>Ga0105048_10017880_pt1 | contig 10924 bp, 6 predicted proteins | sample MAT05_FD_78382 | JGI IMG/M metagenome (GOLD analysis project Ga0105048, IMG submission 78382) | Freshwater microbial communities from Lake Fryxell liftoff mats and glacier meltwater in Antarctica - MAT-05 | ecosystem: Environmental > Aquatic > Freshwater > Ice > Liftoff microbial mat | place...
GAAACGCAGGTACCCCGAGGCAATCGCGGCGATGCGGCGTGCCGCCGCGTTGAGCGGCATTCGCGATTCGGCGCAGCTGGCGTATGTCTACGCCGTCAGCGGCGCGCGAGACGATGCCGCGCACCTATTGCAACTGCTGGTTGGAAAACCGTCGAATCGGTATATCCCACCGTATCACGTTGCGATGGCGTACGCGGGGTTGGGAAACACCGACAGCGCCTTCCTCTGGCTTGACCGAGCCTATGCGGAGCGCGCGTCTTTCATGGGCGGGGTGAAGGTCGAACCCGGGTTTGCCACGCTGCGCAATGACCCACGCTGGAGCGTGTTGTTGGCGCGGATGGGACTCAACCGCTCCGAGTAGCAGGCGTGACGGCGCTGTTCCAATGGCATCGGCGCTTTCCGTCTCGGCGTTGCGTCAGCAAGGGACGGCGATACCGTACTCAATCCCGACGAAGTCAAAGAGCGTGTACTTCTTGATGTTGCGGCCCGCGACTACAAACGGATGAACGAGTTCGTTGCCACTGGTGCTCCAACTCGTACGCCAGGTGTCGACCCCGCGGTTCGTGTACACTGTGCTGAAGAGCGAGATCACATTCGCTGCTGCAAGCGTTGGCTCTGGCGTGGGCAACCGCACTGCTACCCGGGACTTGACAAGAATGCCCGCTGACCACACGAATCTTTGTCGGGTGGTGCACGTACGGCCGCTGCAGGACGCAGGACCAGACGCCCCGAAGAACTCTTTCCATCGACCAGGATGCCCCCTCGCGTCGCCCTGCCTGTCGCCCTGCTCGTCGCACTGCTCGTCGCGACGACAGCTCCCGTCCGGATGGCGGACGCGCAGGTCTACATCGAAGGCGGGAATACCCGCCACCGATTCGCGCAAATGACGCTCGGTGTCGATGCGCGGACCATGCCAGCGCAGGGTTCAAGTGTGGACGATGCGCTCCGGGAAGCGCGCGTCATCATCGGCGGAACGCACTTTTGGGGGCACGCCGACTTCTTTATCGCGATTCCGGTCCGCCGCTTCGGCGACTCGCCGTTCCGGACACGGGTGGAAACGGGGGCGCGGTACTATCCCTGGCGACTGACGCGGAATGCGGTGCGTCCGTGGCTGGGCGCGTCACTCATGTCGGTCGCGTATGAGCAGGGAGACGGTCCGACGCAGGGTCGGGTGCGCTGGCCGTTGACCGGCGGCCTGACGTATCAGCGCGGCAACCAACTCTGGTCGCTCGGCGTCGGAGCCGTGCAGCATGATGCGAAGTATCCTGACTCGCCGACCACCACGATCCCGATTACCATGCATCCGCGCTGGATCTCGCTCGGATACACGCGAGCCTTCGACCAGACGCTCGGGGCGGAACCAGGGTGGAAGAGCGGAGAAACGGCGCGGGCCGTGGAGCAACGACTCGCTGCAGGGTCGCTTGGCGGGCTAACGGTTGGTATCGGACCTTCGAGCGCGCTCTTTACGCGCGCCTCGCCGCATCTGCGCGATATCGGGTATGCGGGACAACATTACCGCGCGCGAATCTTCGCTGACATCGGCGTGGGGTATCACTTTCCGCGGCCCGACGTGCAGGTGGGTGTCGCGTATCGACAGAACTCGAGCGTGGTGGCTGCGTACGGGTACGAACACAAAGCGACGCGTCGGGCGGCGACGATCGAGGCTTTCAAGTTCCTCTTCGATTACCACGGCTTCGTGCCCTTCGTCGGACCGCACCTGAGTCGCGAGCAGCTCTCGGTGCGTGGCAGCGTACGTGGAGACGCCACGCTTTGGCGTCCGGGCGTCACCGTCGGCTGGGACATCCGCCCTGACCGACTCCAGTCGATGATCCTGCGCACCAATCTTCGGTACACGCCACGCCTGGACGTGCCGGTGACCGGTGGGCGCAAGGTCGCGCTCGATCAGGTGGAGTTCAATTTTATCCAGTTCGTGATCTTTCCGAAACGTTTCTTCTGATTTGCATGCGGCGACCAACGTGTCGCGTGCCCGTGATGGCGCGACATTGACGGATGGCCCAACCAACCCGGCACCTGCGCGTTATGTCGCGGGCCCTGGCCACACACGCGATCTTGCATTTACACCCAGCGTTGCGGGCAATTGCCCTCCACTCGACCTACGACGCCGCGCCACGGCGGGTGCTGCAAGGCGTCGGCGACTTCGCACGCCAATTGCACCGCGTCGGCTATCGGCAACTGCTTTTCGCGTTCGAGGCGCGCACCTGTGCCGTGAGCCTCACGGTGCCATCCCATCCGAAATTGGTGCACGAATGGACACGTCAGCGGTCCCGCGTTTCTTGCGCGCGCTTTTTCGCATACGCCGTGACGAGGCCGCCGACGATCCGGGGACCAACCACCAGAATCGGCAGGGCCAGCCACGCAGCGATGACCGCCAGCGCGGTCGTCCATCGCCGGGACTGCGCGAAGGCGACCGCTGCGGCCAAAAGCACGATGGCCGGTGCCATCACGAACGGAATGACCAGCCCCGCGGCGCGCTCACCTGTCGCGTTCCGGCCGGGAATGTAGATGCCGGCCGCAATGATCGCGTAAATGGCCGGGCACACCCAGGCGACGGTGCTCATGTGTTTCACAGGCGTTTCCCAGAACTACGTTGCGGGGAACCGCGTTACGACGCGGCTGAGGAGAGCGCTGGCTAAAGACGTGGCGGATGCATTCCAGTCGCGCTTGCGTGAACGACGAAGCGACACATGCACGCGATCTCCATCGCCGGGAGCGCGCACCTACATCATCGTCCGCGATTCGCACCAACAATCGCTGGCTCTCTACGCCAGCCGCTTCAGTAAATCGACGAAGTACTCGAGGTCAGTACGCCGAGATGAATCGAAAGCGTATAGCTGGTCGTTGCCGGACCAGTAAATGTCGCGAGACTGAAGGTTTGTCCCGTCGACACGCGCTGCGTGGCGATGTTCGTAAACGTCAGCGGAACGCCAGTGAGGCATAGCCGAACTGACGACGGCGTTGCGTTCAGCAGAAACACACCGGCTCCTGGTCCAAACACTACCGCCGACTTATTCATCGACACACCCACGCCCGACTGTTCGTCAACACCGATTGCCAGCGGCAACGACGGTGTGGCGAGTCCGTCCTGTTGTAAACGCGCCATGAACGTCATCAGTCGCCCCATCCGGTCCCGCGCTTTGAAGTGCGAGTCGGTCAGGACATTGCGCAGCACTGGCACATTGAACAAGGCCGATTGCAGCGTGACCGACGCGTCGTACGGATTCGCCATCACCGTCGCGGAAACCGACGACGCGTTCAGCGCCGCATACACGTAATCGCCGAGCACCGCGAGACCGGCACTGGTGCCCCCAATGGGATAGCCTTGCGCGATACGCGCGTTGACGGCAGCAACCAGCGCGGTGCCCGTCCAGAGGTTCACGTAGGTCGATTGATCGCCGCCCGCGATGAAGATTGCCTCGGCCCTGGCGATTGCGTTCTGCACATAGGCGCTGTTCGCACCGGCCACTGACTTGATGACGATACTCGTCACCGAGTTCGCGCCGAGGTCTGTGAGATAGCGATTGTAGCCGTCGCCTCCGGTTGTGCGTAACACCACTACGTCGCCGTACTGGTTCGCGCCGCGGGCCCCACCCTGTATCATCAGCCAGACCATACCCGCGTCAATGTCGGTGCCGCCGCCCGCCAGGTATGCACCGCCCAACGGCACCGTCACAGCATCGACGTTGCTGCCTTCGGTGTAGGCCGTGTAGCCCGGATCGGGCGGCGCTGGGACCGGCGACGGAGCCGTTGCCAACGCATCACACGCGGCGAATAGCGTGAGCAGCGTAACAAGACCGCCAGTCACGTTGAAACACTTCATCGCCGTTCGGGCTACGCCGTGCATGTTCCGCCTTGCATCAAGAAGAAATGGAGGGTGTCCGGCCCGCTGCTGTCAACCGCAATCTGGGTGTTGGCGTTCCTGGGCGTCAATCGTGGATGGACTGGCTTTTAGCGCGCGTGCGCGGCCCCGTGGCATCTGGTAAGTTCCACCATGACCTATCGTTCTGTGCTTATGCTCGCCGTGCTGATGCTGCTGCCTGCGACGGTCTCCGCGCAGGGCGCTGGTGGCGCGTCGTCAACCGGGGGCGCTTCTCCGATCGGCACCTCGGCCAACCCCGTCGCCGACACGCGGTTGCGTGTATTCCTTGATTGCCAAAACGCTCCCTGCGATCGGAACTTCTTCATTTCCGACCTCCCATTCGCACTGTGGACACAGGATCGCCTTGACTCCGATGTCCATCTGCTGATTACTCGTATCGGCACGGCGTCCGGCGGCGGCGAGTACACGCTGAGCTTCGTAGGGCGGAGGCAGTTCGCGACGCGGACCGACACGCTCGTCACCTTTCTGCCACCCAATACCACCGACGATACCCGGCGACGCGAGCTGGCCAGGGTCGCGAAGGTGGGCCTCGCACCGTACGCCATGCGGCTGCCTGGCGCCGAACGATTCTCTGTGCGCTACGATGCCCCCGCCAATGGGCAATCGGCACCCAAACTCACCACGTTGCGCGACCCATGGAATTTCTGGGTGTACCGCATTCGCCTGAACGGTTCGGGCAGTGCGGAGACTCGCAACAGTAGTTACGAGCTGAACGGCAACCTGAGCGCTTCGCGTATTACGGAGGACTGGAAAGTTACACTGAACGCCCGCAACGATTATCGAGCCAATCGCTTTAAGCTGTCGAGTGGTGCGGAACGTCGGTTCGTGTTGCGTTCGGCCGATGCCAATGTACGCGTCGTCAAGTCGCTGACCGACCACTGGTCTGTGGGCACGAACGCCGGGGCCGGCTTCTCCGAATTTCGCAATACGGAAGCCAGTGCGGCGGTCGACGTGTCGGCCGAATACAACTTCTACCCCTGGAAAGAGGCCACGAGCCGACAGCTCCTGGCGCTCGTCTCGCTCGGTCATCGTTATTTCGACTACTACCAGACGTCCATCTTCGGGTTCTCCGCGGAGAACCGTCCGGTCGCGCGCGCGATTCTTGCCACGGAGTCGCGCCAGACGTGGGGCAACATTGACGGCTCGATGCGTTACACGCGCTTTCTGCACAACGCCGATACGTACAGCCTGAGCTTCAACGGCCGCACGAACATTCGGCTCACGCGAGGGCTGTCGCTCGAGCTGCGCGGCGACGCTGCCCGTGTGAACGACCAGCTGTTTCTCGCGCGCGGCAATGCCACCGACGACGAAGTGCTGACGCGTCAGCGCGCGCTCGCGACGTCGTTCCGCCTGAGCGGATCGATCGGGATCAACTTCACGTTCGGGTCGATTTACAACTCGATCGTGAATCCGCGGTTGGACGAGCTGGGCCAGCCGTAGCGCGCTCTAGCCGGAACGTTTCGATTTCCCAATCGCGAACCGTTGCGAGGGCCATTCAAGCGTACCATGGGTGTTGGCGCTCGGCGCCAGCAGCGGGGTGAGCGGTCTGGCGAATTTCAACGAAAGTCGGCGCGGGTAAGGCTTCGCGGCAAGTGTCCATGCCCGCGGTGTTGGTCGGGATTGCCCTCGCCCAGCGGCGTTGGTCTGACGCGACCTTGATGATATGCGCCCAGACCAGAATCCCTACGGGCCAGCGAACCAATGTGTGTATTGTTTTTCGCTCGATCTGCTGCGGGGCTTGGCCATTGCGGGGATGGCCAATTCGCGCTGGCGCAGTACGACGTGTAGCATAGGCAGTGCAGTGTCGCAGAAGTCTCGTGGCATGCAGCGGCGTCTTTGCCCCAGGGCGTCGTGGCACTCCCTCGCCATAGCGCTGCTATGACTCGGTCGCACGCCTCGCCCCGCGGCAACATCCCTCCGCTGCGTTCGCCACCGGACTTCTTTGACACGACACCAGGTCATTGGGGCGCGGGCACGCAAAGGACCCGACCTCATCGTGCCAGTGGCTTCGATGTTGGCGCTGGCCCACATGTCCGATGCACGGTGTGATGGGCGGGCCGGGGAGGCCGCGTATCACGATTATGCGGCGCACTGCGAGCGACCGGATGCCGAACGGCAGCCCAGTATGCGCGAGGCGCGGGCGCATTTACGAACGTTCGGGCCACAACATTGTGTCACACAAACGTCAGCAGCGCCGTGCCGCCACCGTAAAGTATGGAAAATGCCCGCACCCACGCCCACCATTCCCGATTTATCCATTCACCATCTATGAACACCCCCACCACACCTCCACCCGACGCCCCGCTCCCGTGGGCCTCCGGTCCGTATAGCATCAAACGTCACGGCGTTTCCCTCACCAATTGCGACAGCGAACCGGTGCAGACGCCGGGGTGCATTCAGGCGCATGGGGCACTGCTGGTGCTGCGGTTGAGTGACCTCACGATTTTGCAGGTGAGTGAAAATTCGGTGGAGTTTTTTGGCGAAACGCCGAAGGCGTTGGCGGGGCGGAAGGTTGAGCGGGTCGTGGGCGCGGAACGCGCGGCGCGGTTGCGCGAGGTCATTGATCGCGATCCGATCGAGCGGAATTCGCTTCACGCATTCACGTTGCCGGCACGCGGCGCGGCGGGCACGCTGGATGTGTGCGTGCACAGGGTGGAGGACGTGGCGGTGGTCGAGTGCGAGGCCACGGGGCGCGGCGAGGAGGGCGCGGCAGTGGATTATTTCCGCGGGGTGAAGGCGGCGGTCGGGCAGATGCAGGCGGCCAACGGGCTGCGCGAGTTTTGTCGGCGCTTGGCGGAGGAAGTGCGCGCGTTGAGCGGGCAGGATCGCGTGATGATCTACCGCTTTCACGCGGACCTGCACGGCGAGGTTTTCGCCGAGGCGAAGCGCGAGGATCTCGCGCCGTGGCTCGGGCTGCATTACCCCGAGAGCGACATCCCGCGGCCAGCGCGCGAGATTTTCAAAAGTCTCTGGATCCGCCCGCTGCCGAACGCCGCGGGGCCGCTTGTGGAGCTGGTGCCGCTGGCGAATCCCGACACGGGCCGCCCTTTGAACATGACGCACTGCGCGCTGCGCGGCGCATCGGTGATGTATTCCGAGTATCTCGCGAACATGGGCGTCGCCGCGTCGCTCACCCTGCCGATCCTGCGCGATGGCGAACTGTGGGGACTCATCGCGTGCCATCACTACACGCCCACGCATTTCCCGTATCAACTGCGCGCGGCCTGTGAGTTGCTCGCACAAGTGGCGACGCTGCAGCTCAAGAGCGCCGAGCAGAGCGAGCAACTCGTGTACCGTCTGCGGCTCGAGGGCGTGCACCAGCAACTCGTGGCCAAGGCGGCCCAGGATGGCGACCTCATGGCGCTCACCGACCGGCAGCCGTCGCTGCTCGATGCGATGGAGGCGGGCGGTGCGGCGCTGTATCATCTCGACCGCTGGTGGTGCGTAGGGAAAACGCCGGAACCCGCGCAGCTCGACGCGCTCGCGGAGTGGTTGCATGCGCGACCGGATTTCGCCTCGGCCACCCGCCCGGTGTTCGTCACCGATTCGCTGGCGCGCGACTACCCGGCGAGCGCGAGCTACGCGGACGCGGCGAGCGGCGTGCTGGCCGTGCCGCTTTCGCGCGCGCGGCGCGACATGATCGTGTGGTTCCGCCCGGAGACGATTCAAACGGTGAACTGGGGCGGCAATCCGCACGAGAAGCCGCTCGTCACCGGCCCACACGGCCCGCGGCTTACGCCCCGTCGCTCGTTTGAACTGTTTGCCGAGTCCGTGCGGCAGCGCTCACTGCCGTGGTCGGATGTGGAAGTCGATTCTGCGCTGCGCCTGCGCCTGCTGGTGATGGAACTCGTCGTCGCGCGCGCCGAACGTCTCGCCGAGCTGAACGCCGATCTCACGCGCAGCAACGAGGAGCTGGATGCCTTTGCCTACGTGGCCTCGCACGATTTGAAGGAACCGCTGCGCGGCATCCATCGGTACGCGCATCAATTGCTCGAAAGTGCGCAGACGCTCGACGACGAAAATCGCAAGCGCGTCGAGGGCCTGATGCGCCTCACTGTGCGCATGGACAGCCTGCTCGATTCGCTGCTGCACTTCTCGCGCGTGGGCCGCACCACGCTGGAATTTGTCGAGGTGGATCTCAACGAAGTCGTGGAGGAAGCGCTCGAGATGGTCGGCGCGCGGCGCAGCGATGGAACCTTCACCGTCGCCGTACCGCGCCCACTGCCGTCGCTGCGCTGCGACCGCGTGCGGGTGCGCGAGATTTTCAGCAACCTGCTGAGCAACGCGCTCAAATACAGCGCGCCCGCGCCGCCGCGCATCGAGGTCGGCTACATCGGACCGGAGGAAAATGCGCCGCGCCCGAACGCGCCCGCCGAATCCGCCGGCCACGCGATCTTTTTTGTGCGCGACAGCGGCATCGGCATCGAGTCTCGGCATTTCGAGCAAATTTTTCGCATGTTTAAACGCCTGCACGGCCGCGACGAATACGGCGGCGGCGTGGGCGCGGGCCTGGCCATCGTGCAGAAGCTCGTGCAGCGCCACGGCGGCCGCGTGTGGGTGGATTCGGCCGTCGGCGTGGGCAGTACGTTTTACTTCACTCTGCAGGGCAAAGAAACCAGAGCTCCGGCATGAACCGCGCACCTGCAGCGACAATCCTCGTGCTTGAAGATTGCGATGAAGATTTCGAAACCGTGCTCGATGCTGCGCGACTCGCCGGCGTGACGTACAACTTCCGCCGCGTCACCACCGGCGATGAATGCATCGCCATTCTGCGCGACTGCGCGCAGGCGGTCGCGCCCGTGCTCGTGCTGCTCGATCTGAATACCCCGCAAGGCGATGGCCGCGAGGCGCTGCGCTACATCAAGGAACACGAGCGGCTGCGCTCCGTTCCGCTCGTCGTGCTCACCACCTCGGCCAATCCGCGCGACCTCGACTTCTGTTATGACTGCGGCGCGAACGCGTATCACGTCAAACCGGTGCGCCACAACGAACACCTGCGCGTGCTCGAAGAAATTTTTTACTACTGGTTGCGCGCCGTCGCCCTGCCGCAAGAACAGGAGGCCTTGACCTGGAAAGGGAACTCACCAGCACCCTCGGTATGAAAACCGCGACATTGAAAATTCTCATCATCGACGACAGCCCGGAGGACCGGGCCGAAATGCGGCGCATGTTGCTGGCGGGGTCGGAGACGCGCTATCGCTTCATCGAGGCAGAGCTGGGCGCGGAAGGCCTGCGCATTTGCCGCGATAGCGGAGACGGCCTGCCAGATGTGGTGTTGCTGGATTTCCATCTGCCGGACATGAACGCGGCGGACGTGCTCGCGGAGCTGCGCAATGGAGCGGACTTGCCGCCGTGTCCGGTAGTCGTCCTCACGGGCTCGGACCAGGAGAGCGGCCCGGACCTGCTCCGCGCCGGCGCGCAGGATTACCTGGGGAAGAGCTGGACGACCGTAGAGAGCCTCACGCGTGCGGTGGAAAATTCCATCGAGCGCTTTGCTCTGGTCTCCGAGCGCACGCGCTCCGCAGAGCGGTTGCGCGAGCGCGAACACTTCCTCCAGCGCCTGACCGATGTGAGCCCCAGCATCATCGTCGTCTTCGATCTGGTGGAGAAGCGGTGCGTTTTCGTCAATCGCACCGTCGCCTCAGTGCTCGGCTACAGCCCGGAGGAAATCGCCGCCATGGGCGGCAACGTTGTGCCGATGCTGATGCATCCGGAGGACTTGGCGCGCTTCCCCGCGCACCTCGAGCGCGTGCGCATGCTCCGCAATGACGAGACCGCCGATTTCGAGCACCGGACGCGCGACCGCACGGGCGAGTGGCACTGGTTTCACAACCGCGATGCCGTCTTTGCCCGGGATGCCACCGGAGCGGTGTGCCAGCTCATCGGCACGGCGATCGAGATCACCGAACGCAAGCAGGCCGAGGAAGCGTTGCGCGAAAGCGACGAACGCTACCGCACGGCGACTGCAGCCGTGAGCGATTTGATGTGGACGAACAACGCCGACGGGTTGATGGAAGGCGAACAACGGGGATGGGGGGATTTCACTGGCCAATCCCGGGACGAATACCAAGGCTACGGTTGGTCGAACGCGGTCCACCCCGATGATGCACAGCCGACGATTGAGGAGTGGACTCGGGCGGTAGCCGAGAAACGCACGTTCGTGTTCGAGCACCGCGTCCGCCGCCATGACAGTGAATGGCGGGTCTGCTCGGCTCGCGCGGTTCCGATTTCGAATGCCGACGGGACGATCCGCGAATGGGTGGGAGTTCATACGGACATCACCGAGCGAAAGCGCGACGAAGCACGGTTGAGGAAACTCAGCGCTGACTTGTCCGATGCGGACCGCCGCAAAGACGAATTTCTGGCGACGCTGGCCCACGAACTGCGCAACCCGCTGGCCCCCATCCGCAACGGCTTGCAACTGCTGAAGATGCCGGGTGTGCAGCCGGCCGCCGTCGAGCAGGTCCGCTCCATGATGGAACGCCAACTCACGCACATGGTGCGGTTGATCGATGACCTGATGGACGTGAGCCACATCACCCGAGGGAAGCTGCAATTGCGCAAGGAGCACGTCCCGTTGGCGGCGGTCCTGGAGAGTGCCCTGGAAACCATCCGTCCGCTGGTCGAGCAGGCGGGCCAGGAACTCACCGTCACCCTCCCGCAGCAACCGCTCATGGTGGATGCCGACGCGACTCGGCTGGCACAGGTGTTCCAGAACCTGTTGCACAACGCGGCCAAATACAGCGACCGGGGTGGTCACATCCAACTGAACGTCGAAGTGCAGGAGCGTGACGTGATGGTGACGGTGAAGGATGCCGGCATCGGCATCGCCGCCGACCAGTTGCCCCACATCTTCAAGATGTTCACGCAGGTGGATCGGTCGTTGGAGATGGTGCGGGGCGGGTTGGGGGTCGGGCTAACGCTGGTGAAGCGCTTGGTGGAGATGCACGGCGGCAGGGTCGAGGCCATGAGCGAAGGGCTGGGCCGGGGCAGCGAGTTTGTCGTGCGTTTGCCGATTGTGGTCGA
>Ga0105048_10017881_pt1 | contig 10922 bp, 8 predicted proteins | sample MAT05_FD_78382 | JGI IMG/M metagenome (GOLD analysis project Ga0105048, IMG submission 78382) | Freshwater microbial communities from Lake Fryxell liftoff mats and glacier meltwater in Antarctica - MAT-05 | ecosystem: Environmental > Aquatic > Freshwater > Ice > Liftoff microbial mat | place...
GTGCCCCACAACAACTTCACGCCCGAAGCTGCCTGTTTTTGTTTGGCGTATTCCACCATGGTGTGCAGGCGTTTTTCACTTTCAGCCATGGAACTTCCTTCAGCCACAAGATCGAAGTCGTGGAAACAATAAAACGGGATGCCCATTTTGGTGATGAACTCAAACGCTGCATCCATCTTGTCGTGCGCCTGTTGCATCGGATCGGTTGCTTTGAGCCAGGGCATGGGCCTTGTGGGCGCCCCAAACGGATCGCTGCCGTTGCCGCAGAAGCTGTGCCAATACGCTACGGCAAACCGCAGGTGCTCGCGCATCGTTTTGCCCGCTACCACCCGATTTTCGTCGTAATAACGGAAAGCGAGCGGGTTGTCGGTGTCTGGACCTTCAAATTTGATTGGGCCTACGCCGGGAAAAAAAGCGGTATCTCCAAGGGTAATGGACATAAAAGACGCTTATTAAGGTTATCGAATGGCTTGTTCAAGATGGCTTTTCCAGGAAGCATACACTGCTTCCAAATCGCTATGGGGTTCGTAGGATTTTTCAGTTTTTGCTTCGCCGAGAGCTTCTTTGGGTGTAAGGTACCATCGGGCGCCGTAACCCGCACCCACGGCTGCACCCCAAGCGCCGTTACCGTCCACCACGTCGATGCGCACCTTGCAAAGATCGGCAATGCTTTGGGAAAATACAGCCGATCGGAACAGGTTGTCGGGCCCCACGCGCAAAACACGCGGCTCAAGTCCGTTTTCGCGCATGATGTCCACACCGTAACGAAAAGCACACGCGATGCCTTCCAGTCCGGCACGCAACAAATGGGCGCGGCTGTGGCGGTTCACATCGAGGTTGAGCACCTGGGCACCGCACGGTCGGTTTTGCAGCATCCGTTCCACACCATTTCCAAACGGCAACACGCGCAAACCGTCGGCGCCAGCCGGTACGCTTGTCGCCATGGTCTCCAAAATAGGATAATCCTCCGTGCCTGTTTCTCTGCGCAGCCAACGGTACATACTTCCCGCACCGTTGATGCAAAGCAACACGCCTATACGGGGCGTTGTGGCGCTGTGGTTCACGTGCGCAAAATTGTTCACGCGGTTCAGCGGGTCGGCTCGAAGCAGGTCGCTCACGGCATATACCACGCCGGAGGTGCCGCCGTTGCCTGCCATGTCGCCGGGTTCGAGGGCGCGCATAGCCCATGCGTTGTTGGGCTGGTCGCCAGCGCGGTAGGTGATGGGAATGCCCGCAGGAAGTCTCGTTTCGGTAGAAGCGGTGGATGTTATGTGCCCTTGGTCGCCAAATGTGGGCACAAGTTTGGGTACCATTTCCCCACCGATACCGAAATGTCGGAGCAGTTTTTCAGCAGGTTTGTTTTGTTTAAAATCCCACAAAATGCCTTCTGAAAGTCCACTTTCTGTGCTGTAAACCACACCGGAAAGGCGGTAGGCCAGATAATCGCCGGGCAGCATAAACACGGCCGTTTTTTCAAAAATACGGGGTTCGTTTTCACGCACCCAACCCAGTTTGGAAGCCGTAAAATTGCCAGGCGCATTCAACAAATGGTCGTTGCAATACGCATTACCAAGTGCCTCCCGAGCTTTTTCTCCAATGGCTACTGCCCTACTGTCGCACCAAATGATCGAAGGGCGCAACACTTTGCCCTTTTCATCCAACACCACCAACCCATGCATTTGGTAGCCGATGCCCACGGCCTTCACGTCGGATGCCTGCCTGCCACATGCCGCCAATACTTTTTTAATGGCAATTACCGCATGTTTCCACCATTCCTCCGGGTCCTGTTCGGCCCAGCCGGGCTGCGGAGCATGGATGGTCATTTCGCTGTTGGGCGATTGCGCGGAGGCGAGCACGCGCCGCGTGTCCGCATCTACAAGACAAGCTTTTACAGAGGAAGAGCCGAGATCAAGGCCGAGAAGCATAAGTTAGCCGTTAGCTGTTAGCCGTTAGTGCGAAGAAAGTAATTCTTATCCTAATTCATGGTCCTTGAACTGATTTAGGATGAAAATCTTATGACTTACGACTTATTTCGGGATACGGATTTGGTACGTTTTGCCTTCTTTGTTGGTGAGTTTGCTGTCTATGAGCCAAGGGTTGTACAACTTCAGCATGCGGTAGGTGGTGCCGTTTTGCACGGCGAAATCGCCCAGGCTTGGAATGGCGCCTTTCACATCCACCGTTTTGTAATCGGTTAGCGGCGGGTACAGGTGTTCCTTTTCGATGGCGTATTCGTATGCTTCCGGATTTTTCATCACCTCTTTGATGGCCACGATGCGGAAAGGGTAACGCATGGTTTCGTCGGCAGAGAGGTTGAGGTCGTAAAACGATTTGGCGCGTTGTTTTGCCATTTCATCACGAATACGTCCGGGACCGCCATTGTAGGCGGCAGCGGCGGCGGTCCAAGTTCCCAGTTGCGATTTTTGGTTGCGCAAATATTTACAGGCGGCGTGGGTGGCTTTTTCGAGGTGGTAACGTTCGTCTACTTCGGTATTGACCTCCAGTTTGTAATCGTCGGCGGCGCTTTTCATAAACTGCCAGATGCCTTTGGCGCCCGCAGGAGAAATGGCGTTCGACAAGGTGCTTTCTGCCACAGCGAGGTATTTTAGGTCGTCCGGCACGCCTTCTTCCTTCAAAATAGGTTCGATGATGGGAAAAAGGGCGTTGGCGCGTTTGAGCGCAATGATGGTTTGGGAATGGAAATACACGTTCCGAAGCAACTCGGCATCCAGACGTTGCTTCACGTCCCAGTTGTCCATCGGCAATATTTCCCCACAAAAATCGAAATCCCTATCGAGGTTAATGGAACGCACTTTCTGGTCGGGCGCGACAAAACCGGCACCGTCGTCGTTTCCTTTGAAAGAAGCAATAGCCACCACAATCAAAGTCGAAACCAGGAAAAGGTTGAGTATAAGGAGCTTTCGGTTCATTTCTTAGCAGTTGGTTTTAGTCGACACTCAGCAGTCGACAGTCAGCAATCGACAGTCTTTAAAGGCCTACGGCTTATATCGGCAGATTAGGGAAAACAATTAAACGGTAATTGGCCAAAATTAGTGCCAAATGTTCAAAGCCTGATATCAAAACTAAAAACTGACAGTCGACTGTCGACTAAAACTAACCGCCAACCGCTTTTTTATACACCGGCACCGTGGAGCAAGGCTCCCCAAAAAACAAGCTTTGGACGATGGGTTGCAGGCGTTTGGTGATGGCCAGGTAGGCGGCAGGTGGTACGGGTTTGCCGCTGCAACCTTTCACCACGATGCGTTTGCCAGCGAATTTTTCCAGGTCCAGGCTGGCAATTTGGCTGAGAAACGCCTGCTCCACCCATTGCTCCGGGGTCGCCAGTACCACATCGAGGACGTGCGGCGCAGCATAAGTAGCCACCAGCATGTAGGCCCACACGGGAATGATGGCATCGGCCGAGCAGAACACCGTGAGTACCTTGCCTTGGTATTGAGTCCAGTCGTGGACTTTCAACGCCTCACGGAAATCTTTTTCCTTCAGGATCATGGCCATAAACAGGTAGTCCTTAAGGTCAAATGAGGCCACTTCGGCCCCTGGGTACAGGTCTTCGAGGTCGAAGGTAAGGAGGCCGCTTTGAGCCACTTTATTCACAAGCGGGGCATTCGAGTCGGTGTTTATGCTCATGGTTGTATGGTTTCTTCGGCGGAGGGAAGTTCGCCGACTGTATTTTCTACTTCTTTAAAATCTTTAGGCTTGGGAAGGTCGTTGAGCGACTGTATGCCGAGGTAGTCCATAAACTTATCGGACGTATTGTACAACAGCGGCCGGCCCGGACCTTCGCTTCTGCCACCTATAACAACAAGTTCTTTTTCCAAAAGTTTCTGCAACGCATAATCGCAATTGACGCCGCGGATTTCTTCCAGCTCAGTTTTGGTGACGGGTTGTTTGTAGGCCACCAGCGCCAACGTTTCCAAAGCGGCCTGCGAAAGGCGCTTTTTGGTGGTTTGTTTGAGGTGCACGGCCACCGTATTGTGGTACGCACCTTTGGTCATAAACTGGTAACCGCCGGCGATTTCCACCAGCTCAAATGCGTAAAGCTCGCTGCGGAACTGCATGAGGGTATTTTCCAGCGTGGCCAAAATTTCGTTCTCCGAAATTTCCTGCTGGAAGGTTTCGGTCAGTACAGACTTGATTTCCGCCAGCGGAATGGATGTGGGCGAAGCAAAAATGAGGGCTTCGATGTGTTGTTTCAGGAAATCCATGGGGCAAAGATACGGGTTCCCTGCGGGATGACAAGGGCTCCCTTGTCGTCCCGCAGGGAACCATTACAACAATGGATCGCAATGGCAGAGGTTTTCGTGGGGTTTGTTGCTTCCGAAAGGCAGAATTTGCGCTTTGGCCGTTTTTCGTTTGTAGTCGTACACATCTTTGTACTGAAGGGTGTCGCCCGCAGGTGTAATCTCCATCAAATCGTAACGGATGTGCACACGGGTACCTACAGGAGCGTGGTAATACAACCTCCAGGTATCGGCCTCGCCCAGTCCGATGCAACCGTTGGAAGACGGCTTGCCCAGCGACACCGGGTTGGAGGTGGGATGTATCATTTGTCCACTGCGTATGTTGTTGATTTTGGTTTCCATCCAGGGTATGCGCGGCATTCTCGTCACTCTTTTGTCGTCGCGTCTGGTGGAATCGTATCTTATACCGGTCACGGGGTTGTATACCGTCGGGTCGCGGTTGATCCTGATGATGGCACCTTCTCCGGTGCGGGTGCGCAGGTCGACTTCCCTGCCCACCATTTCCAGGTATTGCGTTTTGTTTTTGCCCACGCGTACAGGTGCCTCAAACAGCAGACTGTCGGCCTGCAAAACCCTCAAACGGAAAGCCGGAATGTTGACGTCGATCACGGTTTGACGTATGTTTTCGATTAGTTGGGCAGCAGCTTTCGGACCCGGCACTTGCAGGGTATCCCCTGCGCGGAGCACAATTATTTTCCGTTGATCGTACACAAAATGCTCCTGAGCGATTTGCGTGTAATAATCGGTGGCCACGAGGGAATCGATGATCCATGGGTTGGCGCGAACGAGCAGGTGTTCGGTAAGGTCGTAAGGCGCCAGTGTATCGTATTTGGCCACCAACGCATCGATGTAGGTAAAATATTGATCCAATCGCACATCTTCCGAAATGGGAATCAGGGCCACGGGCGATTCACCGGGCACCAACGAAGGCAATGCGCGGATGTTGGGACGGGCAGGTCTTTCAACTTCGGACTTCTTGCCGCAGGCTGCCATCATCAAGGCAACAACGACCAACTGCATTAAGTATATCCTTTTCATGGCGCGAAGATAAAAACGGGAAAGCATACGGGCACGGTTTGGGAAAAGTCGGCCCGTTGTTTCAAAATTTCACAATCACTTCCTGGTAAAGTTCGTTTTGTACACCCCGCACCTGCATGGTCACAACCGGGCTGTTGTTCACCCAGTGTATTTTCAGAATACCAAAATTGCGTTTGACGATGAGGTCGCCGACGCGGTATTTGTTGATCTCGTCTGTGCCCGAGCGTATGTGGGTCAGTCCGCTGGAAGTAAATTCAAACAACGTATAAGGCAGTCCCTGAAGGTCCATTTTGGTAATTTCGGCCATGTGACGGTCACCCGAAAGCAGCAGCAGGTTTTTGGGTTTGGCTTTAGCAAAAAGGCTCAGCAGGCGTTTGCGCGCAGCGGGAAAATTGCCCCATTTTTCGTGGGGATGCTCGTCGGGAAGCATCTGGATGCTGGAACAAAGCAAGGTAAGGTTGGCATTGGGGGTGCGAAGTTCCTTTTCCAACCACCGCCATTGTGCTTCGCCTAAAATATCGCCTTCGTAGTTGGGCAAGTACCGTTTTTGTTTGGTAGGATCTTTTTCAAGTGAGTCCCTAAAATAGCGGGTATCGAGCAAAATGATTTTGATCCGCTGCTCCCCTTTGCCATACACGTAGGACTGGTAGCTGCCTTCGCGTTTTCGCACGGAGGCATTGGAGGGCACGTCTAGAAAATCGAGCAGGGCTTTTTTGGAGGCAACTTTTTGCGGAAATTCTTTGCCGCCGTCGTTGACGCCATAGTCGTGGTCGTCGTAAATGCCGATGACCTGCGATTTTTTGGTGATTTGCCGGTAATCGGCATTGGTTTTTAACTTTTTGTACATGGCGTTGAGGGCAACCATGTCGGTGGTATCGGCGTAAATGATGTCGCCGAGCCAGATGTACAAGTTCGGGCTGTTGGCGGCAATGTCGGCAAAAATATTTTGCGAAATTTTTTGCTTGTTGCACGATCCAAAAGCGATGACTGCCAGATTTTGGGTCGTATCGACTGGTTTGGGCTTAAAAGCATCAAGCTCTTGGGCCGCTGCGGGTGCGTTGCCGGGTGATTTGGTTTTGGCTTTGGTTTCGGGTTGGGCCATTCCTGCAACACAAAGGCAACAAGTCAGGACCGTAATCAACAGGCGGATTTTTCTCATGAAAACTTTTAGTTCAAAGGATAAGGCGACTAAGCCCGGGAAATATTGAAACGCAACACATGCCTCACGTGGTACGCCAAAGTGCGAAGCAACTACATTTTTGAAAAAAAGTGTGATTTTGACGGACAAAGCCGCAAACTCTTTCAACACTGCATCTTTGCTTGCGTTATTTTTACGTTTGAAGGTTAAATACGTTGCTGCATGATCCTGAAATATTTTCCATTTGTCCTGTTTTTGTTGCTTGCCGCCTGCACCTATACCCTCAAAGTGGAGGACGGGCGCACAGCCTACGAGCGCAAACAATTCTCCACCGCCATTCCCATGCTGCAAAAGGAATTTAAAAACGCCAAAACACGCAACGAAAAAGGCCAACTGGCGTACCTGCTGGCCGAAAGTTACCGGCGCAACGGCGAAGATGCTCCGGCACTCGACTGGTACAAAAACGCTTACGACAACCAGGCAGGTCCCGACGCCCTCAAAGGTTACGCCTATACCTTGAAAAAACTCGAACGCTACGGCCAAGCCCGCGAAGCCTTTAAAAATCTGGGCATCGAAATCGGCAGTCCGTACGAATACCGCAAAGAAATCACCGCCTGCAACATCGCCGAAGGTTGGCTCAAAGAACGCGACGGCAACGGCTGGGAAGTGCAATCTGCCCCCTTCAACGGTACCCAAAACGACTACGCACCCACCTATTTTGCCGACGGCAGGCTGGTGTTCACGTCCGACCGAGCCATGAGCGCCGGGGATAAAAATTACAACTGGACGGGCAACAAGTTTATGGACCTCTACATCGTGGAGCCTTCCAACGCCAGTCCGCAAACCTTCGACACCGAACTCAATACCGAGGGCAACGAGGGTACCGCCTGTTTCAGCAAAGATTTCAATGAAGTGTTCCTCGTGCGTGCCATAGGTGCTTACAAAGGCGATGACGCTTTTTGCAAAATTTATTACGCAGAACGTGAAGACGACTCCTGGGCGACCGCAGTTCCCCTGCCTTTCCAAAAAGAAAAAATCAACTACCTGCATCCGGCACTTTCACCCGACGGACAAACGCTTTATTTATCCAGCAACGACCCTGAAGGTTGGGGTGGTTACGACCTGTACAGCGTGCAGCGCAACAAACAAACCGAAAACGGCTGGGACGAGCCCAAAATCCTGAGCCGAAACATCAATACCGGCGGCAACGAATTTTTTCCCACCCTCGACGCCGATACACTTTATTTTGCCTCCGACGCACACACTGGCATGGGCGGACTCGACATATTCCGCACCACCCGGACCGATAAAAACTGGACGCCAGCCATCAACCTCAAAGCACCGGTGAACAGCGGTTCCGACGACTTCGGTTTCATCACCGATGCTGCGCCAAAAACCAACGCCAAAAATCCCGGCGACCTTATTCGCAGCGGCTATTTCACCTCCAACCGTCCAGGCGGCAACGGCAACGACGACATTTACCGTTTCGAACAACGTGTGCCGCAGCCCAAACCTGTGATTGTAGATACCACGCCTGCACCGCCATTGGTGTACAAAATAACGCTCGAAGGTTATGTTTTGGAAAAAATCCTGACCAACCCTGCCGATCCGAACAGCAAAGTATTGGGCCGCAGGCCGTTGGCGCGCGCCGCCGTAGTAGCCGATTTTGGGAAGAAAAAACAAAACTTCACGGTGGGCGAAGACGGCTTTTTTACCATGGAACTCACCGAAAACATGGACTACACCTTCAGCGCCACCCTGAAGGATTACCTGGCCAACAGCACAAAGTTCAGCACCAAAGGCATTGCCAAAGACCCCAAAAACCCCGTGCAGGTGTTTGAAGTGGAAATTGAACTCGACCGCATCTACCGCGACCAGGAAATCGTTTTGGAAAACATCTATTACGACTACGACAAGTGGGACATCCGTCCCGACGCCGAGCCCACGCTTACCCGCCTCGCCGATGTGTTGAAACAAAACCCTAGTATACGCATCCAGCTCGGGTCGCACACCGACTGCCGTGGCAACGACAACTACAACCAGGACTTGTCGCAAAAACGCGCCCAAAGTGCCGTGAATTACCTCATCGTTAAAGGGATAGATGGCGCCCGCCTAACCGCCGTAGGTTACGGCGAAAGTCAGCCCGCCGACGACTGCGTGTGCTCGCGTTGCACGGAAGTGGAGCATCAAACGAACAGGAGGACGACGTTTAAGATAGTGGAATAATTATTTAGTGCCGCGTCCAGTGAATGAATGTTTGGGCGCCTTTGGCTGTTTTTGATACTTCGATAACAGAAAGCCAAAGAAATTTAAGACTTCCTTGACAAGTTTTTGGACTACAGGATAATGGCAGACTCCATTTCAAAACTTTATCACCTTTGAATAACCAACTTCCCACTCCAGCTGCCGCCTCGCGTACCCGCAAGTTTGTATAGATAAAGGCCCGGCGCAAGTTGTCGGACATTCACCTCTGCTTGGCTTTCAAAGGATTGTTCATGCACGTTACGCCCTTGTACATCCAACAGGAGGAGCCTTCCTGAAACGCCTGGAAGTGAAAACCGCACCGTTTCCGACGCAGGATTGGGTGCCACGACAAGTTTGAGAAGTTCAGGTGTAACAACGGATGAGGTTCCCACCGTCACTTCCCGGCAAAACGTGTCGGTGCCGTAAGGGTTGCTCACCGTGAGGCACACGTTGTAGGTGCCCGCCTGTGGGAACGTGTGCACAGGACTGGTATCTGCGCTTACGGTACCATCACCAAAATCCCAGCTCCAGAAGGCAGGTTCGTAGTAGGAAAGGTCGGTGAAGGTGCGCTGCAACACCAAACTGGAATCTTCCCAATCGTGCCTGAACAAGGCTATGGGCACGTTGTTGATGCCCAGGGTATCGCATACCGAGCCGTCGACAGGGCCAAGGCGGTAGTTTGGGTAATAGGCGTTGGGGTTAGGAGAGAAATTTAAAAGACGAAGCGAACGCTGCCGAAAAGCACATTTAGCTCCTGACCTATTAGGGAAATTTACAACATGCATAAACCGACTGCTGCCTGCCCAATTATACAATTTACCATCTGGACCATGTTGAAAATGATAAAAAAAAGTTTGCACTAATGTTCCAGAAGGTTGCAGAGTGTCGAAAGCTCCATCCCATTCTGCAACTGTAAACTTCGAAGTGGCGACGTTAGTAGAGGTTAAATCGTATTGTTCTAACCTTTTTGAAGCTCCACGAACAATATATAGAAATTTATTATCGGGTGAAAATGCAGCGCCGTATCCGTGGCCGTTCACTTGGTGATTGGCAGGTAAAAACAGTGGAGAAGACAGCAACCCATTACAACGGTCGAAATCGTAAAGGGCAACGCCGGTCTGAATGTCGTTGATCATCAAACGAGTGCCGTCGGGTGAAAATTCAGTCCATCCGGCATAAAAAAAAGTGTCGGTGGAGGTTTGGTTTTCAATGTCCTGGTACCAGGGCCCTTGAATGCCTTCCGGTGTTTGCAGAAATCGGTAAAAACGCCCGAGAGTGTTGTCAGCAAGCAAGATCCACCAATCGCGCCCGTTGGCGTGTTTGGTGGCTACGGCTATCTGGAAGCAGCCCTCCAATAAAACGGAATCTTTCATCTCTACTTTTCCCAGTCCTTGGTTTTCATCCATATTTATGGTTGCATATTGCAATGCATTATGTTTGCACATGGAGTTTGGCCATGGATCTGAGTTAAAGTCTAGCTTAATGTAAAATAAATTATATTTATTTTCTATAAACGGCAATGAAAATATTCCCTGAACTACAGGATAGGATCCTAGACCAGAAGGGCCACAATGGGTATAATAGATTGTTGGATTGGTTCCGGAATTTATAAAATCACCATTCTCCATGGTATGTCCTGCTCGGTTTCTTATGAGGCAGCCATTGGAATAAAACGCTATGTTGCCGCTCGAGTCAGAAATGGAGATGTTCGCATCAGCAAGCAACAAGCTGTCAGATACGTTATACAAGACAGGATTAACATTTTTAAAATCGATTGCAAACACGGTTGAATCATTTGAGATGGTATAATTAATACCTGATTGCCATACATAATCGTGTTTTTGGGCTTGCAAACAAGTGACCATTCCAAAATAAACCAAGAAAAGACAAAATCTAAACATCTTTTTTAAATTTAAAAAGTGAACCAACCCTTGTTATTAATTCTGAATACTAATGAGCTCACTTCCCAAGCTTACCCCATCTTTCAGCACTCGGAATTGGTAAATACCGTTTGGTAAATCCTGAACCAGTATTTGATTCCTGGGGTTGTACAATATTCGTTTGAAACTTATTTGACCAAACATGTTAATGCATTCAGCCTGGTAGGAGCTTTCCGGATCAAATTCAGCTAAGTCAATGTAAACCAGGCCATTGGTAGGATTGGGATAAACCAAAACCGCACCCAAAACTTGCTTCAATTTATTCTGACTTTTAATTTCCCTTTCAAATAACCCGTCGCA
>Ga0105048_10017882_pt1 | contig 10922 bp, 10 predicted proteins | sample MAT05_FD_78382 | JGI IMG/M metagenome (GOLD analysis project Ga0105048, IMG submission 78382) | Freshwater microbial communities from Lake Fryxell liftoff mats and glacier meltwater in Antarctica - MAT-05 | ecosystem: Environmental > Aquatic > Freshwater > Ice > Liftoff microbial mat | place...
GTACGCACAGGCATCCAGCACTTATCAAGCAAAGCGCCGCAGTTGGCCAAACCCGAAAGATGGGTTGCCATGGTGCGCTTTATCGTCGACCGAATACTGGCCGCGCAGCCCAATTCCAGGCTGGTTCCGGTCGCCTTGCCGAGTGGCTAACTGAGGAATCTAGGTTGATGGCATCCTCAATGCCCAGCTCTTGCTTGGCGGACAGTCGAGAAACCAGCGGCTTCCATCCGCGGGTGCGACCTGCAATGGCCGTCACCTCGTCGATCTCAGCAAGACGTGAGCGGTAGCGGTAGATCGTTGCGCGGTGGACGCCGAACCGCTAAGCCAGCCGCTCAGCCTGAACATGCGTCATTGGCGTGCCACCCAGTGAGCACAGGGCTTGTGCAATGCGCTGGAGTCGGCGCCAGAGCTTGGGCGCTATGACCTCAAATGCTCCTGCCGCACGGCCACGAACTGGTAGCGACTTCGGAGGGAACTCGGAGGCCATTGCAATCGCTCATGGGCAGTGCAACACGCTCGCAGTTTATGCGTTCAAATTGCAACGCATTCGCAGGATTTGCGTTCAAAGTGGCGGGTTCGTTGCCAAAGTGTAACTGACAGCCCACAGCATCAAATCGTGCGGGAAGGCGCTCCACGCTTGGATCGACGGCTCGAACGTCAATCGCAAATCATTCGTTCAGAGTCGCAGTTATTTCGTTCTTTGACACACGCCACAGTCCTCTAGCAAACTGTGGCTTATCCCATGCGGGTTTTTACTGTTCTTGCGCGAAGTGTTTGATACCGACTAGTATCCGAGGATCGGTTCCGGTAATCTGCATCAGATGCCGCAGTCCCGGACAAGGAAGAGACTGATGAGCGAACCCGACCGCAAAACCGAGCGTGACCACGCCTTGCATGAAGCCTCCTTGCCTGCGTTGCTGATGTGCCTGGCGCAGCTGACGGGCGACCACCAGTGGTTGGAAGATCCCTTCCGCCCCAAGCGCGACATCTCCATCTTCGCGGACCCGTCAGGCGGCCTGGCGCCCGAGCTGCAGAAAATCGTACGCGATAACATGGCGGCGGTTCTGGACGAGCTTGCAAGTGGAAGGCGTGAGCTCCCGTCGCCGCCCACGGAAGTGCAGATCACCGAAATGAAGAACGTGTGCCTGGGCGAGCGCGTGCCGGCCGAATACGCCGGCATGGCGATGGAAGAGATGGGCTTTCGCCCGCGTGAAATCGACTGGAAAGCCCCCGGGGCGCTACTGGCCGACGGCTTCAAGGTGCTGGTGGTCGGCGCCGGCTTTTCCGGCATCTGCGCGGGCCACCACCTGAAAAAACTCGGCGTGCCCTTTGACATCGTGGAGAAGAACACCGATCTGGGCGGCGTGTGGCTGGAGAATACTTACCCCGAAGCCGGCGTCGACACGCCCAACCATTTCTACTCGTTCACCTTCGCTCCCAACCTCGACTGGACCAGCAACTACTCCAAGCGCCAGGAGGTGTGGGACTACCAGCGCCAGGTGTTCAACGACATCGGCCTGGCACCGCACACCCATTTCGGTGTCCAGGTGATCGCCATTCACTGGCACGACGAGCGCGCCCAGTGGGAAGTCTCCACACGCGACGAATCGGGACGCGTGAGCAAGCGCTGGGTCAATGCAGTCATCACCGCGGTGGGCAACCTCAACCGTGCCAAGATCGCCGCCGTACCGGGTTTCGATTCATTCCCCGGCGATGCTTGGCATTCCGCCAAGTGGCGCCAGGACGTGTCGCTTGAAGGCAAAGACGTGGCGGTCATCGGCACCGGGGCCAGCGCGATGCAGTTCCTGCGCTCGGTCGCCGCCACCGCCAGAAAGGTGACGATTTTCCAGCGCTCGCCGCAGTGGGCGCGCCCACCGCAGGACTACCACGGTGACACCGGCGACGGTACGCGCTGGCTGCTCAAAAACGTACCCTTCTACTACGCTTGGTACCGCTTCGGCCTGGTCTGGCGCTTCGGCGATGGCCTGCTGCCTACAGTGCGGCGCGACCCCCAGTGGCCGCACCAGGACCGCTCGATGAACGCGCGCAACGACCGCCAGCGCGTGCAGCTCACCGACTACCTCCTGCAAGAACTCGCAGGTCGCCCCGATCTGTTGGAGAAGTGCCTGCCCGACTACCCGCCCTACGGCAAGCGCATCCTGATCGACAACGGCTGGTACCAGGCGCTGCGCCGCCCTAACGTGGAACCGGTGACACAGGCCGTAGACCACATCGAGGGCGACGAGCTCGTCACGCTCGCCGGAACGCGTCACCGCGCCGACGTTATCGTCATGGCGACCGGCTTCGAGCCCGGTAAGATGCTGTGGTCGGTCGACATCCGCGGCCGCTCGGGGAAGGCGCTCAAGGACGTGTGGGGCGAAGACGATCCGCGCGCCTACCTCGGGATGATGGTGCCTGACTACCCCAACCTGTTCGTGCTGTCGGGCCCCAACACGGCGCTCGCACACGGGGGCAGCGTGCTGCTGGTGACCGAGTGCCAGATGCGCTATGTCACCTCGATGCTGCGCGAGATGATGGAAAGCCAGATCAGCGACGTGGAAGTGCGCCGCGAGGTGCACGACGAGTTCAACGAGCGCGTCGACGCCGAACACGCCGAACTGGTGTGGGCGCACCCCGGCATGAATAACTGGTATCGCAATGCGCGTGGCCGCGTGTTCTCACCGATGCCCTGGCGCATGGTTGACTACTGGCAGATGGTGCGGGAACCGAAGCTCGCCGACTATTACCTGCGGGTGAATACCTGACAAGCCGCGGCGCCGACGTGGAAAGATTGTGCACGTTGCCCCGCTAGTGAAATGATCCACAACGAAGGAGACAAAGATGCAACACAGAAGGTCCATTCTTGGCGCTGCCGCTGCCGCAGCGCTGATCGGCGTCCTGCCGGCGCAGGCACAGCAAGCTACCATCAAGGTTGGTGTGAACGTCGAACGCACAGGCGGCGCCGCCAGTTACGGCGCCCACATGATGATTGCGGCGCAGATCGCGCTGGACGAGGTGAACCGTGCGGGCGGCGTCAATGGCGCACCGATCGAGTTCGTGGTGGAAGACAACCGCAGCAGCCCTGAGCAGGCTGTGATCGCCACCCGCAACCTCGACCGCGCCGGCGTCACCGCCATGCTCGGCCCGATCCAGACCAGCCAATGCCGCACGGCTTTCCCAGCCGCCAACCGCGCTGGCTTAGTCAGCGTCTCGCCTGGCTCCGCCGCGCCCGGCCTCACAGCGCAGAACCGCCCCTGGACCTTCCGCATCGCCGCCATCGACACTTTGATCGTCGACGAGGTGGTCTCCACGTTGCGCAAGGCCTATCCAAACGCCAAGACGGTGGCCATCGCGGTGGACACGCGCGATGCCTACAACCAGTTCCTGGTCAAGATAGTTGCTCCGGGCGTCATCGAGAAGCACGGCCTGACCTTCCTGAACAAGGACCAGCCGGTCGAGATGGCGCCCGACGCGACCGATTTCAGCGTCTTCATCACCAAGCTCAAGGCCATGAACCCCGATGTGCTGCTGCTGGGTGCGGGCTTCGAGCCGGCACACGGTTTCCTGCGCGAAGCCAATCGCCAGAAGTTCAACGCGCCCATGTTCGCGGGCCAGGGTTACATCACGGCGTCGATGGCCACCGCCGCCGGCGACCTGAACCTCTTCGCCGGACAGCCCTTCGACCCCGAGTCGTCTGAGCCCAACGTGCAGAAGTTCGTGACCGAGTTCAAGGCGCGCGTCGACAAGGAAATCCCCGGCCAGTACACCTCGCCCACCTACATCGATGCCAGCGCCTACGAGAGCGTCCACGTGCTCGCCGAGGCTCTGCGCGCAGGCAAGGTCACGCCCACGACCGATCCCAAGCAGGCACGCGAATCGGTGCGCGGCTACATGTCGGCCCTGAAGGGGTACAAGGGCCTGGGCAACACGCTCAACATGAACGCCGAAGGCGACACAGTCAAGACCACGATGATCTACCGCACGCGTAACGGCAAGTGGGCGCGCCAGTAAGCCGCGGCATGCAGTCGCACCCGACAGGAGGCAGGCGCCGGTGCTCACGCAACAGTTGGTCAACGGGCTGATGCTGGGCAGCGTCTATGCGCTCATCGGCATTGGCTACACGCTGGTGTTCGGCGTGCTCAAGATGCTTAACCTGGCGCACGCCTATATCTTCATGACGGCGCCTTTCATGACCGTCGTATTGATAGGCATGGGCGTGCCTGCCTGGCTCGCGATGGGTCTGGGTGTGGTTGGTGCCGCCCTGCTGGGCGCAGTGCTCTACTTGGTGGCCTTCAGGCCGATCCCGCGTGAACACGCGCTCGGCGGCTTCGTGGCCAGCCTGTCCTTCGGCATCATCCTGCAGGTCATCGTGGTAAACGTGTGGGGCACCCTGCCGGTGCGATTCCCAGCAGTACTCAGGCTGCCGGACGTGACGTTGGGTGACGTGATCGTGTCGGGCGTGCAGCTCGGCAGCCTAGTGGTTTCCGGCGCGCTCATGGTGATGCTGCTCTATGTCATCCGCAGCACGCGCTTCGGCCGGAACATCCGCGCCATCGCGCTCAACCCCACGGCAGCGGGACTGCTCGGCGTGGCCGTGCCGCGTGCGGTGCTCATGGTGTTCCTGCTGTCGTCGGGCTTGGCGGGCCTGGCCGGCCTCATGGTGGCGATGCGCTTCGAGAGCATCGGCGCCTTCATGGGCGATATGTACGCGATCAAGGCGCTGGCGATCATCATCATCGGCGGGCTCGGCGATGTGCGAGGCGCGGTGCTGGCTGGCCTCTTGCTCGGCATCTGCGAAGTGATGTTCAAGGCCTACGCCGCGCCGGGCTGGTCGGAGGCCTTCATCTGGCTGTTCCTCATCGGTGTCTTCCTGCTCAAGCCCGAAGGCATCTTTGGCGTCGGCATTAAAACGCGGGAAATCTAAACGTGGACGTGCTGCTTTCCGAACCGGTCCAGGCCCTGGTGGCGATCAACGTGCTGCTCACGCTGAGCCTGCTGTTCCCCTTCGTCACGGGCGTGTGGTCGCTGGGCATGCCGGGCTTCATGGCAGTGGGTGCGTACGGGTCGTCCTGGCTCACGCTGTCCATGGGCTGGGGCGTCGGCCCGGCGCTGGTGTGCGCTGCGCTCGCGGGGGCCGCAGTGACCCTGCCCTTCGCGCTGCTCACGCTGCGCATCCGCGACATCTACCTTGCCATCGCCACGCTGGCGGCGGCCGAACTGATCGTGTTGTTCTTCTCGCATTTCAAGCCGACTGGCGCCGTCATGGGTCTCACTGGCATGCCCTTCCTGGAGACACGCTGGCTCGTGCTGATGGCGGTGGGTGCCGTGCTTCTCAGCGCGCTGCTCTACAACTCTCGCCTGGGCAAGGCACTGATCGCGTTGGGGACCGACCCCATGGTCGCATCGTGCCATGGCCTGAACGTGCCGATGCTGCAGTTCGCCTCGCTTGCAGTGGGCGGCGCACTCGCGGGGCTGGCAGGCGGCTGCTTCGCGCACTACTACTCCTTCATCAGCCCGGGCAACTTCAGCTTTCACCGCACGACCGACATCCTGATGTTCCTGGTGGTCGGCGGCCTAACGCCGCTTGGCTCGGTGATCGGCGCCGCCGTGCTTACGCTGGTGCCGCAGGTGATCACCTCGCTGGAGAAATGGGCGCCGGCGTTGTACGGCGCGATCGTGCTGCTGATGGCAATCTACATGCCTTCGGGGCTGCTGCCCAAGAACCGCCTCACGCGCTGGCTGCGCCCCGGGCGCGCACGCGTCTCGCCACCGCCCGTTGCTGATGCCATGCGCTCGGCCAAAGGCGGCAAGGCCCTGCGCGCTGCCACCAAGGGGGCGCACAATGCTTGAGGTCCGCAGCCTGTCCAAGGAGTTCCATGGCGTTCGCGCCATCGACGATGTGAGCTTTGATGTGGCGGTGAATTCCATCACCTCGCTGATCGGCCCCAACGGTGCGGGCAAGACGACCCTGATCAACATGGTGACGGGCGTGATGCCCCCGACCGGCGGCAGCATAACCCTGTCGGGCCAGCCGCTCACCGGCCGCAAGCCGCACCAGATCGCCGGCCTGGGCGTGCGGCGTACCTTCCAGACGGTGCGCCTGTTCAGCGGCCTGTCGGTGCGCGAGAACCTCCTGATTGGCCGGATGAACGACCTGATGGCGCGCAGCATGCGCAGCCTGTTCCTGCCGATGAAGCTCGGTGACGCCGAGGGCCGCTGGCGCGCCGATGAAGTGCTGGAGATGCTCGGCCTCGCGCACCTGGCCGACGAGATCGCCATAGACCTGCCTTACGGCACGCAGCGCCGGGTGGAGATCGCCCGCGTGCTCATGGGCCGGCCTTCCCTTGCGTTGCTGGACGAACCGGCCGCCGGCATGAACGAGCAGGAGACCGAGCAATTGGTGCACGACGTGCGGCGCATCCGCGACGAGGGCATCACTGTCTTCTTGGTGGAGCACGACATGTCTATGGTCATGAGCGTGTCCGACAAGATCGTCGTGCTCAACTTCGGCCGCAAGATCAGCGAAGGTACGCCTGCGCAGGTACAGCGCGATCCCGAAGTCATCAAATCATACCTCGGCGAATGAGCGCGATCACCCCCGGCTTCCCTGATATCCCCGCGATGATCGCACCCGACGTCGCGTGTCGCGGCCTGCATGTACAGGGCCTGTGCGCGGGCTACGGCAAGGCGCTGGTCCTGGAGAATCTTGAGCTGTTCGTCCCCGAAGGCCACGTGGTCGCCGTAGTGGGCCCCAATGGCGCCGGCAAGAGCACGTTGGTAAAATCGATCTCCGGTGCCCTCAAGCCGCGTGGCGGTAGCGTACGCTTTCACGGCGAGCCGGTGTCGGGCCTGCCCTCTCACCAGATCGCGCGGCGCGGCATCCTGCACGTGCCGGAGACGCGCGACATTTTCGGTGGCATGACCGTCTGGGAGAACCTCATGGTCGCCTTTGACAACCTCAACGAATCCGGTAACGTGAAGTTAGCGTTCGACGAGGTGTACGAGCTCTTTCCGATCCTTCACGAATTCCGCGGCCGCGTCGCCGGCAACCTCTCGGGCGGCCAGCAGCAGATGCTGGCGATCGCCCGTGCCCTGCTCGGACGCCCCAAGCTGCTGATGCTCGACGAGCCGTCGCTGGGCCTGGCGGCGCTGGTCATCAAGGACATCTATGTGGCTCTAGAGCGCCTGCGCAAGACCGGCCTCACAGTGCTGCTGGTCGAGCAGAACGCCCGCATGGCTGTCGCTTTTGCAGACTACTCGGTGGTGCTGGCTAACGGCGCTATCGTGCTGGAAGGCACGCGAATGCAGCTCGCCACCAACGACGACCTCATTCACCACTACCTGGGCGGCACGGCACGCCAGACAGCCTGAGGCAGGGCATGACACCAAAAACGCAAGACGATTGGGCCCGACTCACGTTCGGGCAGGCGCTGGCCGACAGCGCCGCCCTATACCCCGATCGCGTGGCGGTGATCGATGGCGGTGAGCGCGTTAGCTTCCGCGCTCTCGACCAACGCGTCGACGCGCTGGCCCACGGCCTGCTGGGCCAGGGGCTGCAGCACGGCGACTCCGTCGCCGTGTGGCTGACCAACTCCGCTTCCTGGGTCGTGTGCTGGATCGCCTGCGCCCGCATTGGCGCCGTCGTGGTGCCGATCAACACCCGCTATAAACAGGACGAGGTGGCCTACATCCTGCAGCAGTCGGATGCGCGCACACTGATCCTGATGGACCGCATGTGGGACATCGACTTCCTGACGATGGCGACGCGCATCGTGCCGGAGATCGCCAGCGCGAACGATGGCCGCATTCGCAGCGCCGCCCTGCCGAAGCTCCACACGGTGGTGCTCTGGAAAGGCGTGCAGGCGCCTGGCCTGGTGAACCTGCAGACGCTCGGCGAGCGTGGCGCGGCGCGAATGGCACGGGGCGACAGCCTGACTGCGGCTAACCCGGCCGACCCAATCATCATCGTCTACACCTCCGGCACCACCGGCCACCCCAAGGGCGCCATGCACAACCACATCGTGCTGCGTAATGTGGCCAACGTGGCGCGCGTCATGCGGGTGGAGCCAGGTGATGTGGTGCTGGGCCATATGCCGTTCTATCACGTGGCCGGCGCGTTCACCGAGTTGGGAATGTCGGTGCTTCTGGGTTGCACGCTGGTGCCGCTGCCGCAATGGATCCCCGACGAGGCGCTGGACGTGATCGAGCGCGAGCGGGTCAACATCTTCGGCGGCATCCCCACGCACTTCATAGATTGCATCGACGCGATCCGCCTTCGGCCGCGCGACACCTCGAGTCTCAAGTCGGCCTGGATTGGTGGAGCGCCCGTGACGCCCGACGTGGCACTGGCCGCCAAGTCTGAGCTCAGGCTGCAGGCCCTGCAGGCGGTCTACGGAATGACCGAGACCACGGCCTCCACTACTTTCAGCGAGTTCGACGCGCCGCTGGACGTGCTGTGCAGTAACAAGGGCAAGCCGATCGGAGAGTTCGAGGTGAGCGTGTGCGATCCGGAGAGCGGCCGCCCGCTGTCCCTGGGCGAGGTGGGCGAAGTCTGGGTGCGCGGCCACCTGGTCATGATGGGCTATTACCGCAACCCGCAGGCCACGGCCGAAGTGATCACGCCGGACGGCTGGTTTCGCACCGGCGATCTCGGTGTCTACGACGAACAGGGCTATCTCAGGATCACCGGCCGCCTGAAGGACATGTTCATCGTCGGCGGCTCCAACGCCTACCCGGCCGAGATCGAGCGGATGCTGCAAAGCCATCCGCAGATCAAGCAGGCGGTGGTGGTCGGCGTGCCCGACCGCCGGCTCGGAGAGGTGGCGATGGCCTTTGTGCAACGACACGACGGCGCCACGGTGGAAGCGGCGGAGCTTTCGGCCTTCTGCCGTGAGCGCATGGCCGACTACAAGGTGCCGCGTAAGTTCAGCTTCGTCGACGAATTCCCGCGCACCTCCACCGGCAAGATCCAGCGATTCATCCTCAGCGACCAGGCGCGCGACGCTGCGTCTCTCTCCTGGACCGCGCACTGAACGGCACGTCAGATTGGCGCCTCCAACTTCCAGACGGGCACCGACCGTGGCTGTCCCCAAAATCTACACGATCCGTGACCAGCTGCGAAACGTCAAGAAGGGGCGCATCCTGGACGAGGCGCGCAAGCTATTCTATGCGCACGGCTTTCGCGGGACCAGCCTGGACGCCATCGCCGAGTCGATGGGCGTGACCAAGCCCTTCGTCTATGGCGTCTACGACAAGAAAACCGACATCCTCTTCGACATTTCGCTGCACAACATCCACAGATCGATCGAGGCGGTTGAGGGTGGCGCGGCTTCGGCGGGCACGGTGAGCGAGCGGCTGGGCGAGGCCGCCCGACGCCTGACCCGGGTGTGCATCGAGTACCGCGAGGGCGTTGCGGTCTTTTTTCGCGATGAAACCTCGCTGGACCCGGAGCACCATAAGGTGATTCGCACCCTGAAGAAGCGCATCGACGACTCGCTGGCTCACCTGCTGGAGGAGGGCGCTGCCAACGGCGAGTTCCAGCTGATCGACGCACGCACCAGCGCACTGGCCATCGGCGGCATGATCAGCTGGAGCTACGTGTGGTACCGCCCGCACGGCCGCCTGAGCATGGAAGCGCTGATGGAGCAGATGGCGCAGTACGCCCTGCGAATCGCTGGCGCGAATTCGCAGTACCAGGAAGGCTGAGCCCATGCCCATCATTCACACCCGGCCCGAGCCGGGCATTGCACTGATCACGGTGAGCAACCCGCAGCGGCGCAACGCGCTCGGCCCGCGGGAGTTCGAAGAGCTGGCCCTTGGCTGGGACCGGCTCGCTAACGACGGGCAGGTGCGCTGCGTCGTCGTCACCGGCGAGGGAATTCAGGCCTTCTGCTCGGGCGCGCAGCTCGACGCCGATTTCTCGGGTGTGCCGGACATCGACCACATGGTGGATCGCGCACTGCTCAAGACCCGCGTATTCCCCAAGCCCATGGTGGCCGCTGTCAACGGGTACTGCGTGGCCGGGGGCTTCGAACTCATGCTGGCCTGCGATCTGCGCGTGGGCAGTGTGACGGCCAGGCTCGGCCTGCCCGAGGTGCACTGGGGTATCGTGCCCAGCGGCGGCGCGGCGATGAAGCTGGTGGAGCAGATCGGTCACGCGCGCGCGATGCAGTTGTTGCTCACCGGCCAGCTTGTCACGGCCGAGACCGCGCTGGAGTTCGGTATCCTCAATGAAACGACGGCGCCCGATGCGGTGTTGCCGACGGCACTGCGCCATGCGCGCGTGATAGCGGGCAACAGCCCGCTGGCCGTGACCCACACTAAGCAGCTGGCATTGGCGGGCCGCGAAGCCACCTGGCGCGAACGCGAGGCGGCCGAGCGGCGCAGCGCTGGTGAGGTGCGGACAAGCGCCGAATCGGCCGAGGGGCGCGGCGCCTTCCTCCGCAAGCGGGAACCCGCCTATGCGTCTGGGCAGGACTGATTAAATTAGCCCTTCGGGAGCCCTCGCGGGCGGATGGCGCAGTCCCATTCGCCATGAAACGGATCGCGCTCAATCGCGACGGAGGCAAGCTCTTCATCGGGCACCTTGATGGTGGTAATCGATGCCCATGTTGACCCAGCTTTCATTTGTTCTGCACCTCCTCGGCTCGCGAGAGCAAGTTGCAGGCGCGGGGTGGGCTGTATGAGAGGCCCCCTGTCGAAGTAGGAATAAACCTAGAAACCGCAGTTGGACGCGCCCGAGTGGGCCGCGATGGGGTGCGCTGGCAAGGCGCGACGACGCTGCGGGCTCATGCCCGCGAGGAGGAGTGTGTCTGGCATGACCAGTGAACAGGAGGTGAAAGTCCAAACCTGAGGCCCTGGCAAAGGGAACTCAACACCGAGGAGGCAAGTGCGCTGCTGTGGGCTACCACGGCTCGACCAGA
>Ga0105048_10017884_pt1 | contig 10920 bp, 9 predicted proteins | sample MAT05_FD_78382 | JGI IMG/M metagenome (GOLD analysis project Ga0105048, IMG submission 78382) | Freshwater microbial communities from Lake Fryxell liftoff mats and glacier meltwater in Antarctica - MAT-05 | ecosystem: Environmental > Aquatic > Freshwater > Ice > Liftoff microbial mat | place...
ATCGGCGACATGTCGGGCGACGTGTTCGGCAACGGCCTCCTGTTGTCGAAGTCGGTGCGCCTCATCGGCGCCTTCGATCATCGCCACATCTTTCTCGATCCGAACCCGCTCGACCCGTTGGCGGGCTGGACCGAACGCAAGCGCCTGTTCGACAAGAAGGGCTCGAAGTGGACGGACTACAACCCCGAGCTCATCTCGCCGGGCGGCGGCGTGTTCGAACGCAGCGCGAAGTCGATTGCGCTGTGGCCAGAAGTGCAGAAGCGGCTCGGCACCGACATGAAAGAGGCCGCCGGTGAAGAGCTCATCCGGCTGCTGTTGATGGCCGAGATCCAGCTCCTCTGGAACGGCGGCATCGGCACCTACGTGAAGGCCTCGTTCGAGACGAACGCGGACGCGCGTGATCCCGCCAACGATCGCGTGCGCGTCGACGCCAACCAGCTGCGCTGCAAGGTCATCGGGGAAGGCGGCAACCTCGGCATGACCCAGCGCGCACGCGTCGAGTTCGCCGATCTAGGTGGCATGGTGAACGCGGACGCCATCGACAACTCGGGCGGCGTCGACCTGTCGGACCACGAGGTGAACCTGAAGACGCTGCTGCAGGCGCCGGTGCTGGCCGGGACGCTGAGCCGGGCCGATCGGAACGCGCTCATCGTCGCGGTCGGCGACGAGATCTGCGACCTCGTCCTGGCCGACAACTTCGGGCAGGCGCTGGCGCTGTCGCTCGACGCGGTGCGCACCCGGCGCGACATCTGGAGCTTCCAGCACGCGATGATGTGGCTGCGCGAGCGCCTCGGTTTCTCGCGCTACGGCGAGCAGTTGCCGGCCAACGTCGACGTCGTGAAGAAGCGGAAGGAACAGGGCAAGGGCTTCCTCAAGCCGGAGCTGACCAAGCTCCTGTCGTTTTCGAAGATGGCGCTCTCAAAGAGCGTCATCAGCGAGCCGCCAGGCACGCGCGAGGAGATGTTGCCGTTTGTGCGCGACTACTTCCCGAAGGCGGTCGTCGAGCAGCACGCCGACGCCCTCGACAAGCACTTCCTGTTCGCCGAGATCGCCGGCACCGTGGTCACCAACCGCATCATCGACGCGGCCGGTGTGACGCTCATTCCGTTATTGTCGGTCGCGACCGAGCGCGAGCCGACCGAGCTCGCGGCCGCCTACCTCATCGCCGAGGAGCTGCTCGACGTGCGCTCTCTGCGGGCCGGGTTGCGCTCGAATGAGACGGTCGCCAGCGACGTGGTCTACAGCGCGCTCATCCGCATCGAGGACGCACTCGCGGCGACCGCACGCGCGATGTTGTGGACGACGAAGGGGCGCGTCACGCTCGCGACCCGTGGCGCCCTCGACGGGGTGCGGGCCGTCACCGCCGCGACCGGGGAAGGCGTCGCGGCGCTCCTGCCCGAGCGCATCAAGCGCCTCGCGCGTGACGACGCGAAAGCGCTCGAGGCGGCCGGCTTCGACGTCGAGACCTCGCGCCGCCTGGCGCGCCTCATGTGGAGCTCACATGCGTCGTGGATCGCCCCCCTCGTCACGACCTCCGGGGCCCCGCCACGCGTAGCCGCGACGGCCTACTTCGCGGCGGGCTTCGGCAGCGGCGCGCTCGATCTGGCGCTCGCGGTCGAGCGCCAGGGCTGGGCCGATCGCTGGGACTTCATCGCCGTGGGTCCGATCCTGAAGGCCATCTTCGAGGTCACGAGCGCGCTCGCGGCGCTGGTGCTCCAGCGCGGTGAGGTGGTCCTCGAGGACGCATCGATCAAGAGCTTCGTCGCTCAGACCGACGAGGCGCTGCGCGACCGCGTGCCGGTCTCGGCCCTGCTGGTGCTCTCGGAGCGTCTGAAACAGCGGGTCGCGTCACTCTGAAGCGGCTTTGGGCTCCCGCCGTTCAGGCGGGCAGCCACACGCCCCCCACAAGTTTGAGTCGCCCGGAGACCCCCTCTCCGGGCGGCAGTCGCAGCTGCTCGGAGACGGCGGACACGACGATCGTGCCCGCCTCGAGCACGAGCGTCGGCTCGACGCACGTCACGGCGGGCTCGACCTCGTTTGCCCAGGCGCTTATCGCCTTGCTGCTGCCGAGTCGGCGCATCGTCTCGAGCGACCACCAGGTCGGCGGCGTCAACGCCAACGTCCCCGCGCGATGTCGCTCGAGCGCCGCGCTCGGGGTGATCCAGAGCGCGTCGGTCACCTCGCCCCGGTCGGGCGCCGCATCCACCCCGGCCGGCACCCGCGCGACATAGAAGCGCGTATCGAAGCGCCGCTTCTCGCCAAGCGGTGTGAGCCAGCGGGCAAAGCACGCCATCGGCCACAGCTCGCCGCCGGCCAGGGCTATCGCGGCCGCGTCCCGCGCCTCGTCGGGCCCGGCCGTGCGCACGCAACCGGCCAGCAGGATCCCGGCTTCCTCCCACGTTTCGCGCACCGCGGCCCGCCTCGCAGCGAGCTCGCCTTCGCCATCGGCGGCATCGACGCGCCCCCCGGGGAAGACCCAGATGTTGGGCATGAAGCCGTGCTGTGCGTGGCGAAAGAGCAGCAGGATCTCCGGCTCGCTCTCACCCCGTACGAGCACGATCGTCGACGCCGGCCGGATGGGTACGTCGCCCGGCGCGACCGTGCTCACGCCCCGTCCTCGAGCGGAACCCAGTCGACGATCTCGAGCCCGTGGCCGGACAACCCCTTGAAAGAACGGGGTGTATTCGTCATCACCCGGATCTTCGAGAGGCCCAGATCGCCCAATATCTGGGCGCCGATCCCGAAGTCGTGAAAGCCCATCTGGCCACCCCTTCGGCGCGAGTCGGGGCCATCGGTACGCTCACCTGGCTCAGGCTTCTCACCGCGCACGAGCGCGCCGTAGTAGCGAAGGCGTGCACCGATCGGATCGGCGTCACCGTCGGGTCGCAGATAGACCACGACGCCGGCCTCCTCGCGTGCGATCCGGGACAGCGCGCGCTCGAGGCTGGTGCGTGCCTTGTGCACGCCGAGCCCGAACACGTCGGCCACCGCGTCGGCGCGATGCACGCGCACGAGCACCGAGGCCTGCGTGCTCGGGTCGCCGTGCACGAGCGCCACGTGGATGTGCCCATCGATCGTGTTCTCGTAGGCCCGCACCTCGAAGGTGCCGTGCTCGGTCGGCAGGCGCGCCTTCGACACGAGCTTGACGAGCCGCTCGTGCTCCAACCGATAGCGGATGAGCGCCGCTACCGTCGTGACGAGCAACCCATGGCGCACGCCGAACTCGAGCAGCTTTGGCAGCCGCATCATGGTGCCGTCGGCGCCCATGATTTCGCAGATGACCCCTGCAGGCGCACGCCCCGCGAGGCGCGCGAGGTCGACCGAGCCTTCGGTCTGGCCCGAGCGCACGAGCACCCCGCCCTTGCGCGCGCGCAGCGGGAAGCTGCTGCCGGGCGTTACGAAGTCCGAGCCGAGCGACGCCGGGTCGACTGCGTGTTTGATCGTCGTCGCGCGTGCGCTGGCCGAGATGCCGCCGACGCCCGCGACCGAGCGATGGTCGATCGACCGCGTGAAGGCGGTGCCGAGCGGTGCCGTGTTGTTGACGACCATCGGCTGGAGCCCGAGCGCGTCGCACCGCTCGGCGGTGAGTGCCAGGCACATGAGGCCTCGCGCCTCGCGCGCCATGAAGGCGATGATCTCGGGTGTTATCGCGTCCGCGGCGATCACGAGATCGCCTTCGTTCTCGCGGTCCTCGTCATCGACCAGGATCACCATGTGGCCGTCACGGATGGCTGCGATGGCGTCCTCGATCGGGGCGATTTTTCCGTTCTGCGCGTCTGGGCCGGGGCTCACGCGCGATGCTTAGCAAGAATCGCAGCCGACGTAACGCGCTACGTTTGCCCCGTTCGGCGAGCAAGCTCGCGGGAGACCAGCCCACTCAGCCCACTCGCCAAACCTTGACGCAGCGCGTCGCCAACGCTACCTCGACCCATGTCGCCGCGGTATCGCGGGCGACGATGACCCGGCCTATCAGGAGTCCGAGATGGTGACCGTAGCAATCGTTGGCGCGACCGGAGCTGTCGGTGCCGAGCTCTTGAGTGTGCTCGAGAAGCGCCGCTTCCCCGTAGACCGGCTGGTGGCCCTCGCCTCGGCCCGATCCGAAGGCAGCTTCCTCACCTTCCGCGGCGTGAAGGTCCCGGTCCAGGTGCTCTCGCCCGAAGCCTTCACTGGCGTCGACGTCGCCTTCTTCTCGGCCGGTGCCAGCCGCAGCCGTGAGTACGCGCCGATCGCGAAAGCCGCTGGCGCGCTCATCGTCGACAACAGCTCGGCCTTTCGCATGGATCCCGACGTGCCGTTGGTCGTACCCGAGGTGAATCCGGGTGCGCTCGCCAATCACCACGGGCTCATCGCGAACCCGAATTGCGTCGCAGCAATCCTCACCGTCGCCCTCGCCCCGCTGGAGCGCCTGTCGCCTATCAAGCGACTCGTGATCGCGACCTATCAGTCCGCCAGCGGCGCCGGCGCCCGCGCGATGGAAGACCTGCAGGTGCAGACCCGCGACTTCCTCGAAGGTCGCCCGGTTGTGCCGCGGGTCTTGCGCCACCCCTTTGCCTTCAACCTCTTCAGCCACGACAGCGCGATCGAAGAAAACGGCTACAACGGCGAAGAGAACAAGGTCGGCGCCGAGATCCGCAAGATCTTCGGACGCGAGAACATCGGCATCTCGACGACCTGTGTGCGCGTGCCGATCCTGCGTGCCCACTCGGCCGTCGTGAACGTCGAGCTCGAGCGCCCGGTCTCGCCCGACGAGGCACGCTCGGCACTCGCAACCGCTGCCGGCGTCAAGGTCGTCGACGACTGGAGCACCAACCACTTCCCGATGCCCAACGAGGCGTCGGGCGGCGACGAAGTGCTCGTCGGTCGCATCCGCAAGGACCCGTCGCACCCGAACGCGCTCAACCTGTTCGTGTCTGGTGACCAGCTCTTGAAGGGCGCGGCGCTGAACGCCGTGCAGATCGCCGAGGCCCTGCTCTCCCGCTGAGCGCCGACCACCGAGACCCCACGGAGACCCCACGGAGCAAGCGATGGCGATTCTCACCCCCCTCTGGACCCAGTCCCCGACCTCCGATCCGGCGACGATCAGCGCGTTTCTGAACGCGCACGGCGTCACGTTCGAGTTCTGGGAGCTGCCGCCGGCGGCGGCCGAGCTCGCCGCGAAGAACCGCCTGAGCGACGAGGACAAGCAGACGCTGCTCTCGTTGTTCTCCGACAAGCTCGCCGAGAAGGCGACCAACGACGGCTACAAGGCCGCGGATGTGGTAGCGATCCGGGCCGACCTGCCAAACGTCGACGAGGCGCTCGGCAAGTTCGACAAGGTACACTTCCACGACGACGACGAGGTGCGCGCGATCGTCGGTGGCGAAGGGGTCTTCGGCTTCATCGGCGACGACGGTCGCCAGTTCACGGTCACCCTGCAGCCGGGCGAGTTCATCAGCCTGCCGGCCGGCATGTGGCACTGGTTCTACTGCCTCGACTCGAAGAACGTGACGGCCTTGCGCCTCTTCCGCGAGAACCCGTCGTGGCTGCCGCACTACCGCGACACCGAGCGTGGGCAGCCCAATGCACGACCGAGCTGACACCCCGTCGCTCACGCCCGGCACACTCGCGGCGCGCCACCAACTGATAGCGCTCGGCGCGCGTTATCATCGGGCCGGCTGGCTCTTTGGAACGAGCGGCAACCTCTCGGCGAGGGTCACAACCGAGCTCGATGCAGCCAACGCAGCCGAAGGCGATACTGCGACGGAACGCATCGTCGTCACCGCATCGGGACGCGACAAAGGCCACCTCGGCCCAGAAGACTTCGTCGAGCTCGATCTCGCGGGTGAGCTGCTCGCCGCCGGCCACGACGTGTCGAGCGATCCGATCCGCGGACCTTCCGCCGCGAGCGGCTCTGCCCGTTGCCGACCGAGCGCCGAGTCGACCATCCACCTAGCGATCTACCGGACCCGCCCCGATACGCGTGTCGCCCTTCACGTGCACACCGTCGCCTCTACCCTGACCACGCCCGACGGCAGCTTCCCGGCAAGCGACAGCCACGCGCCCGTACCCCGCCGGACATTCAAGGGCCTCGAGCTCATCAAAGGCTGGGACCTCTGGGACGAGCACGCGGTAGCCCACCTGCCGATCTTCCCAAACTGGCCCGAGGTCCCCCGGATCGCACGCGACATCGAAGCCTTCTACCGGGCCAACAGCAACGAGCCGGTACCCGCCCTGCTCATCACGAGCCACGGCATCACAGCCTGGGGCAAGGACGCCTTCTCCGCGAACCGGCATCTGGAAGTCACCGAGTTCCTCTGCCAGGTCGCACTCGCCAGGTCGGAACGCTGAGCCGAAACTCGTCAGGGTCCGCCGCGAAACAGCCCGATCTGTTTCCCGGGAAGCCAGGAATCGAGGAAGCCAGGAAACCGACAAGGGATTCATGGCTTCCTGACGTCGAACGCCTAAAGCTGATTAAAGCGAAAGGGGCAGCCTCGCGGCTACCCCATTGTCACGCACGCACTCCCGAAGGCTTGCCGTGAATCAACCCTCGGCCGGCGTCTCGCCGTCGGGCGACGCCTCGGACTGCGACTCGTCGCGGTTCTTGTTCTTGTTCTTCTTGTTTTTCTTGCCGCTGGAGCCCCAGCTGTCGGCCTCGGGGGCGGCCTCGGTGGCCTGCTCGGCGTCGGGCGGTGCCGCTTCGGATGAGGCCTCCTGGGTAGGCTCGGGAGCGGCCTCGACGACTGGCTCCGGCTCCGGCGTGGGCTCAGGGGTTGGCTCGGGCGCAGCCTCGACGACCGGCGCGGGTGCGGGCTTCGGCTCGGGCTTGGGCGGCTCGGGTGCCTTGACCTCGACCTTTGGGGCCGGCGGCGGGGGCAGCGGCTCTCCCGACGGCGCGAGACCGATCGAGGTCCAGACGCGCGCGAGGTTCTTCGAGACTGCGTTCAGACCGTCGACGAACTTCTGCAGCTCCTCGGCCGAATAGTGGTCCTGCTCCTTCAGCCCGGCTCGCGTAAGCGCCTCACGCGCCACACTGCGCGACGACTGGTAGTCGAAGCGGACCTGGAGTTTGCTCACGAGCTGGTCGAATCCTAGGGCCATCCTGGCGCTCCTGAAGGTGTTTCGTTCGCGAAGTCCGCGAAGCGGCTTTGGTAGTTTTTCCGAAGGCGCTTCGCCTTCTCGCACGGTCTCGAAGCCGCCGCAATGCCTGCGGGCCTTCCCGTGGTCGCCTCGACTTGTTCGCCTAACCCTCTAAAAACATTGAGGAAATCGACCAACCCGCTGCGATGGCCAAGTATAGCAGGGCTCGCAAGCGGGTCAACCCCTGCTCCCCGTTTTCTCGCGAGACTCTGGTTGCGGGTCAGACCTCGCGGAATCCCTTGTGGCGCCGGGCGCCTCCCACCTATTATCCTCGCGCTGTGCGCCCCGCTATCAGGAAACGCGCACGAAGGACGCGTCGATGGCCTCCCTGACAGGACAACGTTTCCATCTCGCGGCCATGCTCGCGCTCCTGGTGACGACCCTCTGCGCGTGCGGTGACGACAAGGTCATCGCAGTTGGTGGCGGCGACCTCGATGCAGCGGGCGACACGACGACGCTCCTGCCCGATGGGGCGGACACGACCGAGCCCAACCGCGAAGGCAAGGAGCTCATCGTCCTGCACGACAGCTCGCAGCCGCTCCAGGTGCGGGTGACGTTGAACCAGGTCGTGCGCGTGAAGGTCGTCGACTACGCTCAGGGGGGTCCGGCCAAGGACGCCCTCGTACAGTTCGCGCTGCGACCGACCCGCCCGGAAGCGACGGGCGATGGCTCGCTGTCCGCGTTCTCGGCCTACTCCGATGCGGCCGGCGTCGCCGCGATCACGTTCCGTTCGAACACCGTCGCCGACATCAGCTACACGATCGATGTCACGACCGATGGGGCCGACCCGGTCAGCTTCGAGCTGTTCGTGGCCGACGCGCCGCGCGGAACACTGAGCGTTGCGCTCAAGTACGAGGGGCCGATCTCGGTCAAGAACGTTCACCTGCGCCTCATCTCTGGGCAGTTCACCTGCAGCCAGTTCAACCCGATCAATCCGCCTATCGACGTGCTCGCGGAAAAGACGCTGCTCGGCGTGAGCGGTGAGACGAGCTGGACGAACCTGCCCGAGGCGCAGCGCTTCACCGTGCTCGCGACCGCCGAGTCACCGGACGAGCACCTCGCCGCGGCGGGCTGCCTCGACGGTGTCGTCATCGTGCCCAACCAGGACAACAAGGTCACCCTGACCCTGTTCCTCCTGACGCTCAGCCCGACCGGCAGCTACCACTCGACCAGCGTCTTCGACTTCACAGGCGCGATTCCCGGCCAGGTCGGCGACATCATCGACGAGATATCCCTCCTCTTCACGAGCCCGGGCCAGTTCCTCATCGACCAGATAAAGAAGCTCGCCGCCCTCTATGTCGGCGAGTTCATCAGCAACGCCGTCTTCGGCCTGTTCGAGGACAAGGTGGCCGACATCATCGACGATTGGATGTTCAACGAGTCCCCAGCCTGGGTCCAAGACATCCTCACGATCGGCCAGGACCTGTTCCAGATCGTCAACAATCTCGAGATGCTGGCGACGCTGCGCATCTCCAAGCTGCAGAACGATTACTACGTGCAGGGCATCCTTCTCTGGGACGGCATCGCACTCTACTGGCGCCTTGGCTGTCCCGAAGAAGGCGCACCCGACTATGACCCCGCCTGCGGTCGCAACGAGTTCACCCTCGCGCAGTTCGCGAACACCGAGTTCCCGATGGACATCATCGAGGGCCGCTTCACGGCGTCTATCCAGAACTTCGACCAGCTCGACATCGACAACCACACGATCAAGATCAACTACGGCAAGCTCATCATCTTCGCCCTGAACGAGCTGATCCTGCCGGCCATCAGCGGCACCCACAACCTCGAGGATGCGATCCTGTCGTTTGTCGACTGTCGCTCGATCGCCGAAGGCATCTACTTCAGTGCTCTGTCAGGCATCGGCGTCGACGTCGACGACATCGAGGGCTTCTGCACGAGCGCCATCGGCGTCATCGTCTCGCCGGTGATGTTCATCCTCGGCGGCCTCGCGATCGACAGCCAGATGCGCATGAGCGGGCACGCGGTGCTGGTCGACGACAACGACGATCTGCGGGTCGACCGCATCAAGGACGGCAGCTTCCTTGGCCACTTCGAGAGCGATGGGCAGGAAGGCTCGCCGTTCACCGGCACCTGGTCGGCCGTCAAGCAGCAAGGTCCTTGACCGGGACGACGGGCCCATGCGACGAGCGTGCGCTACTTCGGGCCCAGGGATGATGATGGTGCTCTCGGACAAGATCCTGGTCTCGCTGGTGTTCTCGACGCTGCTCGCAGCCTGTGCGACCCCGGAGATCGTGCCGCTCCTCGGCGAAGACCCCGAGGTCGGGGTGCTGCTTGGCAAGGGCTCGGTCGACGATCCACGCAGCTCGCCGGTCGCGGCCGCGCGACGTCTGCATCAGGCGCTCGTGCAGCAGGACACTGAGACGGTCTGGGCGCTGCTGTCGGACAACACGAAGAAGGCGCTCGACGAACGGGGCACGGCCATCGCCAGCAGCGGACGCGAGCTCATAGACGAGTCGACCTTGCCCGGCCCGGGTGGCACCGTGCGAAAGGTTCGCTACGAGACGATCTTCTTCGGCCCGCGCTTGACCGACCTGAAGGAGCTCCCAGGCGACCGCGCCGAGGGTCCGGGTGCCCTCCGCAAGGTGATCGCCACCAGCGATGATGGCGGCGAGACGACAGTCCAGTTCATCCTCGAAGGCGACGGCTGGAAGCTCGACCAGACCGGCTTCTGAAGCAGCCCCGCAATGCACGCTCGGGCAGTTTGACGAGCAGAGTGTCGGTAGCTATGGTCCGCCGCGGTGTGGGCTGTGATGGGTCCGTCAGGGCGACCGCCTCCAAGCGGCTGCCGGCAACGTTGCCGAGAGCCGATGGGCGTTCGCGGACAGTGACTTCACAGCAACGCTCGAGCCGAGGCAGGTCCCATCGAGTGGCCTGCGAGCCTTTGCGACGTTTGTGTTCCCTGGTCTCGAGTCGGGTGGAAAGCGATGATCGTCACTCAGTCCCACAAGCGCAGGAGCTTCGTTGGCTGCCTCAACGCAGGCACCGACCTCGTCGCGGCGATCCGCAGCTTGTGCGTCGACAACACGATCTTCTGCGGCTTCCTCCAGGCGACCGGCTACCTGAAGGATCCGAAGCTCCGCTGGTTCGACGCGGATCTCCGCAACTATCGGGAGACGCAGCCCTATTCGGGGACCCTTCAGGTCGCCTCACTGAGCTGCAACATCTCGCTCGTCGACCGCCAGACGTCGATCATGTGCCATGTCTCCGGCTCGCTCGTGACCCATGGTGCGGCGCCAATTCCAATCTCCGGCGAGCTCGTCTCGGGACAGATCGTGGCGATCGAGTTCGCGCTCGAGACGATCGACGACATCCGCCTCTATCGCGCCCGCGACGAACGCACGGGGCTCGACGGCTGGCTGCATCTCGAGTTCGCGCAGAGCGGCAACCCGATCGTGCGCGAGCGTCCGCCAGAGGCACAGCTCGTCGTCATTCCGCAATCGCAGCCCACCGCCCGGCCAGCAACCGAGGTCGTTCACGAGGTGCGTGAGGGTGACTTCCTGAACCACCCGACCCTCGGTCGCTGCGTCGTCATCTCGGCCGACCTCGATGACCGCCTCACCATCCGACTCGAGAGCGGCCGCAGCGTCGAGCTGCACACCGGCCTCATCGACATCGCCCCGCCGCACACCGCAGCGAACGGGGAGCGGACCTTCGCCGTCTCGATCCGCCGTCGCCGCTGAAATTCGTTCGCGATCCGGCTCCATCTTCGGCGTCACTTCGCTCGGTCGCTCCTGCGGCGACCGTGAGGTCGCCTCGTCGCTCCCTTCGCTCGTTCCTTGGATA
>Ga0105048_10017888_pt1 | contig 10919 bp, 8 predicted proteins | sample MAT05_FD_78382 | JGI IMG/M metagenome (GOLD analysis project Ga0105048, IMG submission 78382) | Freshwater microbial communities from Lake Fryxell liftoff mats and glacier meltwater in Antarctica - MAT-05 | ecosystem: Environmental > Aquatic > Freshwater > Ice > Liftoff microbial mat | place...
CGTCAGATCGACGAAACAGATCATCCGCGTCTCGACGCGCGCCGCGAGGCGCTCGGCGAGCTGAATCGAGAGCCGCGTCTTGCCGGTCCCGGGTGGCCCGATGAGCGTCAACAAGCGCGTGCCGCTCGCGAGTCGCTGCTCGAGCGCGTCGAGCTCGGCGCGCCGTCCGACGAACACGTCCGCGCTCGACGGCAGCGTGACGGTGCGCTTGGTCGCGCGCTTGCGCTTCGCGGCAGCCATGGTCGCGATCAGAGCATGACGCGCAGCGTGAGCGCGTCGCGCGAGCGGTGAACGATGCGCAGCTCAGGGGTCGATTCGGTGCAGGTCCGCATCAGCGCGCGCACGCTGCCGATCGTGAGCAATTCGTAGAGCGGCTCGGAAAAATATGGGAACGCGGTGTAGCGGAGCTCGATTCCGTCGGCGACCGGCACGGCGCTGACGCGACCCGTTCCGCGGCGGATCTGCCGCCACATCGTCGGCACTTGCAGCAGCACGAAGCGCGGCGTCGCCAGGCGCAGCAGCACCTTGAAGAAGCGCGACAGCCCGACTTGGGTGCACGCGTCGATCAGGTCGAGGAGCGCCTCTCGGTCGCCGTGCGTCACCTCCGCGTCGGTCGCACGCAGCGCCTCTGCCAGCGCCTCTTCTGCGTACCAAGCGGACGGAAGCGTGTCGGTCATCGCCTCGCGGTTCGCTGGTGAGAGCCGCGCGTTGATCTTCTGCGTGACCTCACGCGCGACGTTCGCCTCGAGCCACTCGCGCAGCGACACGAACCAGACGCCCTTCACTTCGCACCGACTGTCCGTCGCTTCCGACATCAGACGGCGCCGAGGTAGATGCGTAGGGTCTCCGCCGCGTCCTTCTTGTCGAACGGCGAGCTCGCGAGCTCCGCGCGGCGCGAGACCTGACCGAAGAGCTGCTCGAGATACGCGTGCAGCTCGACGCACTCGCGCGTCGCGACCTCCATCAGCGCCGGGTCGAGCAGGTCGACGTCACGCAGCGCCTCGAGCGAGGCGAGGAACGGATCGAGGCGCTCGTAGTCGCTCATGCGCACCAGCTGGTAGCCGATCGCGCGGAAGTGACCGAGGAACTCGCGCACGAACTGGAAGCTGCCCGCGCCGACCCACTTGTCCGTCGTGCCTTGTGCGGCGCCCGCCTTCGCGTTGAAGGCGCGCAATATCTGCCCGAACATCCACACCTCGCGGCGCAGTCGCTCGCTCGCCGCGCGGCGTCCGGAGAGATCGACCACTAGCTCCGGGAGCGGCTCGTCTGGAAGCAGCTCGGCGCACAACATGTGCACCGAGTGCTGCAGCGCCGCGCGCAGCTGCGCCGCCGCGACGACCAGCTGTGGAGCGAGCTCCGCGTCCGCGACGCGCGCATCGGGCGCCGTGAGATCGCGCTCGAACGCCTTGCGCACCTCGACCCGCAGCGCGCTCGCGATCGAGTCGAGCACGGAGCGCAGCCCCACGAGCGAGCGCGCTTGTACGCTGAGCGTCGCGCCATGGGCGATGACGTCCGACGCGTGCACCGCGAGCAGCTCTTGCTCGAGCCCATCGGCCATGACGTCGGCTGCGCGGCGCGAGAGAAAGCGCGTCAGCGCGCGCAGATCGCTGCGCAGCACCGCGAGCACGATATACGCGCGGCGAATCGCGTCGCGATCCCCGGCACACTCGTCGATGAGCGCGACGTAGCGAAGCGCGCGGAACAGCGCGAGGAAAGTCAGCGCCGCGACCCGATGCGCGGCCTCGCTGTTCACGGTGTGCAGCGCGTCGAGCACCTCGGGGTTGCGCAGCCGATCGAATTCCGGCCGGAATTCGAGCGCGACGAGCGGATTGAAATACGTATTGCGCCCGACCTCGCGGGTGATCGTGCCGTGCAGCGCGTGGAATATGCGGTGCGGGATGCGACCGACGCGCAGCAAGCCATCGGCGAGATCGACGTAGCTGGTAAACGCGTTTCGCAGCAGAAAGAGCGCCTCTTCCGGCGTGTCCTGCGAGAGCTGGTCCTTTACCAGCTGGCTGCGCGCGGCGTCTTCCGGCAGCACGCTCTCGAGGTAGCGCGAGAACGTGTACGCGCGATCCTTCTGGCCGAGCAGCTGGCGAAACAACACGCCGCAGCGATCGAGCGTGCCGCGCATGATGCGCAGATCCTCTTGAAAGTCGTGCGCGACCGAGAGCGCGCGCTTGGCCGGGCCCGGGTGATTGCGCGGATTGCCGAAGCAGACGAGACCTTTCAGCAACATCTCGAGCTCGAACAGCGTCTCCTCTTTGCGCTCCCACGGCAGCGTCACGAACCACAGCTCGCGCGCGCTCGCCTGATCGCGACGCAACATGCGCGTGTCGCGCAGGAGGTTTGCGTAGACGTCGCGCTCTGGGGCGTTCGTGCGGAGCATGAGGGCGGCCGATTCTACGCTGCTCGCCGCGAGAGTCGATGCTTGTCGCGCGATGTCTGCCGTCAGTCGGCGCGCGTTCCGCGTCCGCGCGTGATGAAACGCGAGGCGAGCCCGCTCGCGGTGCGCTGTGCGCTCCTCGGCGCAACGGCGACGTCGGGCGGAGCTGGGATCGCTCCGATCAACTGCGCCGCGAAGGGAGCGACCGCTTCACCAGTGCGCGCAGCCCGCGGCGGCTCGCCGAGCGCGCGATCGATCGCAGTGACGAACACGTCGAGCGGCAGCGCCCCCTGCAGCAAGCGCCCGTTGACGAAGAACGACGGTGTGCCGATCTGCGCGCCCGATTGCGCCACCGCGCTCATGTCGGCGCGAATCGCCGCTTCGTGCGTGTGCGCGGTGAGCGCGGCGCGGAAGCGGCGCATGTCGACGCCGCCGAGCTCACGCGCATAGCGTTCGAGATCGGGCCGCGTGAGCGCGCGCTGCTTCGCGAAGAGCATCGCGTGAAAGCGCCAGAACGCAGGCACGCCGAGCTGTGCGCGGATCTCTCGCGCGGCCTCCGCGGTGGGGAACGCGTTGTCGTGAAATGGCAGCGGATAGTCGCGCCAGACGAAGGTCACGCGATCGCCGTAGCGAGCGATCAGCGCGTCGATCGTCGGCTCGACGCGCGAGCAGAACGGACACTGGAAATCGGAGAACTGCTGCACGACGACACGACCGCGCGCGGCGCCACGCGTCGGCGCATCGGCCGGCACCGCGATCGTGTAGACGCGGTCGGCGTCGGGAAGCGCGTCCGCGGCAGGACCCTCGATGGTGCGCTGCTCGTGCAGACCGCTGCGCACGATCGCGTCGTAGATCGCGCGTCGCGCCGTACCGCTCGCGACGCGCGCACGGGCCGACGCGAGCTCTTCGTCGATCATCGTGCGAAACGCCTCGAACGGCTGCGCACCGCGCAAGTTGCGCCCGTTGATGAAGAAGCTCGGCGTGCCGGTCGCGCCGAGCGAACGCGCGAGGTCCATGTCGGCGTTGATCGTCGCATCGTGATGCGTGTCGCTGAGCGCAGCGCGCGCGCCCACCCCATCGAGACCTGCGGCGAGCGCGTAGCCGACGAGGTCGTCGTCCGTGAGCGCGCGTTGGTTCGCGAAGATCTGATCGTGTAGCGCAAACGCCTTGCCCTGCGGTGCGGCCCACACGAGCAGGCGCGCGATCGGCATCGCACGATCGTGAAACGGCAACGGGTTGTGCTTGAGCACGAAGCGCACGTCCGCGCCGTACGAGCGTGCGAGCTCTTCGAGCGCCGGCTGCACGCGCGCGCAAAACGGACACTGCAGGTCGGTGAACTCGACGATCGTGACCAGCGCATCGGCGGGGCCGCGCACCGGGGATGAGGCGATCGGCACTGAATAGACGGCCGTCGGATCGGGCGCGCGCCGCGCTGTCGGGGCGCCCGTTGGTGCGACTGCACCGCGCGTCAGCCCGCTGCTGGTGATTTCGGTGTAGACGCGTGCGCGCGGAGTGCCGCGCTGCACCAGCTCGTTCGCGCGTCGCAGCTCGTCACGCACGATCGTGTCGAACGCATCGAACGGCTGCGCGCCCATCAGCTGTCGTCCGTTGATCATGAAGCCGGGCGTGCCGTCGACGCCGAAAAGCGCTGCGATCGCCTGGTCGGTGTTGATCGCCGGGAGGTGCGTGCCCGCGTCGAGCGCGCGGCGAAAGCGCGGCAGATTGAGGCGCAGCCCCGCGGCGTAGCGCTCGAGATCGGCGCGGTCGAGCGCGCGCTGGTTCGCATAGAGGCGCGTGTGCATCTGCCAGAACGCGCTGTTGCCGCCCTGCGCAAAGGCCTCCATCGCGGCCTGCGCCGCGAGGCTCGCGTGGGCGTGGAACGGCAGCGGATTGTTGCGAAATACGACGCGCACATCACGCGGGTACGCGGCGACGAGCTGATCTATCGTCGTCGTCACGCGCGAGCAAAACGGACACTCGAAGTCGTTGAACACGACGATCGTGACGAGCGCGTCTTCAGGCCCGCGGCTCGGCTCCCGGTGCGTGACGGGGATGCGATAGCGCACCGGTGCGTCCTGCGCCGAGGTGCGCGCCGCCGCGCCGAGCGCGAGCGCGAAGACGAGCACGCAATGGACGAGCGCGAGACCGGTCAGCGTAAAGTCGGCCAGCGTGAGGTCGGCGAGCGCGACGCGGTGACGCTTGAGGATGCGGTTCACGGGCGCAACGCTATGGGCTCGTGCCGCCGTGGTCAATTCGCCATGTCGACGCGTCAGCCGCGTATCACGCGCTCAGAACAGGCCCGCTTGTCGGCCGGGAGGCGCGGTGAGCCCGAGGTGCGTATACGCGCGCTCGGTCGCCATGCGTCCACGCGCGGTGCGTGCGAGAAAGCCCTGCTGAAGCAGGTAAGGCTCGTACACGTCTTCGAGCGTGTCGCGCGGCTCGCTGAGCGCTGCGGCGACGGTCTCGACGCCGACCGGTCCGCCCTTGTAGTGCTCGATGATCACGCGCAGCAGCCGCCGATCCATCTCGTCGAGCCCGGCCGAGTCGACGTCGAGCCGATCGAGCGCGTCTTTCGCGCGCTGCGTCGACAGCACGCCATCACCGAGCACCTCGGCGAAGTCGCGCGCACGCCGCAGCAGCCGATTGACGATGCGCGGTGTGCCGCGCGCACGCTTGGCGATCTCCATCGCCGCGTCGGGCTCGATCGTCACGCCGAGCAAGCGCGCGCTGCGCAGCGCGATCGCGGCGAGATCCTCCGGCGGATAATAATCGAGCCGCGCGATGTAGCCGAAGCGCGACAACAACGGCGAGGTGAGGAGCCCCGTGCGCGTCGTCGCGCCGACCAGCGTGAACGGCTGCAGCGGCAGCTGCAGCGTCGTCGCGTACGGGCCCTCGCCCTGCACGATGTCGATGCGGAAGTCCTCGATCGCCGAGTAGAGGTTCTCTTCGACGATCGGCTGTAGACGATGGATCTCGTCGATGAAGAGAACGTCGCGCCGACCGAGCTTGGTGAGCACCGCGGCGAGCTGGCCCTTGTGCTCGATCGCCGGGCCCGAGGCCATCACCAGCTTGCTGTCGAGCTCTTCGGCGAGGATGCACGCCATCGTCGTCTTGCCGAGCCCCGGCGGCCCGCAGAACAGCACGTGATCGAGCGGCCCTCCGCGCCCGTTTGCCGCCGCGACGAAGATGCGCAGGTTCTCCTTCAGCTTCGCCTGCCCGACATAGTCGTCGAAGCGCGACGGCCGCAGCGTCACGTCGTAGCCGCGATCGTCCTCCGCGCGCGCAGGACTCACGGCACGCTCGGCGCTGTTCTCGCTCTCCGCGTGCGTCGTCATCCGAGCAGGCCCAGCGCCTCACGCAAGAGCATCTCGGTGGGCTTGCCCGCGGCGTCGTCGAGCTCCGCGAGCCGCGCGACGGCGCGATCCGCTTCGGCCGGCTTGTAGCCCATCTGCACCAGCGCGCTGGCGACGATGCCGTACGGATCGTTCGCGGCGCGGACAGGAACGCGCGAGCTGTTTATCGGCGCGCTGATCGTGCCGACCGACGACTGCGACAACAGCATCTTGCCCTTGAGCTCGAGCAGCAGCCGCTCGACGATCTTTTTGCCGACGCCGACGATTCCCTTGAACGCATTGCGATCGTCGGCCTCGATCGCTAACCCGAGCGCGCGCGCATCGAGGCTGCTGAGGATCGCGAGCGACACCTTCGGCCCGACGCTGGACACGCCGAGCAGCGTGCGAAAGGCCGCGCGATCGGCGAGCGAGGCAAAGCCGTAGAGCGTGATCGCGTCCTCGCGTACGTGCGTGTGCACGAACAGCACGGTGCTCTCGCCATCGAGCGGCAGCTTGCCGAGCGTGCCAATCGGCACCGTCACCTCGTAGCCGACTCCACCCACATCGACGATGCAGGTTCCGTCGGTCGCACGCTCGACGAGCGCGCCAGAGAGCCTTCCGATCACGGCGGCGACCGTAGCACGGACTGAACATGGATCCAGCTGTGACGGTGCTGTGCATCGCGCACGCGCGTCGCCGCCATCGCGCTTCAGCCAAAGACGCGCTGCACGATCGCCGCGAGCTCCTTGCGGCTCTCGCGCACGCTCTGCGCGAGCGCGAGCTGCGAGCGCGCGCGCACCAAATTGTGCTCGCCGCGCGAGGCGTAGCGCTGCGCGTCCCAGCCGAAGTAGCGCTCCTCGAGCGCGTCGGTGCAGAAGCGACTCGCGAGCTCGAGCGCGATGGTCTCGAGCCCAGCGGGAATCGCCTGCTTCTCGGCGTCGTTCAGCAGCGCGCCCGCGGCCGCGGCATAGCCTTCGAGCGCTGCTTTTACGATCGCGAGATCGACCTTCGCGTTCTCCGCGTTCTCGCCAGCCGGGTTCGCCCACGAGCGCAGCGCATCGCCGAGCTCCACGGCGATCGTGCCGTGCGCGAGCGTGTCGAGATCGAGCAGCGCGACGGCCTCGTGCAGGGTGTCGTCGAACAGCACATTGCTGAGCTTCAGATCGCCGTGGATGATGCGCAGAGGCAGCTCTGGGATCGGCGGCAGCGCGTGCGCGAGGATCTGCTCGGCGACCGGAAATATGAGCGCGTGTCGTGCGTGCTCGGCGTGCGCCGCGAGCTGCGCGCGCAGCGTCGCGAGGTGCCGCGCCGTGTCATGCGCGCCCTCTCGCGTGAAGTGGAAGGTGTGCTGCAGATCGGCGACGGCGACGTGAAAGCGGCCCGCCGCGGCGCCGGCTGCGCGCGCGATCGCCGGCTCACTGACGACGCTCACCACGCGACCTTCGAGGAACGTCTGCGCACGCCACGCGCCGTCGCTCGTATCGAGCCACAGCGCTCCGTCGATCGTCGGCACCAAGCGCGGCGTCGTCACGCCCTTCGTCGCGAGGTGCGCGGTGATCGCTTCGAAGTCGCGGTTCACCTCGCCGCGGAAGATCCGATGCAGGCGCTGCAGCACGATCGCGCGCGGCTCGCGCTGCGGCCGCACGACGCGGTAGGTGCGATTGATCAGCCCGATCTCGATCGCGCTCACCGTCGCGTCCGACCCGATCGCGAACGCGGCGCGCACCGCGTCCGGAAGCTCTTCGACGTGCATCGCCGTGATGCTGCCACGTCGTGCGCGCGAGCGCGTGTTACGTTGAACGCCATGCTTCGCTCGACTCTCGGCAGCACGATCTCGATCGCGCTCGCGTTGTTACTGCTCGGCGGCTGCGCGACTGAGCTCACCGAGATCGTCGTCGTCGTCGAGAGCGATCTGACGGTGCCAGCGCAGCTCGACGAGATCGTCGTGACCGCCGAAGGGCCCGAAGGGATCCCGAAGGTATCGCGCGCGTCGCTCGTCGGCGCCGACGCCGCGTCGTTTCCAGTGACGGTCGGGCTGCGACCTGCAGCAGGCGGCGCGATCGGCGTGACGATCAAGGCGAGCGGTCGCCGCGCTGGCTCCGATCAGGTCGAGGCGCAGGTCCGCACGAACTTCATCGAGGGGCGTCGCCTGCTCGTGCGCATCGTGCTGCTGGCGAGCTGCGTTGGCGTAGTTTGCAGCGAGACCGAGACGTGCCGCGCGGGGTCGTGCGTCGACGCGATGGTCGACCCGATGACGTTGCCGCCGTTCGTCGGTCCCATCCGCGCCGACCTCGGGCCAAGCGACACCGGCGCGCGCGACATGAGCCGCCCCGATGACTTCGGGAACGTCGACCTCGGCGCCGATCCGCTCGACTCTGGAATCGATCTCGGCGTCGTCGCGCCCGATGGCGGCAGCGTCGACCTCGGCACGGACCTCGGGCCGCCCATCGCATGCACGGCGACTGCAGACTGCGACGACGACATCCCGTGTACGACCGATATCTGCGGCGTCGGTGGCACCTGCGTGCGCGTCCTCGACGACGCGATGTGCAACGACGGCAGCGTCTGCACGATCGACAGCTGTAGCGCCACCGGATGCATCTTCGCCGCCATCGCGTGCGACGACGGCGATCCATGCACGCTGAGTAGCTGCCGACCGGCCACAGGCTGCACCCACGTCCGGCTGATCTGCACCGGAACACCGTGTATCCCGAGCGCCTGCAATCCGCTCACCGGCGTCTGCGAAGGCGTGCCTCAGCCGGCTGGCATGCAGTGTTTCCCGACGGAGAGCGGCGCGAACTGCGGCGGCGCGTGCACGACTGCCGGCTTCTGCGAAGGCACGTTCGGTTGCTCGGGCACGTGCGAGTGCGTGGCGGGCTCGATGGGAGGCTCGCGCTGCCAGCCGAGCAGCATGTTCCCGATGTCGTTTTGCGCGATCAAGTGAGCGCGCCGCCGCCACGCGGCTAGCAGCGTATTAATCGCGCGAAGAGGAATTGCGTACGTGAGCGCTCACATTGCCGGGATCGTCACCGTGCTGCTCGCGGCGTGCTCGAGGAGGAACGCCTCGACCGCTGCCGGCACGGGGTTCGTCGGATCGTCGGCCGCAGCGAGCGCGTCGAGGTGCGTGAGCTCAGTCGCGTCGACGACGCGGAAGCCGGCGGTGTTCTCGCCGGCCGCACCACGCGTCGCGCCCGCCTGCGGACGACCCGCGCCGACCGCCGGGCCGATGCGCGCGCGCACGTCCTCGTAGCCAGACGCACCGGCGAGCGCCGCCGCGACGGCGAGCAGCGGTGCGTCCATGCGCGGCCCATCGAACGCGCGTAGCCCTTCCATCGCCTGCCACGAGCCCTCGGCGATCGCGTTCGGCCCGACCGCGCCCTGATCGAGCGGCAGCCGCGACGGGTAGTACCAGTCGGCGTAATTCGTGCGCCCTGTGGCCCACGAGAGCGCGAGGTTCTCGACCGGCGTGTGCTCCGGGGGCGCTGCCGCGAGCGCGTCGATCCAGTCGTACGTCGCCTCTGGATCCGTCGGGTACACGACCGGCCCGAACAGGCCGTCCTTCGTCTCGACGGTGCCGCCTGTCGGCTTGCCGAGCGAGCACGAGAAGATCGGGATGCCGTTCGACTCGTCGTCGAAGCCAAAGCCGAGCGCCGCGCGATTGGTGAAGTTTGGCACCAGGCCGCGCGGGATCGAGAACAGCGTCGACAGCACGCGATCACGCTCGCGGTCCTCGGTGACGCCCTCCGGATCGGCGAGCGCGCGCATCGACATGATCTCGGCCGTGACCAGCACCCCGACGCCAAGCACCGGCAGCTCCAGGTAGCGCGGCCCATCGGCGCGCAGCGCGTCGATGCCGCTGAGCGGCGCGAACCCACCGCTGACGCCCGCGTGATATTCGGCCTCGCTGATCGCCGCGCCCTGCGACGCACCGTCGACGAGGATCACGCCCGCGAGCTCCTCAGCGCCGCGAATCGCCGTCGCGCCATCGCCGAAGCGCCACGCCGCGTAGCTCTCGACGACGCCCGCACCGGCGGAGTGCCCCATCAGAAAGACGTGCGCCTGGCGATCGGCCAGAGGCACCAGCGCGATCACCCGCCGCAGATCTTCGAGCAGCGTCGCGAGGCCCCACTCGCTCATGTAGTCGACCTCGTCCTGATCGCGGAAGCCCGCGAACGGCGTGCCGTCGATGGTGTCGCTGCCGAAGTAATAGCCTTGCGCGATCTCGGTGTCGTTCATCGCGCGCGCGGTCGACATGCCGCGCAGATCTTCGAGCAGATTCGAGCGCCGATCGATCGCCCACACCTCGGTCGTCTCGCCGCTCGCTGCGCCGCGCTTCACCAGCGCGCGCGCCAGCGCGTCGTAGCTGCCAGCGCCGCCGAAAGTGCCCGGATAAGCGACGACGATCGAGCGCGCGGCCTTCGGCGGCGTGACGTCTTCGCGATAGCGCACGACCTGCGTCGCATCGAGCTCCGTCGGGGTCGCGGCGCTCGTCGTCGGATTTGCCGGCGCGGTCACGCCCGGCACCCGGAATATCTCGCGGCGCACGCCAGTCTCGATCGTCTCTGCGGCCGGCGGCTCGGCGAAAGCCGAGTTACGCGGCGGCCCGGCATCCGCCGTCGTCGGAGCGTCGGTGCCCGCATCGGTCGGTGCGACGACATCGTCGTCACCGCAGCCGAACAGCGCTGCGCTCGTCGCGAGCGCGAGGCACGTCGCAGCGAGGCGGCGCGAAGAACCGGGCGCGGAGCGGCGCGAAGAACCGGGAGCGAAGCGGCGCGAAGAACCGACCGTGATCGAGCACGGCGTCGAGCGAAGCGAAATAGCAGACATCAGCGACTCCTCTTTCTAGCGTCATCCAAAGTGTTGCGAGCCGACGCGCGCGCGTCAGGCAGCGGCGCGTTCTTGCGGCTCGCGCTCATCCGCGCACGCGCGAGCGTCGCGGTGACCTGCAGCGGCATGCGCGCCGCCGAGAGGTGCGTGATCGCGACGGCGAGCGCGTCCGTCGCGTCGATCGCCGGCAGCTCGAGCCAACCGAGCATCGCGCCGACCATCCGCGCGACCTGCTGCTTCTCCGCGCTGCCCTTGCCGCTGACCGCGCGCTTCACCAGCGCCGGCGGATACGCGCTGACGCTGAGCCCAGCGCGCGCTGCGGCCACGAGCGCGACGCCGCGCGCATGGCCGAGCTTCATCGCGGCCGCCGGATA
>Ga0105048_10017890_pt1 | contig 10919 bp, 9 predicted proteins | sample MAT05_FD_78382 | JGI IMG/M metagenome (GOLD analysis project Ga0105048, IMG submission 78382) | Freshwater microbial communities from Lake Fryxell liftoff mats and glacier meltwater in Antarctica - MAT-05 | ecosystem: Environmental > Aquatic > Freshwater > Ice > Liftoff microbial mat | place...
TCGCCGTCCCACGCGGAGAGGAACGCTTCGGAGAGATTCGCGGCTGTGGCCGCACCGCAGGGGTTGTTGTGCTTCACCACCACGGCGGCCGGCTCGGCGAACTCGCAGGCGAGGTTCAACGCCGAATCGAAATCAAGGATGTTGTTGTAACTCAGTTCCTTGCCGTGAAGTTGTTCCGCCGTGGACACGCAGGGACGTTCGAGATCAGGCTCTGCGTAGAACGCCGCGAATTGGTGCGGGTTCTCGCCGTAGCGTAGTTCCTGCTTCAAATTGAAGGGCGGATCGATTTCCGCGGCCCAATGTTCCGGCTCGGCTTCGTCCTCGTCGTCTTCGTCTTCTGGCAATTGGGCGAAGTAGTATTGGGCGATCTCCGCATCGTATTCCGCGATCCGTTCGAACGCGGCGAACGCGAGTTTTCGGCGGTAGGGTTCGGGGAGTTGGCCATCGTGGTTCTTGAGTTCCAACAAAATATCGTCGTATTCCTCAGGCATCACCGAAACGGCCACCGAGGCGAAGTTCTTCGCCGCCGCACGGATCATGCACGGGCCGCCGATGTCGATGTTCTCGATGGCCTCGGCTTCGGTTACGCCCGGCTTCGCCACCGTCTGCTCGAACGGGTAGAGGTTGCACACGACGAGGTCGATCTCGGGCAGGTTGTGTTCGGCGAGCGTGGCCATGTGCTCCGGCTTGGATCGCTTCGCCAGCAGGCCGGCGTAGATCGCCGGGTGCAGCGTCTTCACGCGGCCGTCGAGGATTTCCGGGAAGCCGGTGAGTTCGGCCACGTCCTTCACCGGCAAGCCGGCGTCAGCGAGGGCTTTCTTTGTTCCTCCGGTGGCGATCAGTTCCACACCGAAGGTGCGGTGCAGTTCCGTGGCAAACTCCACGAGGCCGGTCTTGTCGGACACGCTGAAAAGGGCACGGCGAATCGGGATTAGCATGGTAAGAATCTCAATCATTGGGCCGCAGATGACGCAGAGAAAACACGATCAGAAGGCAGAATAAGGAAAATCGGCCCGCGAGGAACCATTGATTTTCGCGATCTGGTTTTTGGTCTTATCGTGTCTTCTCGCCTGTATCGTGCGGCGATGACTGCTTGCCGAGTTGGAATACGTTTCCAATTTTCTTAACCCGGATACCGCCGGGGAAGTCGCACGATTCCAGCTTCGCCAGCCGAATCCAATGAGCAAAGGTCATTCCCTGTTCGGGCCAGCCTTCGCGTTGCCAAGCCATGCGCAACACGCCACGGCGTTGCGGTTCCGTGAGCGATTCCAATTTCCCGGTATCGAAGATCAGCATTCCACCGGCCCGCGGAAGTTCCACTTCTCGCAATCGCATTGCAGTTTCGATCTCGGCATTCTCGTGCAACTCCGCGGCTTGTTGGCTCAGGCGGTTCAACACTTCGGCGATCCGGGGATTGAAACTATCCAACATTGGCAGCAGCTCATGGCGGATGCGGTTGCGGGTGAAACGCAGATCGAGGTTGGAGGAATCTTCGCGATGGGATTGGTCGATGGAATGGAGGAATTCGCGGAGTTCATTGCGGCGGATACCGAGGAGGGGGCGGATTACTGTAGAGCCGGGTTGCGTCAGCGCCCGGAGTTCTTGTTGCTCAGACTCCGGGCGCTGACGCAACCCGGCTCGCCGGGAATCGATCCCACGCAACCCTTGAATTCCGGTGCCGCGGATCAAGCGGTGCAGCACCGTTTCGGCTTGGTCGTCGAGGGTGTGAGCCGTGGCGATCCATCCGGCATTCGTTTCCGCGGCCACCTTCACGAAAAAAGCGTACCGCGATTTGCGAGCTTCACTTTCGAGGTTGCCGCTCGGCACCGGGATGCGTTCGGTTCGCACTTCGAGATTCCATCGCTCGGCCAATCGAATCACGAATGCTTCATCGGCATCGGATTCGCCACCGCGGAGTTGATGATTGACGTGGGCGACGATGAATTTAGTGTCCCCCTCACCCCCAGCCCCTCTGCCGCCGAGGGAGAGGGGAGCCAAAAGTCGCAGCAATGCCACCGAATCGGCACCTCCCGAGACGGCCACAATGCCGGGTACGCTGCGCCATTGCGGGGCGAGGCGATCCATCTCCAGTGCGATTCGCCCCGCGAGTTCCATGTTCCCCCTATTGCTGAGGCCCACCGGCTTTCCCGGCTCGCCGAGTGCCGAAACCGGAGGCCCGCCGAAATGGTATACTGTTTCAACCCCGATACAATCGCAGTTGACGTTACCCACCCCGGGCGCCAACAATAGTCCATTGCGAATCGAACCGACCCGAAAGGATTTCACGCCATGCGTTATTTGCAGATGCTCGCCATCATCTTGGCGGCACCCTTCGCGGCCCGTGCGGCCGAGGAAGCGGCTAAGCCTTCCCAAGGCCCGTATGTGCTCATTATCGGCATCGGCGAAACCGCGGATCCCACCATCGAGAAGCGGCCGACCGCCGAGGCCGACGCCCGCAACCTCTACGACCTCTTCGCCGAGAAGAAGTACTTTGAAATCGCCCCCGAACGGTTGGTGCTGCTCACCGCCTCGCCGGATGACACCCGCAAATCGGAGAAAGCCACCAAAGAGAACATCATCAAGGCGGTTCACGATGCCGTGGCCAAAACTGGGAAGGACGACACACTCATCATCGCCTTCTTCGGTCGCGGGGCTTCCTCCGGGGAACGCACCTGCATCTTCGCCGCGGATAGTACCTTCAAGGATCGGGCCAAGAACGGCCTCCTCGGGAATGATCTCGAAGCCGATTTGAAGCTCGCCAAGAGCCAGAAACTGGCCATTTTCTTCGATATCCACTTCAAGGGGTACGACGCGGGGAAAGAAACCCTCGTCGAACCGAACCTGCGGGATGTGCTCGAGAGCGTGTACGGTAGCGAAGAAAAAGGCGAAGCCCCGCCGCCGCACGACAAGCTCATGGTGTTCAGCTCGCGCCCGGCCGATGATCCGCTCTCAGTCGATGGCCAAGGCTTGTTCACCAAGACGATCATCGAAGCTTTGAAAGGCAAAGCCGACATCGAAGGCTATGAAGCCGATGGCATCGTAACGGTGGATGAACTGGCGAAGTACCTCGAAAAGGAAATCCCCAATCAGGCCCGCAAGCTCGGCAAAACCGTGAAGGAAAAAGAAGCGGTTCCGTTCATCATCGGCGAAGAGTTCTCGCACTTCCCGATCACGAAGAACCCTGATAAAACGGCGGAAGTGGAGAAACGCCTCGCCGCGCTCGCCGCACTCGAGAAAGCGGGAACGATCGACGCGGACACCGCGAAGGCCGGGAAAGGGTTGCTCAACCGCATGCCGAAGTTGAAGAATTCCCAAGAAATGCGCAAGGGCTTCCAAGCCCTCGCCGATGGCAAACTCGGTGCGGTCGATTTCGACAAGGCATATAAGGCCCTGAAGCAGAACACCGTTCTTTCCACCGACGATGCCGAGGCGTTCGCCAAAAAGATCGTCTCGGCGATGGATATCGTTCAAGATCGCTTCGTGAAGGTGAGCAACCCCGGCGAACTCGCCGTGGCCGGCGTGAAAGGCCTCTACCGCCGCTTGGAAGAACCGGTACCGGCGGAAATCGAAGCGAAGTTCAAAAACGCCAAGGAACTCACTTCGCCCGAACGCCGCCAACTCCTCGTGGATGCCCGCCTCAAACTCGGCAAACGCGAAGACCTCGAAAACAACAAGGATGCGGACATCGGCATCACGATGATGCTCGCCAGCCTCAACGACCCGTACACGACGTACTACGACAAGGAAATGATCAAGAAGACCGAGAGCCAACTCCGGGGCGAGTTCCGCGGCGTCGGTATTCAAATCCGCCGCGATCTCGTGAAGGATGCCCTGCTCGTAGTTTCCCCCATCAAAGATAGCCCGGCCTACTTGGCGGGTATCCAAGCCGGGGATCACATCGTCGGTATCAAGCGGGATTCCAACCCGGAAGGCGAACCGCTAAAACCGGGCGAGGCCAAAGAGTTCTCCACCGCCGGGATGAAGACCGAAGACGCCATCGACATTATCCTCGGCAAAGTTGGCATCCCCATCACGCTGGTGATCGAACGCAACGGCGAAAAGAAAGACTACGTGTTGAAACGCGGCCGCGTGAGCGTGGAAACCGTTCTCGGCGTGAAGCGTGACGAGAAAGACAACTGGGAATTCATCATCGATCCCAAAGATAAAATCGCGTACATCCAACTCACGCAGTTCGCCCCGCAAACCACTGCACAACTCGCCACCCTCCTCCGCAAGCTCGATGAGCAAGGGGTAAAAGGTTTGGTACTCGATTTGCGGTTCAACCCCGGCGGAGTTCTGAACGGGGCCGCCACCATCTGTTCCATGTTCGTCGAAGATGGCAAAGTGGTTACGGTTCGCCCCCGCGTCGGGCGGGAAGAATCGTTGAATACCCGCACCTTCGCCGCACCCGCGTGCTACACGAAATTCCCCATCGCGGTGCTCATCAACGGTTCGAGCGCGAGCGCTTCGGAAATCGTTTCGGCCTGCTTGCAAGATTACGGCCGGGCGATCATCGTCGGCGAACGGAGCTACGGCAAAGGGAGCGTTCAACAACTGCAACCCTTCCGCCCCACTGAAGGCGAAGTCAAACTGACTACGGCCCGCTACTTCCCGCCGAGCGATAAGAACATCGATAAGAATAGCGCCGATCCCGCCAAGCCCGACGAATGGGGCGTGAAGCCGGATAAAGGCTTCGAGCTGAAGTTGAGCAAGGAAGATTTCCGCGAGTTGTTCGATCACTTCCGCGAACGCGAAATTATCCTGGCCAAGGATAAACCGGCCAAGCCCGACCCCGAAAAACCGGCCAAGGTTTTCAAGGATACGCAACTCGAAAAGGCCTTGGATTACGTTCGCGATCAGTTGAAGGCCGTAGCAAACGAGAAAAAGTAGAATTCAACCCCCGTGGCAGCGGGGTCGCCCGCTGCCACAACGAGGTTTTCCCATGATTCTCGAAGGCACCGTGCAAAACGGCGTGATCGTTCTCGATCCCAGTGGATTCCCCCTTTCTGAAGGAACCCGGGTCGAGGTGGCACCGCGCACGGGGATGGAACCGTTGGTCACCAAGACGCCCGGTGTCTGCGGCGACCGGGCCCGCATCGGTCGCCGTCGAATTGCAGTCTGGAGTTTGGTCGAATCCCGCTCCCTCGGAATTCCCGATGAAACGCTGATGGCCGACTTCGTTCCGCCTTTGACCCGTGCGGAACTCGAAGCCGCTTGGCGTTATGCGGCTATCAACCCGACCGAGATATCCCGCGATCTTCGCGAGAACCGCGACTCGGAGAACGCGTGACGAATTTCTACGCGGATGAAGACTTTCCGGGGCCGGTGATTGTCGTCCTGCGAGCCTTGAGATACGACGTTCTCACAGTTCAAGAAGATGGCCGAGCAGGTGGGGACGATCCGGATGTGCTTGCCCGTGCCAAGGAGTTGAGCCGTGCCGTGCTGACAAAGAATCGAGACGATTTTACATCATCTTCACGCCCAAGATTCCAACCACTGTGGCATTGTCACCATCTCCGATGATCCGGATCGCCCCGCGCTCGCCGCACGCATTCATGCCGCCGTGATCGCACGCGAACCTTTGGCTGGGTTACTTGTTCGCATCGTGAAACCCAACCCAGCGCGTGCGGTCGCATCGAAGAGTTCCGACTGATCGCTGGGCTTGCATGCCTCGGTTCCATTCCGCGCCGCGTCAATTTGGGCGAACACTTCCGCTTTTGGCGAATTTCCCGTTTGGCGAAAGCCGGGCGGTCACACGAATGGCGCCCTTCCGGAGTTTTCCGAAAGGGCGTTTTTTTGTTCCGTTCCCCTTCGATTTTCCCAGCGGATTGCAAGAATTCCCTCAAGTTCACACGCATGTACCCCGCGGGAGTTCCCATGAAAGCCATCGCCACCCTCATTTTGCTGAGCGCTCTCGCCGCCTCGGGCTGCAGAAACAGTTGTGGCGAACGCCAAGGGCTGTTCTCCCGCTTCCGCCAAAGCGACGACGATCACAAACCGGCCGCACCTTGCTTCACCGAAGGCCAACCGCTGGCACGCAGCAACACCGGCTTCGGCAACCCGACACCCACGGGCTACCCGACCGGCGGATCCTCCGCACCGATTTACACAGGGCCGAGTTTCCCGAACTATCCCTCCTACCCCACCGGCGATCCTCTGCCCTACCCGAGTGCCCCGCCCCGCACCAATGAGCTTCCTCCACCCGGGAGTTACATCCCCACACCCGGTGTGCCTACGACGCCATACGCGGTTCCCCGGCCGATCGAATCGAGTAAATCCCCGGCGAAAGCCGGGGCCATGACCACCGGGGCCAAGTAACTCTCGATCGGCTTTTCTATTCCTGTAGCGGAAGTCGCCAGACTTCCGGAACCAGCTTGGCCGGAAGTCTGGCGATTTCCGCAACCAGCCTTAATCTCAACGGTTCGAATATGGCGTGTTGAAAGGCAGTGTTCCATTCGGGCCGGGGAACGGGCTGGTTCCTTGGCTCATCGCTTGCGGCGGTGTCATCGTCTTTGCGGGGGCCAAAATCGCGGCGGGTTGCGAATATTGCTGCCCGGCACCACTGGCACGGTAAGGGTTGGCGAAGTGCGATCCGGCCGGGGCGGCACCCACGTTCGACAAGCCGTTGGTTCGCCCGACGCTTTGGGTCGTACTGAAATTGTGGTATTGGCCGATATCGCTCATCGGGGTTTTTGTGTATTGGCAGCTACTGCAACCGCCGAGGCCACCGCAAGAGCCGCAGTTCTTGCTTCCGCAACTCCCCGAAGTCAGACCGAAGAACCCGAGCATGCGGTTCATCGTACCACCGCCGCATTGACTCCCGCTCATCGGGCTTCCGCCGCAGCGGGAACTGGCGCATCCGCGTTGTGGGAGTGGTATCGTTACCGATTCCGAGGTTCCCCCGTACGATCTTGCTTTGCCGCAACCGGCTCGGCAATCGCTCGCATTGGCACAGCCGACACCGCAATCGGAGTTGCTGAAGTACGCTCGCAACGGGGCGCGGTACGGTTGCGCCACGCAGGCTTTGTGAACCGGCGGGCACGGGCGGAACGAAATCCATTCGCACAATCGCTCGAACGCCGAGCCGCCCTTGGCAGTGCCGCAACTCGGTGTGTTGCAACTGCGGTCGAACGATGCCGTCGCCGGCTGGGAATACTCGTACGTATTCCACGACGATCCGGAGAGCGTCGGCTGAGGAACGGTGGGTGACGTGGAAAGCGGTACGGGGTGTGGCAGCACGCCGGCCATCGGCATCGGCTCCGCCGCGAACAACCCCACACCCGCCGCGAATATGTTGAAGGTCAGTAGCCACTTCATGGCTTCGACTCCTAATTTGCCATCTGGAACGATTGCCCGTAGAGCCGGGTAACCGCTAGCTTCCTCATCGGCCTCACCACCGCTTCCACCGGTGCCCCGAACGCGCTTCCATTACTCTTTTCACGCCGCAGGGAACCGACGACCGCGATAAATGGCAAACCCCGCACCGCCGGAATAACCGGAACCTCCCGATTGACGGCGCAAAAGGAAACGGGTATTCCGCGCCCCATGAAACCTCGCATGGCCGGCCGAATTGCTTGGATCGCCTCGGGTTGCGCCCACCTGCTGATCGCGTGGGGGCTTTGGCAATTTGGGGAACAGCGTGCGCATCGGGAGAACCCCGGCTTAGCTACGTTTGCGGAAAAGGCGGAGCACCCCATCACCATGGCGTTCGTGGAGGACGCAGAGCCGCAACGAATCGACATCAAATTTTCGGAACCGATCCAACCCGCGAAGATCGAACCGCCCGTCACTCCGATTGCCGAAGTGAGAACGGAACCGCCGGTTCCCAAAGTCGTCGATGTCGTTCAGAATCTGCAAGCCGCCAAGTTTGAAACCCGGCAGCCCGAACTCGATATTCCCGTTCCGCCTTCCAAAGTGGTTACAACGGCTGCGCCCAGATTCTCCGAAGGTCAAAAGCTGCACGGCCTGCTTCCAGACGGTCGCAAAGCCGTGTACTTACTCGACCGTTCCGCCAGCATGGGCCTCGTCCGCGAGAACTTCGAGGCGGCTCGGGCCGGCCTCTTCGTTACGATGCAAGGAACCCGGCCCGGAGCATCGTTCCAAGCGTTGGTATACAGTAGCGATGTTCAAACCCTCCTCGGTGGGCCGAAGAACGCCTGGGTGAAGATGGATCTCGAAACGCCCGAGAAGATTCGCCGGGCACTCGCGGGATTGAGCTGCGAAGGCCTGAGTCGGCACGACCTCGCTTTGCGGGCCGCGTTGGCGCAAGAAGCCGATTACGTACTCTGGACGACCGACGCTGACGACGCCGAACTGACTTCGCTCAAACCGATACTGAAAAGCGTTCGCAAACCGGTGGCGGTGTACCTGTGCCGGGTTTCGGGCGGGAAAATCGAAGCCCCTGCGGAATGGAAGTGAACCGATGGCCCCCGTGGTTCCCTTCTCAATTCTCGTTCAGCACATCATTGGAACGATCCTCGTCTGGGGCTTGGCCCTCGTCGCCGGTTACGGCCTCGGCTCCGTGTTGAAAATCCGCTTGGGGTTTACCGGATCGTTGATGCTCGGCCTCGTCTTCTGGTCGATCGCCCTGTTCCTGCTACCGTTCCACGGCGGGTTGTACATCGCCTTGGCCATCGCAATCGCTCTTGCCGTTGCACGACTCTTGCGAGAAGGTGGCCCAGAGTTCGCTGGGCTCCACCGAGATCGCCTTTTCGCGGGGATCCTCCTCGCCGTGGGCTGCGGAGTGTACGCATCCCTGATACTCTGGAATTTCACCCCCATGGGGAACGATGCGACGATGCTCGGAACCGCCGTGCGCGTGATCGCCAACGAAGGCGGATTGCCAAAGAGTTACGCTCCCATCCTGCCGGAGTTGTACTTCCCCGCCGTGAATCTCGGGCTGCCATCACTCGGTGCCATCGCTGTGATGCTGGGTGGGGAAGTGAATTCCGTGGTGTTGGGCCTCGCACAGTTGTCGTACTCGGCGTGGATTCTCGCTACTTACTCGGTACTCCGAATCTGGATTCCCCGGCCGAGTGCTGCCGTTCTCGCGGTCGCACAAGCGTGGGATGCCCGTTGGGCTCAGAACACCGTCAGTTGGGGCGGATTTTCCACCGTGGCCAGCATGGCCATCGGCGTGTTCGCCATCCGATTGATCTGGCAGTATTCCCGATCGTTCTCTCGGCGATCGGCCATCGCCATCGGCTTGACGTCGGCCACGATGCCCATGGTTCATGGCATCAGCGCTGCGGTTTGGCTCTACGCCATCGCCCCCGTGTTGCTCGCGGCATTGCTAAAACGATCGCACGATCAAAAGCAACTATTGAAATTGATGTTGCTTGCCGGGGCGACCGCATCCGCCTTCCTCGGCATCTATTTGATGATCGGCCAAGTTCGCATGACGGCCTCCGCTAAAGAATGGACGCTCCACCACATTTTGGACGATTGCCCGAAGCCGGGAACCCCCTTGCGATTGCTCTTGAATTCGTTCGACTACCTCGCGCTCTACGGCGAGAACATCTTCATCTGGTTGGGCCTCGCAAGCGCCGCTTACCTCGCCGCAACCGGCCGTTGGCGAACCGCCCTCGGCATCCTCGCCAGTGTGTTCGCCCTCGTATTCATCTTGGCCAATGCGCGTTGGCAGATTCTCCCCGGCACCACGCTGCTCTACCCAAACCGGGCCGTCTATTGGGCTGGGCCAATCACGGCAATCGCAACAGCACTCGCTTGGCGGCAGTTACGCACCCAGTACTTCCACCGCGACATCGCGCGTACCGGCTTAGCAATCGGCATCGTGTTGCTCACGTTCACGGCGATCCAGCACGTCAACCAATACCAGAAATTGGCGAGCAACCCGGTAATTCGGCGCGAGGGCTGGGAGGCTTTGAAATGGGCGGAAGGGAACTTGCAAGGCAGCGGGGCGTTCGTGATCGCCACGCCGCACAACGTCGGCTCGCAACTCCCGGTGTGCGCCGGGGTGCCCACGAACGCTTGGCACATTCACCACATTGCCATGGAACCGTGGAACGCGATCCAGAGGAGAAACCCTTCACGCACCGTTTGATCATTCTCGGGAGCGATGCCGATACGAACGAAGGGGCCATCGTGTTCGAGAATGCGACCGTGCGGATCCGGGAACTACCGAAGCGCTGAGCGAATTCACCCGATCACTTCCACCGCTTGAATCCGCTTTCGCAAATAGAAGGCACATGCGGCCATCACCCCGGCTAAGGCGAGCGCCGCTTCCCACACTTCGGGTTGGCTCCCGCCGCCCATCAACTTCGGATCGAACTCGGCACCGAGGCACCAGAGGCCCACCAAGTACATATCGTTCCAAAGATCGATCAATCGCCAACGCGGATCGAGTTGCTGACCATCGACGAGGAAGCCGCCGAGAACCCGGCAGAGCACGAACAGCCCGCTCCACACCATCATCAACGGCACCGTACGACGCACCCACACGGCCGTGGCCACAAGTAAAATGCTGAGCGTGGAAGTGAGAACGACACCGTACGCGAGGATGCCGAGCAAGATCGGGAAGTGATCGATGTAGTACGTTTTCCAATCGTAGAGCAACCCCGCTTGAAGGTAGAGGATCAACGCGGGAATCGTCGTCATCAGGTTGACGAAGGCGCCGATGCCCAAGCATTTTCCGAGGATGTAGTGCCACTTGCGGATCGGTTTCGAGAGGTAGAACGGCAGGCTGCCGAAGTGGAAATCGTTGCCCACGAGCACCGCCCCGGCGAGGGCCAGCACGATCATGGCAATATAGCCTTCGAACCAAATGAAGTTGCCGAAGGTGTGCGGCGTTCCATTGAGGTTGAGCTTATCGAGGAATTTGGTGAGTTCGCCGATGCGGAGGGAAAGCCCGCCGAGCATCACGCTCTGATTCGCGGTTTGGAGTTGGATCCAAACGACGA
>Ga0105048_10017893_pt1 | contig 10918 bp, 10 predicted proteins | sample MAT05_FD_78382 | JGI IMG/M metagenome (GOLD analysis project Ga0105048, IMG submission 78382) | Freshwater microbial communities from Lake Fryxell liftoff mats and glacier meltwater in Antarctica - MAT-05 | ecosystem: Environmental > Aquatic > Freshwater > Ice > Liftoff microbial mat | place...
GCCGGCACCGACCAGGCGCCGCGCGGCGCTCCGGCCACCCTCGCCGGCAGTGAGGTCGAGCAGCAGGGCGCTGCTCCACATCCCGATGGGCGCGGCGATGAGCATCGGGTGCAGCTGGTGGCCCAGCCACGTGCCGTGCAGGACGTCCTTGACGGGCCCACGCGGCAGCACGCTCCCCACGACCCTGCCCGCGGCGTCGACGACCGGGTCGAGGACTCGGGCCTGCTCGAGCTTGCGGGTCAGCGTCAACCAGAACACGGCGCTCAGCCCTCCCCGGCCTCGAGCTGCTGCCCAGGACCGTCCGCACCCTCGCCCCGGCCGGTGTCCACGTCCACCGGCGGGGCCGGCGTCGCCTCGCTCTCCGGCTCCGTGCGGGGCGGGTCGCCCAGCGCCCGGCTGATCGGGTTCTTCACCCCGGTCAGCTCCTCGGTGCTGCTCTCGGCGGTCGACGAGTCGGAGCCCTCGTCGACACCCTCGGTCGTGGCCAGCAGGTCCTCGCTCGGGTTCGTCATGGACGACGGCGTTCCCGACCTGGCGCTGCGCAACCGGCCGCGACGCGACGCTCGGCGTGCGGTCAGGCGAGCAGCGGCGTGTGCTCGGGCGGCACGCGCTCGCCCTCGAGAGGGGGCGGTGGAGGCGTCCCGTCACCGAAGGGCCGCCCGCCGAGCGCTTCGCGCCCGTGCGGGTTGAGCCAGCCTGCCAGGTCCGGCCCGAGCGGCACGATCCCCGACGGGTTCAGCGCCCGGTGCACCTCGTAGTAGTGCCGCTTGACGTGGTCGAAGTCGGTCGTGTCGCCGAAACCGGGCGTCTGGAACAGATCTCGGGCGTAGGCCCACAGCACCGGCAGCTCGCTCAGCGTGCTGCGGTTGCACTTGAAGTGGCCGTGGTAGACGGCGTCGAACCGGGCCAGCGTCGTGAACAGCCGGACGTCGGCCTCGGTGATCGTGTCTCCGACGAGGTATCGGGAGTCCGCCAGGCGCTCGGACAGCCGGTCGAGCCGGTCGAAGAGCCGGACGTACGCCCGCTCGTACGCCGGCTGCGACTGCGCGAAGCCGCACTGGTAGACGCCGTTGTTGACGTCCGTGAACACCTGCTCCATGACCTCGTCGATCTCGTCCCGGCGGTCTGCGGGGTAGAGGTCCGGGGCGCCGGGGCGGTGGTGGGCGCGCCACTGCGTGGAGAGGTCCAGCGTCAGCTGCCCGTAGTCGTTGGTGACCACCTGGCCGGTCGGGACGTCGACGAGCGCCGGCACGGTGATGCCACGCGCGTAGTCGGGGTAGCGGGCGAAGTAGGCGTCCTGGATGCGCTTGATGCCGAGCACCGGGTCGCGCCCGCCCGGGTCGAGGTCGAAGGTCCAGCTGCGCTCGTCGTGGGTGGGGCCGCAGACGCCCATCGACAGGGCGTCCTCAAGCCCGAGCAGACGGCGCACGATGATCGCCCGGTTCGCCCACGGACAGGCGCGCGCCACCACCAGCCGGTAGCGACCGGCCTCGACCGGGTAGCCGTCCCGCCCGTCCTCGGTGACGCGGGTCGTGATGTAGGCCTGGTCCCGCCGGTACTCGCCGGTGGTGCCGTTGTCCTGGACGCTCGTGTCGGCCATGTCGCGATCCTGCCCTGCCCGGTGCCGACCGGCTAGCGCTGGTCGCGCCGCAGCGGGTGGTCTTCCGGGACCTGGACGAGGACCAGGCGCACGCCGTCGGGCGCGGCGACCCACGCCTCGACCAGCCCCCAGGGCTCACGCTGCGGCCCGCGCAGGACCTCGACCCCGGCGGTGGCCAGCCGGTCGTGCTCCCGTTCGACATCGCGCACCTGCAGCCACAGCGCCAGCCCGCGGCTGGGCTCGTCGGCGCGACCGGATACCTCGAGCATCCCGTTGCCCAGGTAGTAGAGGACTCCCGGCGCGTCGGGCGGGCCGAACTCGCGGGCGACGGCGAGGCCGACGACGTCGCGGTAGAAGCCGTGCGTGTGCGGCGGGTCGGTCGGGTGCAGCAGCACCCGGCTGCTCAGGACGTCCATGCCGACATCCTGCCGCGCAGGGGACCGCCGGTCGGCGCGGGCCTGGAGTCCCGGGGGAACAGCTCCAGCTGCTCACCCGGGTCCTCGCGGTCCCGGCCGGCCGAGCGCAGCACCGCGTTCAGCTCTCCGCCGAGCAGCAGCGACAGGGTGAGCAGGTAGACCCAGAGCATCACGATCGCGCCGCCGCCGAAGGCGCCGAGGACGGGGTTGCCCTCGGCGACGATCCCGAGGTAGGTGCGGAAGCCGGCGCTCGCTACCAGCCACAGCGTCGTCGCGAGCAGCGCACCGGGCAGGGCGACGCGCCAGCTCACGTGGCTGGAGGGCGCGTAGCGCAGCAGCGCGGTCGCCCACAGCAGGAGCAGCGCGGCCATGACGGGCAGCCGGGCGACGTCCCAGACGACGGCGAATGCCCCGCCCAGACCGACGAGGTCGGCCAGCCGGTCGCCGCGTCCGAGCAGCGGCCCGACGACGAGCACCGCGAGCGCCAGTGTGGCCAGCAGGAGCGTGCTGACCGCCATCGCCAGCCCCAGCAGTCGCCGGCGCAGCCAGGACCGCGAGTCCGTCGCGTCGTGAGCCAGGTTGAGGGCGTTGATCGCCACGCCGAAGGCCCCCGACAGCGTGACCAGCGCGCTGACCGTGGCGAAGGTCAGCAATCCGCCGCGGGACTCCTCGAACAGCGACCGGACCGAGTCGAGCACCCCGGAGGCCTCGTCGGTCAGAACCAGCGACAGCGCGTCGAGCACCTCCCGCTGGGCGCCGTCGGCGACGTCCGCGCCGACCAGGTCGTCCAGCAGCCCGAGCAGGCTCCCGCCGACCAGCAGGGCAGGGAAGACCGACAGGACCGTGAAGAACGCGGTCTCGGCGGCCAACCCGGGCAGCCGGTCGTCCAGGACCTCCCGGACGTAGTGACGCACGCCCGCCGGGACGAGTCGCGTCAGGCTCGCCGGGGTCACGGCCGGCCCTCGACCGGGCGGGCCGGCTCACGGTCCTGGAGGAAGTAGGCGCCGAGGGTGCCCGCCACCGCCGCGAACACCACCACGCTGTAGATCGCGAGCAGGACCTCGAGCACCTTGGCCAGCCCGTCCTCGAGCCCCAGGGGCTGCCCGGACACCGTCGCGAGTGCGGCGGCGTGCAGCGCGTCGCCGTAGCGCGGGTAGAGGCCGAAGGCGTACAGCAGCTGGCTCGCCGCCAGCACGACGATCGCCGAGACGGCCCCCACCCACGACAGGCGGCTGCCGAGCAGCCGACCCGCCGAGCGGGACGACCGCACCGCCGAGGACACCACCCGTCCGGCGCGCGCGACCCTGAGCAGCGCGACCAGGCGCAGGAAGCGCAGGAACGGCACGGCCAGGAGCAGGACCTGCCACCAGTTGCGTCGCAGGAAGCGCAGCCGCGACGGGGCGACGTAGAGGCGCAGGGCGAACTCGGCGACGAAGACCGCCCAGAGCAGCCACGCGACGAGGGCCAGAGAGCGCTGCAGCGACGCCGAGGTGGACACGGTCTGGCCCAGGACGACGAGCAGGAACAGGAGCCCGAGGGCGGCCATCGGGCGATCCAGCCGGGCCGCGATCGCCTCGGCCCACCGCTCCCGCGTGGGGGCATCGACGGACTGGACGTCCCGCACCCGGCGGACGGTGATCTGCCCGTCGGAGAGGTCGTCGTCGACGGCAGCTGAGGGCGTTCGTGGTGCGGTCACACCGGGCACCTACCCCGCCGCGTCCGGACTGCCGCGGTGTGGCTACAGCCCGAGCTGCTCCGCGGCCAGCTTCGCCCCCTGCTCGCGCGCCGCGATCTTCTGGAAGGCGATGTCGCGGGCGAAGTCGGGGGAGCCGTGCCGGGGCTTCTCGTCGATGCTGAACGGGCTGAACCCGCAGTCGTCGGTCGCCCCCAGCTGATCGGTGGGGATGTGGCGGGCGGCGGTGACCAGATCGGCGGCGACCTGCTCCGGGGTCTCGACGGCCGGGTTGAGCGGGTCGATCACGCCGACGAACGCGACCTGCTTCACGCCGTGGGCGTCGGCGCGGATGTTGTCGCCGATCAGCCGGTAGACCCGCTCCTTGTCCTTCTCACTGGCCAGCTGGATGAGGAAGTAGCCGGCGTTCATCTGGAACAGCGACGGCAGCAGCTCGGCGTAGTCGACCTCGGCGCTGTGGACGGAGTCCATGTCGCCGCCGGGGCAGGTGTGGATCCCGATGTCGACGCGCTCCTGTGCCGTGAAGCGGTCGATCACCCGGTTGTTCAGGTCGATGAAGGTCTGCAGCAGGTCCTCGTTCGTCCAGGGGTTGCGGGCGTCTTTCTTGCCCGCGAGCCGGCCCTCGGTGAAGTCGATCGACACGCGGGTCGCGCCGGCGGCGAAGGCCTTGCGGATGTCCTTCTCGGCCTCGTCGCACAGGTCGTCGAGGAACTGCTCGCGGCTGTAGCCCTCGAGCTCCTCCTTCAGGGGGTAGAGCAGGTAGAGCATCGACGGGGCGATGACGGCCTGCTTCATCGGCTTGGTCGCGTAGGGCGCGGACTGCTCGAACAGGTCGGCGGCGTAGGTCCGGTAGCGGAACGGCCCGCCGGTCAGGCGGGGCAGCTGGCGGTGGTGGCCGTCGTCGAAGATGGCGAAGTACTGCCCGTCCCCGGCCAGGTTGTCGGCGAGACCGGTGCCGGCGAGGGTGTCTGCGAGCGGGTACGTCGCGAAGCTCGAGGCGCGCTGCTCGCCGTCGGAGACGATCGGTGTCCCGGTGGCCTCCATCCGCTGGACGGAGTCCTTGGCCGCGGCGTCCTGCTCGGCGACGAGCTGCTCCTTGGTGATCTCCCCCCGGTCGTAGGCCGCGGTGGCCTTCTGCAGGGACATCGGGCGGGGGAGGGATCCGACGTTCTCGGTGGGGATCGGCACGGGTTCTCCAAGGGTCTGGCAGGACGTCGGCGGTCGGCGGTGACCGGGGGCGCCTCCGAGTCTGGGGTGCGGCGCAAGCCGGGGCTACGGGAGCATGGCCGCGTGACCCTGCTGCCCCGCCCCCCGTCCGGACCCGCGGTCGTCGACTGGGTGGCCGCGCACCTCGGGCACCTGTCGTACGACGTGCCGCGCGCCTCGCGGATCCGGGGCGGCCAGGCGGCCGCCGACCGGGCGCTGGCCGAGCTCGACCTGACCGGCTACGCGCGCCGGCGCAACCAGGTGCTGCCCGTCTCGGCGCGCGGCGCCTCGCAGCTCTCGCCGTACGTCCGGCACGGCCTGCTGACCCTGCCCCGGCTCTGGGACGCCGCGGGTGCGGCGCCAGCCGCGGACGGGAGGAAGTACCGCGACGAGCTGCTGTGGCAGGAGTACGCCCGGCACCTGTACGCCCGGCTCGGCGCCGACCTGGGCCGGTCGCTGCGGACCGAGCCGCCGCGCTCCGACGACGTGCGGGACCCCTGGCCGCGCCGGATGGCCTGCATGGCGACGACCGTGGGGGAGCTGGAGGACGACGGGTGGCTGGTCAACCAGACCCGGATGTGGCTGGCCTCGCAGTGGACCGTGCGCAGCGGACGTGCGTGGCGCGAGGGCGAGGACCTGTTCTACCGGCACCTGCTCGACGGGTCACGGGCCGCGAACCGGCTCGGCTGGCAGTGGACCACCGGTGCGGGTTCAGCCAAGCCGTATGGCTTCTCGCGCTGGCAGGTCGAGAAGCGGGCGCCGGGCCTGTGCGGCACCTGCCCGTTGCGCGACGCCTGCCCGATCCAGCAGTGGCCCGACGGCACGGTCGGCCCGGCGGTCGAGGAGCCGGCCGGGCTCAGGGGTGGGCCGACCGACGGCGGGCCGGTCGAGCCGGTCGTCACCGGCGCCCCCGAGGTGGTCTGGCTGACCGCGGAGTCCCTCGGCGACGAGGACCCGGCGCTGGTCGCGCACCCGGACCTGCCGCGGGTGTTCGTGTTCGACGAGCCGCTGCTGGCGCGGCTGCGGCTGTCGGGCAAGCGGCTGGTCTTCCTCGCCGAGGCGCTGGCCGAGCTCGGTGACGAGGTGGACGTCGAGGTGCGGCGGGGCGACCCCGTCACCGAGCTGGCCGACCGGCTGCTCGCGGTGACGTACGCGCCGGTGCCCGGCTTCCGGCGCCGCAGCGCCGCGCTCGACATCGCCGCGCTGCACCCCTGGCCGTGGCTGCGCCGACCGGGGTCGGGCTCGCTGCGGTCGTTCTCCGCGTTTGCCCGGTGAGCGCGGCTGGCAGGCTGTGGGCATGACCGGAGCAGCACTGCACTTCTACTTCGACCCCGTGTGCCCCTTCGCCTGGATGACCAGCAAGTGGGTGCGCCTGGTGGCCGCCCAGCGGGACTACGCCGTCGACTGGCGCTTCATCTCGCTGCGGCAGATCAACGCCCACGTCGACTACGACAGCCACTTCCCGCCCGAGTACGAAGCCGGCCACACCGCCGGGCTGCGGCTGCTGCGCGTCGCCGCTCGGGCCCGCGCCGAGCACGGGCGCGAGGCCGTGGGCCGGCTCTACGCGGCGTACGGCGCGCAGGTCTTCGAGGTGAGTCCCGAGGCGGACAGCGTCCCCAGCCGGATCGACCGCGGGGAGCTGCTCCCGCTCGCGCTCGCCGAAGCCGGGCTCCCGCTCGAGCTCGCCGGTGCCCTGGACGACCCGTCCTGGGACCCCGGGATCCAGACCGAGACCGACACGGCGCTCGCGCTCACGGGCAAGGACGTCGGGACGCCGATCCTGCACTTCGAACCGCCTGCGGGCGTCGCGTTCTTCGGTCCGGTCATCAGCCGACTTCCCTCCGAGCAGGAGGCCGTCGAGCTGTGGGACCACGTCGTGGGGCTGGCCGGCTTCCCGGGCTTCGCCGAGCTCAAGCGGAGCCTGCGCGAGCTGCCGCAGCTCCCCGCTCTGGGCGTGCGCGAGGACGAGGTGGGGGTCCAGCAGGACTGGCACGGCGGGAGCCGGCGGCAGAAGAAGTAGCGCAACCTTCACCTGGCTGCCTCTATCCGAGGACGGTCCGACCGGTCACAGTCGACGGCGATGCGCCTCAACGAACCCGTCGCCCGCCGTCGCCGCACCGCGCTGGCCCACGCCTGCGTCGCCTGCCGCCGGCCCTGGGCTGTCCGGGCGATGCGCAACGACGACGGGGTCTATCTACTGGTCTGCCGCTACTGCGCGTGGAGCGACGTCCGCGGCGCAGAAGGCGTTCCCGTGCCGGAGCCGATCGAGCCCGCGCCGGCCGACCACCGGGTGCTGTTCTACGACAGCGAGCCGGAGCTGCTCGGGCACCTGAGCCGGCTCGTCGCCGACAGCGTCCTCGCCGACGCCTCCTGCCTGCTGATCACGACTCCCGAGCACCGGGCTGGGCTGCGCCACGGGACCGAAGGGCGGACGCTCCTGCTCGCCGGCCGACGTCACGCCGTCGAGCTGGACGCGCAGGACACCCTTGGGCTGTTCCTGCGAGACGGGCGGCCTGACCGGGAGCTGTTCGAGCAGACCGTCGGGACGGTCGTGCGCCGCGTGGCCGCCGCCGGTCGACCGGTGCACGCGTACGGCGAGATGGTCGCGCTGCTCTGGGCCCAAGGCGCGGTGCGGGCGGCGCTGGAGCTCGAGGCCCTGTGGAACGGGCTGCAGCGGGAGGTCAGCTTCTCCCTGCTCTGCGCCTACCCGAGCCGCGACGTCGACCGCCAGGGACGGCACGGCCGGGCCCGGATCTGCGACCACCACACCGCGCTCGCTGCCTGAGGAGTGGCTGCCGGCCGGAGCGCTCGCCGGCCTCGACCTGCACGCCGAGGACCTGCTCGGGGCACCCGTCGGACGGCTCCGCGAGCAGCTGCTCGGGGAGCGGACGTGGATCGGCCGCTTCGCCGTCCTCGATCGGGCACTGGCCGGGTGGCTGAGGGAGACGTCGGGTCCTCCCTCGGAGGTGGTCCGTGCCTGGGAGGTGCTGATCGCCCGCGACGGGCAGCTTCGACCGTGCCCGTCGCGCGCTGCAGGCGCGACCGACGACCACGCCGGGAGCTGACCGGGGGGCTCCTGGACCTGCTGCCGCCCACGCTGGCCGGCGGATCTCCACGATGGTCTTTTTTTCGGTCCTGTCGGACGGGATGGGTGGGTCAGGCCGCCAGCGGCGGGCCGTGACCTCGGGACAGAGCCGAGTCTCGCGGGCGCCCTGCCGTGCGTGGTGAACCGATCCCTGGACAAGATCCGTTCTCCCACAGCAGACGGGCATTCCGTCGTGTGGGACCTGCCCTTCAGCCCAGGCGCGACGGTGGACCCGGGCTCAGCGCCGCACCCGCGGCGGACGTAGTCGCAGCAGCAGGCGCCCGTCCAGGCGAGGACGGCCAGTGACGTACCGAGCACCGGCCACGGCGCCGCGCCGGGCGATGCGCTCGCGGCCCACTGCGCCAGTCCGGCGGCCACCACACCGGCGACCGAGACCACGGCCAGCACGTGGAAGGGTCCGAACGCGTCCTGCTCGCGGGTCGCCAGCGCCGCTGTCAGCTGCAGTGCCATGACGCCGACGTAGCAGCGGCCGAGCACCACGTGCCGCTGCGTGCCCTTGCGCTGCGCCAGCACCGCGCCCCCGAGCAGCAGCGCGGCGACGGCCCCGGCGACGTGGAGCACCCCGGTCGACACCACGACCGGAGTGTGCGGCCGCCGCGGGGACGCTGGCAAGGCACGGACGACCTCCCCGAGACACGGCTCAGCGGCGTCGCTGCTCCTCGAGCCGGCGGCGATCCCTTACCTCGGCGGCGATCCTGACCCGGTCGAAGTCCGCGGCCACTGGCGGGCTGACGGCCAAGCCTGCTGTCAGCAGCAGCCCCAGGCTCGCCGCGAAGCCGGCGCCGCTGCCGGGTCCCTGACCGCCCAGCGCCAGTACGCACAGCAGGGCCCCGACGAGGCCGTAGACCCCGAGGGTCGCCTCCCGGGCCCACGTCCGCCAGGTCAGCAGCCCCACCAGGAGGGCGAGGGCGACAACGCAGGCCAGGCCGCCGACGACCGTGGGGATGACCTCGAGCCTGCGGTAGGTGGCCTCGTCGAAGACGCTGAACGCTCCGGCGGAAGCGACAGCGTCGGTGCCCACGTCGACGACACCGGCGGCGGTCAGCCCCGACCGGACCGCGAACCACACGGGCACCGCCGTGCACAGTGCGGCAAGGGCGAGCAGCGCAAGGGTCGCCGGACTCCGGTGTGCGCGGGTCATGCTGACGAGCGCAGAGCCGGCCAACGGTCCTGTCGCGGGGCTGACACGTCGAGGCTGCCGCCCCTCAGAAGCTGCCGCCCCTCAGAAGCTGCCACCACTCAGAAGATGCCACCACTCAGGAGGTGCGGCGCAGCAGCTCGTGCTCCTGCAGCGCCGCCGGCAGCACCATCGCGAGCAACTCCTCGCGGTCCATGTCGGCGGCGTCGCCGAGCACTTCCGCCAGCGCCTCGAGGCACACCAGCCCTGCGGTGAGCACGCCGTGCCGGCCGGCACGCTGGGCCGCGCGGTCGGGGTCCGACGCGGGTTCGGCCGCGAGGTGGCCGGTCAGGTCGGTGGCGGCGGCGTCGTGGACCGGTGCCTCGCGCCGCAGGGCGGTGAGCAGCCACCGCGCCCCCCGCGGTCCGGCAGGAACCGAGGCGAGCAGCTCCGCCACCTGACTGCGGCGCACCTCAGGGGAGTCGTGCGGGTCGACGTGCACCAGTAGCTGCGCAGTGGCGCAGACCAGCCCGTCGAGCAGGTCGGCCCCTTCGACGTCCTCTTCGAGCAGCTCGGCGAGCAGATCGACGACCTGCTCGCGCTCGCGCCCCTCGACGTAGGCCTGCAGCGCCGCCTCGGCTGCGACGGGGGATGGCACGGCGAGCCAGGCGCCGGGGCCGACCTGGCCGCGGCTGCGGACGTACGGGATGAGCGCGACACAGGCCGTCAGGCCTGCCGTCAGGTCGGGTTCGGGCTGCTCGAGCAGCGACCGGACGGCCTCGAGCGGGGCCGCGACGCGTTCTGCGGGGCGCCCGGACTGCCGGGTCGTGGCGGTGGCCAGCGTCGCGGCCGTGGTCCGGAGCCAGGCGAGCCCGGGGCTGCCCTCGACCCGCACCCGCCGGGCGAGGTCGGCGACGTCGGGAGCGGGGGAGGCGAGATCGACCCATAGCGAGGCGAGCCGTCGCAGGGCGGCGTCGTCGACCATCCCGAGCCGGCGCAGCAGCTCGTCGTCCTCGAGCGACGAGCCGTGCTCGGTGCGCGTCAGGCGGGCGATCAGGCTGATCGCGGCGCGTACTGTCTCGTCGCGGTCGTGGCCCGCGAGCAGCACCGCCATTGCGGCGTCGACCTGACCTGGCTCGGGCGTGACGGCCAGCAGCGGCGGCAGCGTGGTGAGCAGCCGCAGCGCCTCGCTCTCGAACGGGCCGGTCTGCTCCAGGACGACGCTCAGGGTCTTGATGGAGGCTCCCGTCAGCGCGGTGACCAGCGCTGTGCACAGTCGCGAGCCGAGCTCGACGGTGAAGTCCTCCGGGGCCAGCTCGAGCGCGCGGACGACGCCCAGGGTCGCCTTCTCTGCCTCGAGATCGCCGCGATAGCTGGTGAGCACCGCCGAGGCCAGCGTCTGCGCGGGCGTCCGGTCGACGGCCCGGTCGTGGGCGTCGTCGTGGAGCAGCAGGTCGAGGTCCTCGGCCAACCACGGCGTGAGGCGGCCGCGCAGCGCCTCGACGAGGTCGGTCACGGGGATCTGCAGCTCGGCGGCCAGCCGCTCGCAGTCCGCAGCCTCGGCCCAGAAGGCCCCGGCCGGTTCGGCGTCGACGATCGCGAGCAGCACCATCCGGCCGTCGTCGCCGGGCTGGCCGGGCAGCGCGGCGACGAACGGCGCGATCGGGACCTGCCAGGACAGCGAGACCCCGTCGGTCAGCACCCGCAGCGTGAGGGTGCCCGTGCCCGGTCCGTCGCTGTGCACGTCGACGCGGGCAGGGGACTCGCGCAGGTCGACGCC
>Ga0105048_10017894_pt1 | contig 10918 bp, 5 predicted proteins | sample MAT05_FD_78382 | JGI IMG/M metagenome (GOLD analysis project Ga0105048, IMG submission 78382) | Freshwater microbial communities from Lake Fryxell liftoff mats and glacier meltwater in Antarctica - MAT-05 | ecosystem: Environmental > Aquatic > Freshwater > Ice > Liftoff microbial mat | place...
CAGGTGTAAGCACATTTGCAAGCCGCACAAGCCCAAGCTCAGACCAAAGCTTGCAAAAGAGCTTCCACCTTTCCCACCCAGACAAAATTGAATTAAAAAAAATCTCATCCCCTTCTGAAAATAAAAAATACGCAACCGCACAACCCAATGACAGACAAAAATCAGTTGCAATGCAGACACCAAAACCGTTGACAGTAAAGCGTTTCAACTACTCGGTGGACAGAAGGCCAGCTTGTAACAGGCGTCTGGCAAAAGTGGCGGCTCAGTGCTCCGCAGACACATTTGTGGTTAATCAAACATTGGTTCTCCGCATTAACATTTGTGGTGTAAATCCGCACTTCTTTTAGCTCCAAAACGTTATAAGAAACCCTATGACGTGCTACATGAACAGACACCGCAAACATAACAGGACAGCGACAAAAGCCTACCCACATTTTGCCACATTTGTATTTTTGCAACCGCAAATGGCAACGCCAAAAAATACAAAAGAGCCAAAATTCTCCAACCGCACACTAGACAAAACAAGCACTCCGCCAATTTGGATTGTAGTTTATTTATATTTTATGACCTTAATTAATTTTGACCCACCTTAAATTTTCATTAATAAACTAACAAATCCAAAATTATTTAATAATTTTAACCAACATTAAAACATAAAAAAATGAAAAAAACATTCAAATTATTGCTTGGACTTGTGATTTTCAGTCCATTGTTTTCGATTGCTCAGGAATTTCAATTTTACCAGGGTAAAGTTCGAATTATTGTTAATGACCCATCAATTATACCAAAAGGTCAAATAGCATCTACGAGTATATTATTTACTCAAATATTGTCAGAATATAATATAACGGAAATAACCCAACCCGTTGCATTTGCAAAAACACCACAGTTGAAAAATCTTTATGAACTTTCAACATCACTTAGTGAAGACTCACTATTAAATTCACTAACAAGAATAAACTTAAATAATTCGTTGTTTTCATCAATTGAAAAATGTCCAATACCTCAACCAATTTCTGACCCAGCAGATTATATGTGGTGGTTAACAGTTAATGACCCAAATAATGATGGGCTCTGGCCGTTACAAAAAATACAAGCTCCTTTAGCGTGGGATATTACAAAAGGCGATACATTAGTTAAAGTTGCTCTTACTGATAACGGAATAGACCCTTTACATCCTGATTTAGTTGGAAAAATATTTCCACCATATAATTTTTTTAATGGCACTCCTTTTTCTCCTCAATCACATGGGACTTCAGTAGCTACAATTTTAGCAGGAGAAACTGTAGATTCTGGTCAAGTTGCAAATGGTCAAATGGCTTCAATTGGCTACAATACAAGAATTATGTTTTCTGCTTGGAGTAATGACGCTTGCCTTTATGCAAGCACTGTTTTGGGTGCAAATATTATTTCATTAAGTTGGTTCAACAGCTGCAACCCTTCGCAACAAGCACTATTATATGAGCAAGAAATTTTGAATAATGGAACAACTATCATTAGAGCAGCAGGAAATGGGAATATGCACTGTCAAGGTTCTAGATTATATCCATTTTCTGGTTTGGAGGATTCAAGAACAATAGTCGTTAGCAGCGTTGGTAAAGATGATAAACATGTTAACACCCAATCTTGTTCAGGAAATAGCACAAACAGCCACTATCAACAGGTTGATTTGTGCGGCCCTGGTTATAACATAATGGGCGGTACAGAAACAAATAATGGTCAAAACACATGGCCATATTATGGTTGTTGGGGTGGTACTTCTCAGAGCACACCTTTTGTATCTGGAACTGCGGCTTTAATGTATTCTGTAAACTCATGTTTAAATTCAAACTGGACACAAGATATATTGAAAAACACAACTGACCCAATTGCTGATGCCCAAAATTTCCCTGGTGTTGTCGGCACTGGTCGCCTTAATGCCTACAAAGCAGTTAAAGCAGCGCAAGGAGCATACAGCCCAAATTTAGATTTATACATAAAAGATAGACCTGAAGACTTTGGTTATTCTGGTAGTTATGTTTGGGGGTGGTGGTTCGATAAAAGCCCAGATATTTGGGTTAGAAACCAACCTGATGGGCTTACAAATCAAATAAATCAAGAACCAGAATATAGTTCATCACAACCTGTTTATGTATATGTAAGAGTTTGGAATAAAAGTTGCGATTCAAGCTATGCAGCAGGTAATTTATCTTTATACTGGTCAAAAGCTTCAAGTTCTTCATCTTGGCCTCAAAACTGGGACGGAACTCAACCTAATATAGGTGGTCAAATTGGTTCAACTACAATTCCAAATTTAGGCCCAGGAGAAAGTACAATTCTAGAATTTCAATGGAATATTCTTAATCCCTATGTTAACCAAAATTGGGCATCTTGCTTGTTAGCAAGAATAGAAAACATCTCAAATGACCCAATAACAATTTACCCAAATCAACTTGAATATGATGTTTACAATAACAATAATGTTGCATTAAGAAATGTAGCTGTCATTGATATTCAGCCAGGATTGGCATTACCTAACATAGGTGGTAAAAAATATCCTCATGGTAGATTTATGTATATTGGAAATGTTCACGACTCATTAGAAAGACATGACATAACTTTTGAAATTCCTGAGGAAATTGAATCTTCATCATTAATTGAAGAAGCCGAAGTAACAATTACTACTGATATCCAAGGGTGGGAAATATTAAACCAAGCAATTACAAACAATTCAAATGTTAGAAAAATTGGTGAAAATTCTTTTATGATTAAAAGTAGGAAAGTCGTATTAAAAAATATTGCATTTCCTGCAAATACTAGAATTCCAATTTATATCGGGTTTAGTTTTCTAATAGACAAAATAACAAATGCAGAAATTTATCATTACAGGGTTTCTCAAAAAATTAGTTCGTCCGATGACCACATTACAGGTGCTGAACATTTTGAAATTCGCAAATCACCAAGATATACTTTTTACGCATATGCAGGTATTGACAAAGAAATTCGCAAACACGAAACTACATCTATTAACGCTGCTGATATTTCTGAGCAAGTTATTTACAATTGGTATGACCCAGAAGGAAATCTAATTCAGTCAGAAAAAAATACAAATGTTTCTCCAGAAATTACAACCAAATACAAATTGGAAGTAATTGCCAATACGGATGGGTTTAAGGATTATGATGAAGTTACAATTGTTGTAAAAGACTATTGGATTGAATCAATTTCGCCAAATCCTGCTGATAACCATGCTTCAATAAATTATAAAATTGAAAATGCATCTAGTGCATACTTAATGATTATGAATGATTTTGGAACAATTCATAATAATTATATATTACCATTAAACAGCACTTTACATAATATTGATGTTTCAAATTATGTACCGGGTGCTTATAATGTAATTTTAATTGTAAATGGCATTGCAGTTGATTCAAAAAACCTAATTATTTTTTAATTTAAACCTTAAAAACCTTTGCGGAAAACGCAAAGGTTTTTTTAATACCTCACATGATGAAAAAAGTCATATTTACGATATTGCTCTTCATTAGCTTTTTAAATTCAAATGCACAATTCACAGCAAACGCTGGAATAGATATACATAGTTGTGATATGGACACCAATGCAAATTCAGTTTCAATTGGCGGAGTTCCGACCGCTTCAAACGGAATTCCACCATATACATACGAATGGTCCATAGTACCTATTGAACTAGGTTTCCCAGGCTCTGGGCTATTTTTTCATGCTTCTAATATTCTTAATGATTCGACAATTTCTAACCCTGTTATTATAGAACGCAATGTTGCTTCAACAGTAGTTTTGTTTTTGAAAATTACTGATGCAACAGGTTTTACAGCTTATGATACATGTAAAGTTTCCTTTTCAAATTTTATGGAACATTTAATGTGGTATAGTTGGGTAATTAATTCTGGTGATTCTGCTTTTATTGATGTAGGCTCAAATGTAGGCGGAGGTGTTGGGTCTTTAACATATCTATGGCAGCCATCAAATAGTCTAAATGATAGTACTATTGAATCAGACTTTTGGGCTAAACCTTTTAATTCAACGAATTACTATGTGACAGTAACTGATTCGATGGGTTGTCAGAGAACAGGTGCACCCTTTTGTTTTGTAAATGTTAACCCTTTAAGTGTTGATGGAATTGAATCAAATACTTTTTTTAACGTTTTTCCTAATCCAGTTAACAATTTATTAAGTATAAATTATTCTTCAACCGCTGACAATAAGATTGAAATAATCAATTCGCAAGGACAAATAATTAAGGAATTATCGAATCAAAAAACAACTGGCAACTATACAATCACAGTTGATACAAAACAATTTGCAAAAGGTATTTACTTTATAAAGATTTCAGGGGGTGGCAACACAAAACAGACAAGAATCATAATTTATTAATTCTCTTATTCAGTATAACAACTATGACAAAGCAACCTACTATATTGCCAAAAGCGTTTTTGACCTTTCGTCAATTCAATGCCAAATTCCCTGCCCAAATTGCAAGCACATTTTATTTTTCCCTGCCACACATGCAAACGCCACAAAAAATAAAAAGAGCTTGCAATCCATCGCACGGGCTCAGTGCAGACATCGTGCAAAATATAACACCTTTGTGCATCGACCAGAGAAGAAGGGCTTCTTATAACAGCACCTACCCAAAAGGCGGGGTTTCGTGTTCCAAAGACAGTTTTGCGGTTAATGGAAGTTCAGTTTTTCAAATCAAGTTTTGTAGTAAAAGTCTCGCCCTTCGGGTAGCTGCAAACCGTTATCAGCAACCCTTACAACCCGACCGTTCGACAATTAAACGACAGAAATAAACTGAACGACAATGCAAATTTCGGCAAAGCCGTTTGGCTATCCCTTCGCAAAATTAAAAGAGCTGCAAGCCGACACACAAGCCAATGCTTTTGCAGCACATTTAATTTTGCCCAACCGCACCACATTTTTAAAGGTATTGTAATCAATATATAATTTATTACTGTATATTTACATCATTGAAAAAAACCATTTCCATATTACTATTAGCAATTTACTTGTTTTCAGCTACACAACTTAGTGAGTTGCTTAAACTGCCTTTACTTGTGGAGCATTATATGGAACACAAACAAGAAAATAAAGACCTTTCATTTATAGGATTTTTAGAAATACATTATGCACAGGGAAGCCCTAAAGATGCAGATTATGACAAGGATATGAAATTGCCTTTTAAAACCATTGCTAATTCTAGTTTTACTTCAATATATTTATTTACTCCAACACCTGACAAACAAAATCTAATTATTTGTTTAAAAAATAATAAAGAGCATTTTTCAGATTATTCTTTTACATTTTCTTCTGCATTTCTTTCTTCAATTTGGCAACCGCCAAAGTCTTGTTAATTATTTTTTGAGTTTTTGAATTATTGCAGACACTTTTGCTTGCATTAACTCTATTTACAATTTTTCAAATAATTATTAATTAACAAGATAATATAATGCTTACTAAAATAATAGAGTTTTCCGTAAGGAATAAACTCATCGTTGGGCTATTTATAGTTGCCCTTATTGGTTATGGAACCTACCAAGCCACAAAATTACCTATTGATGCTGTTCCAGATATTACTAATAATCAAGTACAGGTTATCACTATTGCACCATCTTTTGGAGCTACCGATATTGAACGCTTAGTAACTTTTCCAATAGAACAAGCCAACAGCAATATTTCGGGAATGAAAGAAATCCGAAGTTTTTCGAGATTTGGTTTGTCGTTGGTTACTATCGTTTTTGACGATGAAACGGATGTGTATTGGGCTAGACAACAAGTAGCTGAAAGATTGCAGCAAGTACAATCGCAAATACCAGCAGGAATTGGAACACCCGCACTAGGGCCTGTTTCTACAGGCTTAGGCGAAATTTATCAATATGTAGTAAAACCCAAAAAAGGTTACGAACATAAATTTGATGCTACAGAATTACGAACCATACAAGATTGGATTGTACGAAGGCAATTATTAGGCGTAAAAGGTGTAGCCGAAGTTAGCAGTTTTGGTGGTAAATTAAAGCAATATGAAATTGCCATAAACCCCAATAAACTCAATGCTTATGGCATTACCATCAATGATGTTTTTACAGCCGTAGAAAACAACAACCAAAATACAGGTGGGGCTTACATAGAAAAAGAGGCTACGGTTTTATACATCCGTAGCGAAGGATTAATTAGAAATGTTACTGATATTGAAAACATAACCATCGCCAATAAAAATAATACAACACCATTATTTATAAGAGATGTAGCGGAAGTGAAAATTGGTTTTGCTACCCGTTATGGTGCTATGTGTTACAACGATGAAGGAGAAGTGAGTGGTGCTGTAGTGATGATGTTAAAAGGAGCAAACAGCAGTGATGTAATTAAAAATGTAAAGGAACGCATTGCTCAAATTCAAAAAACAATGCCAGAAGGTGTAGAGATTGAACCGTTTTTAGACAGAACTAAAATGGTGAATAATGCCATTGGAACAGTTGAGCATAATTTGTTGGAGGGTGCATTGATTGTAATATTTGTATTGGTACTTTTTTTAGGCAATTTCAGAGCAGGGCTTTTAGTAGCATCAGTTATTCCATTAGCCATGTTATTTGCTATTTGCATGATGAATGCCTTTGGTGTAAGTGGTAATTTAATGAGTTTAGGGGCTTTAGATTTTGGGTTAATTGTAGATGGTGCAGTAATTATTGTAGAGGCTGTAATGCATCAATTAACTCATAACAAAAAGTTTAAAAATATAGCTGCGTTAAGTGCTAATCAAATGGATGGTGAAGTGAATAATGCCGCCAGTAAGATGATGAACAGTGCTGTATTTGGGCAGATTATTATCTTAATAGTGTACCTACCCATTTTTACATTACAAGGTATAGAAGGTAAAATGTTTAAACCAATGGCTCAAACTGTTGCTTTTGCATTACTCGGTGCTTTCATTTTATCGCTTACTTACATTCCAATGATGAGTGCTTTTTTCTTGTCTAAAAAAGTTAAACACAAAAAGAATATTTCCGACAAAATAATGCATCGATTAGAAAATGCTTATCAAAAAGCATTAGCCAAGATATTACGATTTCCTAAATTGGTATTAGGCAGTGTAGTACTTTTATTTGTTGCAGCAGTTATTGTTATTACATCATTAGGTGGCGAATTTATACCTGCTTTAGAGGAAGGCGATTTTGCAGTAGATACCAGAGTGCTTACAGGCAGCAACCTTAATACTACAATACAAAGCACACAGCAGGCAGCACATATTTTAAAAACAAAATTTCCTGAAGTATTAAAGGTGGTTACTAAAATTGGTAGTGGAGAAGTCCCAACAGACCCTATGCCAATGGAAGCTAGTGATATGATGGTCATTTTAAAAGATAAAAGCGAATGGACATCAGCAAAAACTTTCCCCGAATTATCTGCAAAAATGAGTACAGCCCTGGAAGATGTGCCAGGCATTACAGCAGGTTTTCAATTTCCTGTACAAATGCGTTTTAATGAATTGATGACAGGTGCAAGGCAGGATGTTGTATGCAAAATATTTGGCGAAAACTTAGATACACTTGCAGCCAATGCTGCTAAACTAGCAAAAATAATAAGCACCGTAAAGGGTGCAGAAAATCTTTTTGTAGAACCCATTACGGGTATGCCACAAATTATAATAGAGTACAATCGACCTTTAATTGCTCAATATCATTTATCTATTGCTGATATTAATAAAATTGTAAACACTGCTTTTGCAGGACAAAGCACAGGATTGATTTTTGAAGAAGAAAAACGGTTTGATTTGGTGGTGAGGTTAGCAAATACAGAACGTAAAAATCTTGAAGACGTACAAAATTTATTGATCCCAACACCAATCGGAAACCCAATACCATTGTCGCATTTAGCTAACGTACAAATTAAAGATGGTCCAAACCAAATACAACGAGAAGATGCCAAACGTAGAATAGCAGTGGGCTTTAATGTAAAAGGTAGAGATGTTCAAAGCATTGTTCAAGAACTACAAGCAAAAGTAGATGCTCAACTAAAATTCCCTACAGGTTATTTTGTAACGTATGGTGGAGCATTTGAAAACTTAAATCAAGCAAAACAAAGATTAATGATAGCAGTTCCCGTTTCACTGCTACTCATATTTGTATTGTTGTTTTTTACATTCAAATCGGTAAAACAAGGGCTGCTTATTTATACTGCCATTCCACTTTCTGCCATTGGTGGTATTTTCTTTTTAGCATTAAGGGGTATGCCTTTTAGCATTAGTGCTGGAGTTGGTTTTATTGCATTGTTTGGTGTGGCCGTATTAAATGGTATTGTACTTATAGCAGAATTTAATCGCTTAAAAAGCAGTGGAATGAAAAACATACCTATGATAGTTTTAACAGGTACCAAACTACGTTTACGCCCAGTTTTAATGACTGCCTTTGTTGCTTCATTAGGTTTCTTACCAATGGCTGTAAGCAATGGTGCTGGTGCCGAAGTGCAAAGGCCATTAGCCACTGTAGTTATTGGCGGTTTATTAGTAGCTACATTTTTAACCTTATTCGTTTTGCCATTATTGTACATTTTGTTTGAGAAAGGTTTTAAAAGCAAATTAAGAGTTACAGCAACAGCCATTTTATTGTTTGCATTTATTTCTTTTCAAAATGTAAAAGCTCAAACACCGATCACCTTGGGAAATGCAATCGATATCGCTTTGAAAAACAATTTACAAGTAAAGAATGAGAAACTTAACGCAGAGTATCAGCAGAAACTAAAAGCAGCAGCCGTTGATATACCACAAACAAATTTAATTGGTGAATACGGACAAATCAACTCTTTTTACACAGACACCAAGTTTGGAATTTCGCAGTCAATAAACTTTCCGACAGTTTATGCAAAACAAAAAACATTACAAAATGAGAAACATAAAAACAGTTTGTTAAGTATTGCAGTAAAAGAAGTCGAGTTAAAAAAACAAGTAAGCGATATTTTCTATTTGTTGGTTTACTTAAAACAAAAGCAAAATATTCTTTTGCAAAATGATAGTGTTTATGCTTCGTTTCTTGAAAAAGCAAATTTCCGTTTCGCCAAAGGCGAAACCAATGTTTTGGAAAAAACCACAGCAGAAACACAACGAGGGCAAATTGCTATTCAGTTAAACCTGTTGAATAATGATATTGATATTTTTCAATTGCAATTTCAATTATTGCTAAATACTACAAGCGTTTTCACACCATCAACCGAAAATCCTAAAATAATTTTCGCAGCATCGCTTGACACTTCTGCAATAAGCAAACACCCGACTTTGCAAGTTTTACAACAGCAAAAGGAGATTTCGATAGTACAGACGCAGTTGGAAAAATCTAAACTATTACCTAATCTGAATATTGGTTACTATAATATGACTATGATGGGAACTGGTGCAGACAACAGACTTTATAATACTTCAACAAGGTTCAATTCAGTTCAGTTCGGTTTAGGAGTGCCATTGTTTTTCGGTTCACAAAGAGCAAAAATCAATTCAAACAAAACCTTTGAATTGATAAGCGAAAACAATTATCAGATTGGTTTACAAACACTAAATGCAGAATATCAAATAGCGTTTAAAAAGTATCAAATTCAATTGCAAACAGTAAAATATTTTGAAGAAACTGCTTTGCGAAATGCTAGCACCATAACTAAAACCGCCAACCAACAATTTTCAAATGGGGGTATAAATTATTTGGAATGGACAATGCTAATTAACAACGCTGTCACTATTCAAATTAATTACACCGATGCTGTTAACAACCTTAACAATTCTATTATCCAACTCAATTACTTAACTTCTAAATAATTTAACTATGAAAAATATATTTATCATATCAATTGCGTTTACTATCCTCACATCTTGCGGAAGCAAACAAACCGAAACAAAAGCACCAATGGCTACAATAACTAAAAACACAGTTGAGCTTACTGATGCACAATTAAAAAACTCTAAAATTGAAACAGGAAAACTTGAACAAAAGACACTTTCGTCTTTACTGAAAGTAAACGGCAAAATTGATGTGCCACCTCAAAACATGGTATCTGTTAGTGTTCCGCTTGGTGGTTATTTAAAATCTACAAAACTATTACCCGGAATGCACATCAGTAAAGGCGAAGTAATTGCTGTAATGGAAGACCAACAATATATTCAGTTGCAGCAAGAATACCTCACAGCCAAAGCCTATTTCAATTCTGTAGAAAAAGAATTTCAAAGACAAAAAGAATTAAACGAAAGCAAAGCCAGTAGCGACAAGGTTTTTGAGAATGCACAAGCCGAGTATCTTTCTAAAAAAGTCCTTATAAAATCGTTGTCAGAGAAACTAAAACTTTTAAGTATCAATCCAGACAACTTAAACGAAAACACAATCTCACGAAGTATCAATATCTATTCTCCAATAGACGGTTTTGTTTCCGCCATCAAAATGAATATCGGCAAATATGCAAGCCCTACAGATGTTTTGTTTGAATTGGTAAACCCTTCTGATATTCATTTGGCACTTACTGTATTTGAAAAGGATTTAGACAAACTTTTTATCGGACAAAAAATCGTTGCTTATAATAACAATCAACAGGATAAGAAATACAATTGTGAAATTATTCTTATTAGCAAAGATATTTCAGCCGAAAGGGCTGTAATGGTTCATTGCCACTTTCAGCAATACGACAAATCATTAATACCTGGAATGTATATGAATGCAGAAGTAGAAATTTCAACCAATAAAGCTTTTGTAATTTCTAATGACGGATTGGTTCGTTTTGAAGGCAAGCAATATGTATTTACACTAATTGAAAACAAAAAGTATGAAATGCAGGAAGTAAGCACCCAAAACACCGAAAACGGTTTTACCCAAATAACTTTCCCCGACAGCACCGAAATGAGAAATAAAATTTTCGTGACCAAAGGAGC
>Ga0105048_10017895_pt1 | contig 10918 bp, 6 predicted proteins | sample MAT05_FD_78382 | JGI IMG/M metagenome (GOLD analysis project Ga0105048, IMG submission 78382) | Freshwater microbial communities from Lake Fryxell liftoff mats and glacier meltwater in Antarctica - MAT-05 | ecosystem: Environmental > Aquatic > Freshwater > Ice > Liftoff microbial mat | place...
CCAGGGTGGATTCGCTATGGGGGAGACGCGTGTCGACTGGCCACAGCGGGCTCCTCCCCGAGATTCAAGCGCTCCGCGCAGTAGCTGTCGCCCTGGTCGTCGTCTTCCATTTGTGGCCGTCCGCGTTGCCGGGAGGCTACGTCGGGGTAGACGCATTTTTCGTCATCTCGGGATTTCTCATCACGGCGCATTTGTGGCGTGAGGCCGACCGGTCGGGCACTCTCGAACTCCGGCGCTTTTGGGCACGCCGAGTGCGCCGGCTCTTGCCGGCTTCACTACTCGTACTGGCCGTCAGTGGACTCGGCGTCCGTGCCTTCGTTCCTTCTACGTCGTGGGAGCAGTTCGCCCGCGAGATTGGCGCGGCGACCATCTACACGCTGAACTTCTACCTGGCGGCGAGCGCAGTCGATTACCAGGCCCAAGACAACCTCCGCTCTCCGGTGCAGCACTATTGGTCGCTGTCAGTCGAGGAGCAATTCTACCTCGCTTGGCCATTGCTGCTCCTGGGGGCTCTGCACCTGGCTCGTCGCTTGCATTGGGCCTCTCCACGACGAAGCGCGCTCGTGGCGTTGAGTCTGGTGACTCTGGGGAGCTTGGCGTATTCCGTATCGCTCACACGAAGCTCGCCTGAGTTGGCGTATTTCGTTACGCCCACCCGCGCCTGGGAGTTTGGGGCTGGCGCGCTCCTGGCGCTCTTACCCGCAGAACGCAATCGGCCGGCATTGTGGGCCACGATTTCTTGGCTCGGCCTGCTCGCGCTTGGCCTCAGCGCGGCGCTCTTCTCTGCTTCAACCGAGTTTCCAGGCTACGCGGCGCTGGTGCCGGTCTTGGGGACCTTGGCGCTCTTGGCTGCCGGCTCGCCGGCGTGCGCCTGGGCAGCCACCCGCTGGGCGCCGAGCAAGCCCCTGCAGTTCCTGGGCGACATCTCGTATTCACTCTACCTTTGGCATTGGCCCCTGTTGATCCTGACCCCCTACGCGCTCGGGGAATCACCTTTCGTCGGCTGGAAGTGGGGAGTGCTCGTGGCCACACTCGCCTTCGCCACGGCCACCAAGATTCTCGTTGAGGATCCAGTACGGCACGGCGCACTGGATCGACGCTCGCCATGGCTCAGCCTGGGCCTTGGAGCGAGTGCCATGGTCCTCGTTCTCGGCGGCGCGGGCTGGCTTCTGAGCGATCTCGAGTCGCGTCCCGGGCCGAAAAACCAAGACCGAATTGCTCGCCTTCTGCGTCAAGGGCAGACCGTGCCTTGCTTTGGCGCAATTGGGGACCAGCGCGCAGGAGAGTCGGCGTGCCAGGATGCCGATCTGAACGGCGTGCTTCTGCCGCCTCCCAACAAGGCCAAGCGCGACCGGGCGTGGACGACCTGCATGGTCGAAGAGACCGACAGCACAGTGAACTTCTGCGAAACAGGTGTAGGCGCGGCCGAAGCCCAAGAGACCATCGCCCTTGTTGGGGACTCGCATGCCGAGCACTGGCTGCCGACGCTCGACTCCTTGGCCCGACGAAAGAAGTGGCGAATCCTGCGAGCACTCAAGTCCAAGTGCCCGTTGAACGAGGCGCGCGGCGACTTGACGAAGGCTGCCCGCGATAGCTGCGTCGCCTGGAATCGCGGCGTGCACGAAGAGTTGCGCCGGCGTCCGGAGATCAGTGCGCTTTTCGTCGCGGGCTCTTCGTTCAATCGATTCCAAGCAAAAGCGCCTGAATCCTGGCGGGAGATGGCCGCGCAGGGCTACTTGGACGCGTGGCGCTCACTACCGACTTCGATTCGACAGATTTACGTGTTGCGTGACACGCCGCGGCCTCGAGCGGATGTCGTCCAGTGTCTCGAGTTGCTTGGTTCGAACGCAGCGCGCCTCCGTCAGGGAGCGTGTGCGCGTGACGCGACCGCGGCCTTGCTTCCCGATCCCGCCGTACAGGCTGCTGCGTTCCTGCCTGAACGAGTTCGTGTGCTCGACCTCTCCCGGCGATTCTGCGACGAGAAGCGATGCTCACCCGTCGTCGGGCATGCGCTCGTCTACCGCGACAAAAGCCACATGACTGCGACGTTTGCGCGCACTCTGGCGCCGTTCTTGGACGAACTCATGAGCGCTAGGCCGTGATCCGTTCTGTTGCGGCCACAGACTTAGCTGCCCGCGCCGTCGACGGGGCGCGCCTCGCGTGCCGGCCAGAGATCAGCGGATTCGAGTGCCGATACTACTCGCGACCCGTCTTCGATGTCTGTGAGCAGGGGTAGACCCCAGACAATCGCCTCCCAAAATGCCCGGAGTTCGAGCTGCAACGGTTGGCCTTGAAACGCGCGGATGTCGGCGGGCAGCGTGGCGAGTTCGCTCATGACTGCATCCAGATGCGCATCGTCCGGCAGGCTCGATGAATACGAATAGCGCCGCAACGTGGCGCAGGCCTCGTCGAGCACAAGAGCGCCGTCATCTCCGACGACGACGGCGATGCGGCGGGGAGTGCCCGCGCTGGCGATGCGCAGCTCGGCGATGACGCCGCCAGCCAAGGCAAGGCTTGCCCAGGTGGCGCCCGACGCGTCGCGCGTCACTCGAAGCCAGTGCGCATCCCCAGGAAACGCAGCCAAGAGAAAGCTGAGGTCGTGGGGGGCCAGCACCCACCACGCCGAGACGCCGAGCCTCGGCCGCGCGCCGACTCGCTCGCAAAAGACGCGTCTGACACGCCCCAAAGCCCCCTCGCGCAAGAGACGGAGCGCCTCCACGACAAGTGGTTGGTAGCGCATGAGGTGACCGACGCAGACGATGCGCGCCTTTCGCTTTGCGACTGCGTTGAGGCTTTGGGCCAGCGAGCTCGAGAGGCTCATCGGCTTCTCCACGAACAAATGGCGACCGGCTGCGAGTACTTCGAGTGCGACTTGCCCCTGAACCTGCGGCGTCACTGCGACGAAGACGGCCTCGCAATCGACCGAGTTCAGCAGTTCCGAGACGCTACGAAACCGCGCGGCGGGGCCAGGACTTGCCCCCAGCCGCATCTGGTCTGCATCACACAATGCGACGACTTCGAAGTCGGGGCTGGCCAAGAGTGCCTCCAAGAGTCGGCTGCCCCAGTTGCCCAGGCCGATCAGAGCTACGCGGAGTCGCGGCGGAGGATCAATCACCGGCCGTCCTTAGCGAACGCCGCCTGGACGACCAAGCCGCTGCCTGCGTGCCCGCCTTTCCTCGGCGTCAAACGCCGCGCAACGCGACGCCGCTGCGGCCGAATCCGGGAAATGGCACCTAGCCGGCTCGACCCCCGCAACGACGTCGTCTTCAAACTCTTGTTCGCTCGCAACGAAGACCTGCTCAAAGCTCTACTGGGGGCCGTCCTGCGGCCAGTCGTGCCAATCGCGCATGCGCGTGTACAGAACCCCGAACTACCCAAGGCTTATTCTGACGACAAGGGCAGTTTCCTGGACATACGCGTGCGTCTTGCGGACGGCACCCTGCTCGATGTCGAGATGCAAAGCGTTCGGCGGCCGGCCTTGCGAGGCCGCGCGCTGTACTATTGGGCCAAATTGTTTGGGAGCCAGCTCGCCACGGGCCAAGACTATTCGGCGCTCGCCCCGGTCATCAGCGTACTCTTCCTCAACTACCGCGAACTCATATCCTCTGGATTTCACGAGATATTTAGACTGCAAACCCAATCCCATCAGCTATTTTCGCCACTGCTCGAGATCCACACGATCGAGCTGACGAACCTGCTAGTGGAGGAAGACGAGCAAGCACTGGTTCGCTGGTGTAGATTCCTCACGGTCTCTGCGCGAGACGAACTCGCGCGCTTGGCGGAGGAGGATCCCATGATCGCAAAAGCCGAACAGGTACTGTCAGAAATTTCCGCCGATCAACAAGCGCGGGAACAGGCGTTGGACCGGGAACTTGCCGAGGCTTCAGTCAAGATCATGCGCGGCGCAGAACGCCAGGAGGGCCGCATCGAGGGCCGCATCGAGGGCCGCATCGAGGCGCAAAGAGAACTTTTGGAGAGATTTCTGTCCCGACGATTCGGCGAACTTTCGGAGGCCCATCGCAATCACCTCGGTTCGGCCTCCCTTACCCAACTCGAAGCGTACACAGAGCGCGCCTTCGATGCCCAATCGCTGGATGACGTGCTGAAACGCTGAACTCGTTAGCCTTGCGTGACATGCCCAGCCACGGCCTCCACCACGCAAGCTATCTGGGCGTCCGAGAGTTCTGGAAAAAGAGGCAACGCCAGGAGCGTGCGGGCTGCCGCTTCGGCCGCGGGCAATTGGCCGGGCCGATAACCCAAGGCCGCGAAGCAAGGCTGTAAATGCAGGGGCGTTGCGTAGTAGGCGGAGCAACCGATCTGTTGCTCGGTCAGGTGCGCCAGGAGGCTGGCGCGGCGCTCGGTGCGCACGACGAAGTGATTGTAGGCATGGCGAGCTTCGCCCTGTTTGCTGGGCAATTGGAGCCGAGCGCCAAGCTGACGCTGCTCGAAGGCCCGGCAATAGGCGTCGGCGCGGGCACGTCGGCGCTCGACCCAGCCGAGAACGTAGGGCAATTTCACGCTCAAGATGGCTGCTTGGAGCGCGTCGAGTCGGTAGTTGCCGCCCACCCATTCGAACGTTTGCTTGTCGCGTGAGCCGTGCAGACGCAGAGCGCGGATGCGCTCGGCGCGTTCGGCCGAGCAGAGCACCATGCCGCCGTCGCCGGCCCCGCCCAGAATCTTGGCCGGGAAAAAGCTGAGCGCGCCGTAGTGGCCGACCGTGCCGACGAAGCGACCGTCATGGCGAGCCCCGAACGCTTGGGCGGCATCCTCGATCAGCGACAAGTCGTGTCGCCTCGCGATGTCGCCGAGCGCCCCCAGGGCGGCGGGTTGCCCGAACAGATGGACGGGCAAGAGCGCGCGAGTTCGTGGCGTGACGGCGGCGAGCACCGCCTGGGGATCGAGGCAGAGCGTCTCGGCGTCGACGTCCACGAAGACCGGGCGGGCCCCCGCGCGTACGATGGCTTCGGCCGTGGCCACGAAAGTGAGCGGCGTGGTGATCACTTCGTCGCCGGGGCCGACACCGGCGCCGAGCAGGCCGAGCAACAACGCATCGCTTCCCGAGGAAACGCCGATTGCCGATTCGGAACCGAGCAGCTCGGCCACGGCCACTTCGAACGCCGAGACGCGTGCACCCAAAATGAAATCTTGGGCGTCGAGCACCGCGCCGACCGCCGCAGCAATCTGCTCGCGGAGCGGCGCGTATTGAGCCTGGAGGTCGGTGAGAGGAATCATGGCCACGCTCCCTCGTCGAGAGCGACGCAGCGATCGCCGTCGAGGCGGTAGCGCGTGCCACTCTCGCTGCACGCGGCCACTCCCTGCGAGTCGAAGTCGAGCCGCATGCCGCGTTCACTCATCCAGCCCTGCTGCCGGGCCGGCGTTCCGACAACCAGAGCGAAATCGGGCACGTCGCGCGTCACCACCGCTCCAGCCGCGACGAAGCAGTAGCGCCCCAGCGCGACGCCCGGGAGAATAGTCGCGTTGGCGCCGATGGTGGCGCCCCGACCGACGCGTGTGAGCGCGAGTTCGGAGCGACGCGACACGCTTGCTCGCGGATTCTTGACGTTGGTGAACGCGGCGCTGGGCCCGACGAATACGTCGGCTTCGAGAGAGACACCTTCGAAGATGCTGACGTGGTTTTGGATACGGCAGCCCGGACCGACCGAAACCCCTCGACCGACGAACACGCCGTGACCCAGCATGGTCCCCGTGCCGATGACGGCATCGGCCATGACGTGCGCGCCATGCCAGACGTGGACGTCGTCGCCCAAGCTGGCCCCCACGTCGATCTCGGCGGTCGGGTGGATGAACGGGCTAGCCACGCGCTCCCGTGTAGCTCACGCGCGTCGTCGGCCCAAGCAGTCAACCTACCTGCAGGCGCTGCGCAAAGGGCCTATAGAACTGGCAATTGTGTAATACTGTCCAATACTTGGACTCTCTGCTAGCTGGAAACCTCTGCCTTCGTTGACTCCGCACTCGAGGGGACGAAACTGATCGAATCCACACCCATGACTGAGGAATTCGGCACCAACGCGGCTCCCCATTCGGGCGCGCAGCTCCAACAGCTGTGGCTCTCGATCCGCAAACACTGGCGCCTCGTGCTCGGCGTCGCCGCGCTCGTGACCGTCCTGGTCAGTTTCTACGTCGTCGGCAAGACCAAGATCTATCGCGCTTCCACGACGCTCAAGATCGAGCCTGCCGCCATGCGTCCACTCGGCGACGACGTGCAAGCTCCAGGCGAGAGCGCCGAGAGCTACTGGTGGAACAAGGAATACTACGAGACGCAGTTTCGGTTGATGAAGAGCCGCAAGGTGGCCGAAGAAGTGGCGCGCCGCCTGGGCCTGCACCGCGATGCTTCGTTCATGCAGGGTTTGCCCTCGGGGGCGCGGACCAAGCCCGGCCCCGACGCCACAGTGCTAGACGCCGCCGCGGTCGTTCAGGCTTACCTCGAAGTCACGCCCGTCAAGAACAGTCGCTTGGTCGAGTTGTCGTACGAGGATGCCGATCCGGCCCGCGCCAAGCGTGTGCTCAGTGCCATCACCGAAACCTACATCCAGCAAAACCTCGAGGTCACGCTGGCGAACATGGGCTCAGCGGGTGACTGGCTCAACGGCCAGCTCAGCAAGCTGAAGGGTGAACTCGAGAAGAGCGAACTCGATCTGCACGAGTACAAGAAGACCAAACAACTCTTGTCGGTGTCACTCAATGATCAGTCGAACATGCTGCGCTCGGAAATGCAGCAGTTGAACACGGAGCTGACCGGCGCCCGAGCCAAGCGCGAGCAACTCTCTGCCCGCGTCATTCAGCTGAACCGTGTTTCGGCAGAAAATCCCGAAGAACTCCCAGCAGCGGAACTGTTGCAGAGTGAGGTTTTGCGCGGGCTGCGCAGCGCCTACCTCGAAGCGCGGGCGCAGCAGCGTGGGCTCCAGGGCGCCGGCAAGGGGGACAATCATCCCGAGGTGATGAGCGCCGCGGCCACGATGGACACGGCTCGACGCGCCCTGCTCGACGAGGTCAAGAACATCCAGGAGGCCTACCGTCGCGATCTGATGGCTGCCAACGGCGAGATCGGTGGGCTTTCGGGCCTCTACGAGGCCGCCAAGCAGCGCGCTCTGGATCTCAACCTGCTCGAGATCGAGTTCAATCGTTTGGCTCGCACCAAAGACAACACCGAGAAGATCTACGGCCTCGTGCTCGAGCGAGCCAAGGAGAGCGATCTGACGAGTCAGATGCGCTTCAACAACATCGAAGTCGTGGACTCGCCGCTGTTGCCGCGCTCGCCGGTGAAGCCGTGGGTTTCGCTCACCATCGGTCTCGGCATGGTGGGTGGCCTGGCGCTGGGCGTCGCCTTCGTGTTCTTGCGCGAGCGCCTGGACCAGCGCATCAAGTTGCCGACCGACATCGAGCAGGGCATCGGCCTCACTTGTCTGGGCGTTTTCCCCCAAGTCGAAGGCGTGGCCGCTGGCGGTGCGCGCCCCGCTGGGCGGAGACGTCGACGGCCCGAAGCCGCCCCACTTTCGGCCCCCGAGCTCCACGTCCACAGCAACCCATCGGGCGCGTTGGCCGAAGCCGCGCGTGCTCTGCGCACCAATCTAGTGTTCATGTCACCCGACCAGCCTTTTTCTCGGCTGCTGGTGACCAGCGCTGGTCCATCTGAAGGCAAGACGACCGTCGCCTGTTGCCTCGCCATCACGCTGGCGCAAACGGGAAAATCCGTGCTGCTGCTCGATGCGGATCTCAGGCGCCCTCGCGTGCATCAGGTGTTCGGCGCCAGCTCGTCCGCAGGCGTCACCACGGCACTCGTCGACCCCAGCACGCTCGATGGCGCCATCATCTCGACCGGCATCCACAACCTGAGCGTGCTGCCCACCGGTCCCATCCCGCCCAACCCCGCCGAGCTGCTGCACAGCGCAAGCTTCCAGCGCCTGCTCGAGACCTTGTCGACGCGCTTCGATCGCATCGTCATCGACAGCCCGCCGCTCGTGCCCGTCACGGATGCCGCCATCCTGTCCCACCTCGTGGACACGACGCTTCTCGTCATTCGCGGTTCCAAGACCCGCAAGGACTCGGCGCTCGAGGCGGTCCGCTCGCTCCGCAGCGTCAACGCGCGCATCGCCGGCGCGATCCTGAACGACGTCGACCTCCGAGCCGGCGAATACGGCTATCAGTATTACGCTTACCGACGCGAGGGCTACGCGCCGCGCGAGAGCATGCGTCCGCCCGCTGCCTGAACCTGCGTGACCACCGCGATCGTGACACGCCGGGCCCGACGTCGCGCCTTGTCGGGCGACCTCTCCCCAAGTGACGATTGGCGCCTCGAGGCGGCAGTCGCGCTCATCGTCGTCGGCTCCGTCCTGGCCATCGGCAGCGTGCACATCGCGAGTTTGTGCGTCGTTGCCGCGGTGGCCTCTTTGGCTTTGCTCGCGCTCGGTTCGCGAAAGCTAGCGCTCATGCCCGCGAGCATCTTGGCATGCGCTCTGGGCGTTTACTGTTTCTGCGTCAGCTTGCCCATCCCGCTCGACCTGCTGCAACGCGTCGCGCCCGCGAACGCCGACGTCTGGCAGCGCATTCTGTTGATGCATGCACCGCTGCCTTCGAATGCCAGCCTGTCAGTGGATCCGCTGGCGTCACGAGTAGAAGGGCTGAAATGGCTCACGTACGCCGTCGCCTTCGAGCTCTCGGCACGCCTCGGTCGCAAGCGCCCCACCGCGCCAGCGCGGATAATATTCGTGAGCGCGAGCCTCCTGGCTGCAATCACCATGCTCCACGGACTTGCCGGCGCACGGCAAGTCTACGGTTTCTTCGAGGCCACCTTCGAGCCGAGTCGCTGGGCCACCTCGCCTTTGCTCAACGCCAACAACCTTGCTGGCTACCTGAACCTTGGCGTATTCGCGGGCGTGGGCCTGCTCGCGTCGTCACGCACCGAGCGCTTCCGCTGGGCCATCGCCTTGGGCACGGCGCTGGCGTTGGGCGAGAGCATGCTGTGTGGCTCGCGGGGTGGCGCGCTGTCGCTGGTTCTCGGACTTTGCGCGCTCGCCCTCTGGATCCCGCGCTTGGGCCGCTCGGCGACGTCGAGATCGAGTTCGAGAAGGCGTCTTTGGCCCGTGCTGGCCGCCGTGGCCGGCGGGCTGTTGTTCGCCGTGGTGGGGGCCAAGCCCGACAACTGGCACGATCTCCAGGAAGAAAGCTTGGAGAAACTGGATCTCGCCGTCCAAAGCCTCGAACTGATCCGTGCCTACCCCCTCTGGGGCACGGGTCCTGGAGGCTTCGAAACCGCGTTCCCAGCCTTTCGCAAGACCATTGGCTTCGTCACCTGGGCCTACCCGGAAAACTTCGTGCTCAATGCGTTGGCCGATTTTGGTTTGCCGCTCGGGCTCGCCGCGCTCCTGGGCTTCGCTTGGATCTTTCGACCGACGAGCGTGGACGCGCACAAGAGCCGCCTCGCCGCCAGCCTGTACATCGGTGTGCTCGCGCTTTGCGTCCAGAACTTGGTCGACATCGGTTTTACCGTGCCTGGCGAGTTTCTCGCCGTGGTCGTCGCGCTGGGCGGACTTTGGGGCGCCAAGCGCCAGAATGAGGCGCCGCCAAGCGCCGCCCGCTTCCCCTGGTCCGTCGCTCTGGGACCGGCTGCGCTGCTCGCAGTAGCTCTCGTCGCATCGACTGCCACCCGAACCGCCTACGCCGATCGAGTCACGCTGAGCCAGCTGTACGCCAGCACCGATTTCAAGCACGCAGCGCAAGCTCGCAGGTTCGAAGCAGCTCTGGACGACGCCGTGCTCGCCCGACCGGCGGAACCCTATTTTTATTTTTTGGGGGCCGGTGCAGCTGCTCACACCGACAGCGGCCGCGCGCTGCTCTGGGCAGGACGCGCCCTCGAACGCGACGCTCTGAACGGTCGAACGCACTTGCTCATCGCCTCGATCTTGGCTCACGAGCGTCGTGTGCCTCAAGCGATTCTGCACTTGCGCTTGGCCGTCGAAAGCGAGCCCCTGTGGCAAGCAGAGGCAGCCGCCTTGGCTTTGGCGTGGGCGCGAAATGCCACCGAACTCGAGCGCTGCGTTCCAGCGGGTCAGGCAGGCGCGGGCATGCTGTATGAACTCGCAGTGCGCGTGGCTCCCGAAAGCGTTGCACCTTCGCGCAGGCTTCTGCTCGAACAGGCCCTGCAGCGCGCTCCAAACATGGTGGGGGTTCACGCCGCCCTGGGCGGTGATCTAGTACGGGAACTCGCACTCGAAGGCAGCCCGTGTCACGCCAGCGCGACGGCTTGCCGCGCGCGCATCGAGAACCACGCCAGGGCCCTGTCGCGACTTCAGCCAAAAAGCGACGCGGCGCCGCTGCTCCGCGGCAACGCGCTCGCTGCGGCGGGACAGAGCGCCGAAGCCGTCCGCTACTTGGGCGAGCATTGCAACCGGGCGGACGTCCCCTGCCTCGAGCGCCGGGTGCAATTGGCGGCGGCTGCCAATCTGGGTCTGGAGGAACCCGTCGCGGCGTTCTTGGCTCGCGGCTGCGACGCCCCCGACGTCTGCGCGCGTTCTGAAAATTGGGTCGGGGACATCTACGCGAGCAAGAAGATGTGGGCGGCGGCTCTCAAGCACTTCGCCGCTGCGGCCGAACATCAGGAGACTCAGGCCGCGTGGTCCAAAGTCGCGGACGCCGCGCACGAACTGGGCTCACCTCGACGCGCCCTGGAGGCGCTCACTCGTGCTCAACGCCTCGGGCCCGACGTCGATGGTTCGATTCAGAAGCGCATCGAGCGCGAGCGCGCCCAGCTGGTCGACGAGTTGGTCGGACCGAGACGATAGGCGTGAGCGAACTGAGTCACGGCCGGCTCGAACATCGTGACCATGCCTGCGCCATGAGCACGACCCACAGCCGGTGTTCGACGTTCTTGCTGCGCGCCAAATGAGCGGCCCATTCGCGC
>Ga0105048_10017896_pt1 | contig 10918 bp, 6 predicted proteins | sample MAT05_FD_78382 | JGI IMG/M metagenome (GOLD analysis project Ga0105048, IMG submission 78382) | Freshwater microbial communities from Lake Fryxell liftoff mats and glacier meltwater in Antarctica - MAT-05 | ecosystem: Environmental > Aquatic > Freshwater > Ice > Liftoff microbial mat | place...
AGACGCTTGCGATCGATCGGGCTCAGGTGAACGGTGATGCCAGTGCGCATAACGCAGACTCGCACGACCGAAACGACATGGGAATCCCGCACCGGACTCTTATGTCGGCATCAATCCACTAGGATAGGCAGAACGATTCGAGCCGTGACTTGGCCCGGGTTGCTGCTATTTCACTGTGGCGGGGTGGGTGTTGGGCCTACCTCCGTCGGGGCGGCGGCCGATATAGCGGTGCAGCCCTGTGAACAAACGGGCTGGCAAAGGCAACATGTCGATGGAAATGGCGCCCACGCGTCCAACCAGCCTGCTGAAGCGGTGGGCCCCGCCCACGCTAAAGGTCGTCGGCACGATCGCCGCCACGGGCCTGGTTACGTTCCTGATGCTTTGGAACACCATGTTCGCGCTGATGCCTGTCCTGCCGGACAAGGAATCGCTGTGGACGCTTAACCGTGAAGCTGCCGTCGAATTCATCGACACACAGGGCGAAACGATCGCGGTTCGCGGCCCCCGCTACGGCCGCGCCGTTCGGCTCAACGAAGTTCCCAAGCACGTGGTCGACGCCTTCGTCGGCGCTGAGGACAAGCGCTTCCGCGAACACACCGGCGTTGATCTCTGGGCCATGGTTCGCGCCATGCTCGCCAACGTCCGCGCTGGGCGCACGGTCGAGGGCGCCTCGACCATCACGCAGCAGCTGGTCAAGAACCTTTTCCTCACGCCGGACCAGACCCTGAAACGGAAAGCGCAGGAAGCGCGCCTCGCCGGCGACCTCGAGCGCATGCTGTCGAAGGACGAGATCCTCGAGCTCTACATCAACCGCATCTATCTCGGCGCCGGCGCCTACGGGCTCGACGCCGCCGCGCATACCTATTTCGGCAAGGCGCCGAAGGACCTGACGCTCGCGGAATCCGCGATGCTCGCCTCCTTCCCCAAGGCGCCGTCACGCTTCGCCCGGCAGGTGCAAAGCGCGCGCGCCAAGGACCGCCAGGCTTATGTGCTCGACCAGATGGTCGAAGCCGCAATGATCAGCCCGGCCCAGGCCGCCGAAGCCAAGACGCAGACGCTCGTCTTCGCAAAGAACCAGCCGGACAGCTTTTCGGGCCACGCACTCGATTATGCGGTCGAGCGTGTCCACGAAATCCTGCCGAACCCGCCGCCAGACATGGTGATCAAGCTCTCGCTCGACCTGACAATGCAGTCGGCGGCGCAGAACGCAGTCGAAACCGGTCTTGCAACCATGGGCAAGGATCGCCGGGCGTCCGAGGGCGCTGCCCTCATCATCGAGAATTCGACCGGCGCCATCCGCGCGATGGTCGGCGGCCGCGATTATCTCAAGTCGCAGTTCAACCGCGCCACGCAGGCCCGTCGCCAGCCGGGCTCCTCCTTCAAGATGTTCGTCTACGCGGCAGCGCTCGAAGACGGCATGACGCCGGGCACCGTGCGCTTTGACATGCCAGTCACGATCCAGAACTGGCGCCCCCGCAACTATGGCGGGGAGTATGCCGGCGCGGTGACGTTGTCCTACGCGCTTGCTGAATCGCTCAACACTGTAGCCGCCCAGATTGGCGACGAGATCGGCATCGAGAAGGTGACCGCGCTGGCGCACGAGTTCGGCGTCAAATCCGACCTGCACAACTATCCCTCCATCACGTTGGGCTCCGATGAAGTGACGCTTATGGAGATGACCACGGGCTTCGGCGTGCTGGCCAAGGGCGGCCTTCAGATGTCGCCTTACATCATCGAGGAGATCCGCAACTCGCGGGGTGACCTGCTCTATTCGCGCCCGGCCGTCCGCGCGCCGCGCATCTATCCGGAGAACCTTGCAGCAGACATGAACTCCATGCTCAGCCGCGTCGTCGTCGCGGGCACCGGCAGCGCCGCCCGCTTTGGCGGCTGGGACATCGCCGGCAAGACCGGCACCAGCCAGGAATGGCGCGACGCCTGGTTCCTCGGCTACACCACGCGCTATGTCGGCGGCATCTGGGTCGGCAATGACGACGACAAGCCGATGGCGCGTATCACGGGCGGCGAGATGTCCGCCCGCATCTGGGCCGAGATGATGAAAGTCGCCCACGAAGGCATCACGCCCGAGCCGCTACCCGGCGCCAAGAAGCCCGAAGAATACATGTCCCCCGAAGACCGCGACCGCCTGAACTTCTACCAACGCCTGTCGTCAGCGTTCGGAGCCGTGGCGGCAAGGGGTGGGGGTTAGACCCCTCCGCACCGCACGTACACTTGAATGATACCACCTTGACCTTGCCGCCCTGGAATGCGCCCTTGCGCGACAGCAACGGGCAATAGACTCGGGCTCAAGGGAGACGTCCATGTTCATCAGACTCGCCGCCGGCGTGGCGGCTGCAGCTTTGCTTGCGGCGTGTGGCGCGGAGACTGCCTCGACGGGCAAGATGACGGCCGAGATCAGGCGCACGGCGTTTGGCGTGCCCCATGTGAAGGCGGATGACTATGCCGGCATGGGCTTCGGGCTTGGCTATGCGATGGCCGAGGACAACATCTGCGAGATCATGGAGCGCTACGTCACCATCCTGGGTGAGCGCGCCAAGTTCTTTGGCCCCGGCGAGAACAACGCCAACGTCGCCAGCGACCTCTATCACCGTCGCCTGATCGCCACCGGCGAGATGGAAAAGCTCCTCAACGGCCCTGCAGGGTCTCCCGACACGCCAAGCGCTGATGCACGTGCGCTGGCGCGCGGCTATGCGGCGGGCGTTTCGAAATATGTCACCGAGACCGGTGTTGCGAATGTTCCTGATGCGCGCTGCAAGGACAGCGCATGGGTGCGCCCCATCACGGAGGAAGACTACTGGCGCCACCAGATGGCGGGCCAGGTCATCTATCAGCTCGCCGGCGTTGCGACCGCCGCGCCTCCGGGCGCAGGCGATGCGGCCCGCGCCGAGGACGATCCCTTCATTGAAACGACGCAGCTCGGATCAAACGCCTACGGTCTTGGCAAGGACGTCACCCAGAGCGGTTACGGCATGCTGCTCGGCAATCCGCACTATCCGTGGGTCGGCCAGAACCGCTTCTACCGGATGCACATGACCATTCCGGGCAAGCTCAACGTTGTCGGCGCCGGCCTCGTCACCAACGCCTCGGTCGGCATCGGCCACACCGACAGCATCGCTTGGACGCACACCGTCTCGACGGCGCGCCGCTATGGCGTGTTCGAACTCACGCTCGATCCCAGCGATCCGACGAAGTACATGTATGATGGCGTCTCGACGCCGATGGAGAAGATGGACGTCACCGTCGATGTGAAGGACGGACCGCCTGTAACCCATACCTTCTACACCACGCGCTTTGGCCCCGTGATGGAGACGCAGACCTTTCCGTGGTCGGCCACCACCGCCTATGCCATGCGCGTCATTCCGCAGGGTTTGCGTTCGCCAGACCAGTATCTCGCCATGTGGCAGGCAAAGAATACCCGCGAGCTTCAGGCCGCGCTCAGCAAGTATCAGGCGACCGGCTTCAACACCACGGCAGTCGATGCCGGCGGCGAAGCGTTCTACGGCGACATGGGCATGATGCCCAACGTGCCGAAGGAACTGGGCGACACGTGCGCGGTCTCGGAACTTGCCCGGCAGCAGTGGGCGACAACGCGCGTGCCGGTGCTCGATGGCTCTAGGTCGCAATGCGACTGGCAGACGGACGCAGACTCCTCAGCGCCGGGCGTGTTCGGCGCCAGCAGGACGCCGCAGATTTTCCGCTCGGACTACGTCTCGCAGATGAACGACAGCTACTGGCTAACCAACGCCGCCGCGCCGCTCACTGGCTACAGCCCCATCTTTGGCGACGAAGCGACAGCGCGCTCGCTGCGCACGCGCCTGGGCCTCGACATCGTGGCGGACCGCGTGGCCGGAACAGATGGCCTTGGCGATGCCAAGTTCAACCTCGCCAACCTGCAGGCTGCACTCTACCAGAACCGTCACCTCGGCGCCGAATTGGTGCGCGACGATCTCGTGGCCGCCTGCAAGGCCTCGCGAAAGAATTCGCTCGCTGCGGCCTGCGCAGCGCTCGAAGGGTGGGACTTGCATGTGAACCTAGACAGCAAGGGCGCACACCTGTTCCACCTGTTCGCGGAGAATGGCGGGCTGCAGTTCAAGGTCCCGTTCGACCCCGCCAATCCGACGACAACGCCGAACAGGCTGGATGCCTCCAGCCCGAAAGTGCTCGAAGCACTGCAGAAAGCCGTCGACACGCTGACCGAGATGAAAATCCCGCTCGATGCGGCGCTCGGCGAAGTGCAGCGTGAGACGCGAGGCGACGAGCGCATCCCGATCCACGGCGGCGCGGGCCAGGAAGGCGTCTTCAACGTCATCACGGTCGGCAAGCTGGAGCCGGAACTCGGCTGGACCGACATCCGCCACGGCTCAAGCTGGATCATGACTGTCGAGTTCGGCCCCGACGGCCCGAAAAGCCAGGGCATTCTCACCTACTCGCAATCTACGGATGACGCCTCGCCGTTCCGCTCCGACCAGACCCGCGCCTACTCGGCCAAACAGTGGGACGACCTGCTTTTCACGGAAGAAGCGGTCGAGGCGGCCACGGTTTCGCGCAAGACGGTGTCGGAATAGCCGAACTGGCTTGACCTAAGGTCCAGCTTCCTGTCCATGCGCGCCATGGCTGGACCTCCTATCGCAGTTCTTCGCGGCGTCACCCTGACGCTGGGCGCGACACCCCTGTTTACGGGTGTCGATCTCCAGCTTGCGCGGGGCGAGCGCATGGCGCTGGTCGGGCGCAATGGCGCCGGCAAATCCACCTTGATGCGCATCCTGGCGCGCGCGCTCGAGCAGGATGGCGGCGAGGTGTTCATGCAGCCGGGCGTCGTTGCACGACACCTGACGCAGGAACCCGATTTCACCGGCTACGCCACGGCGATCGAATATGTCAGCGAGAGCCTGGACGACGACATGCTCTACCGGGCCGAGTCCGAGCTTGGCGCATGGGGCGTGCCGCTGGAACTCGACCTCACGAAGGCATCCGGTGGGCAATCGCGACGGATCGCGCTGGCTCACGCCTTTGCGCACGATCCGGACATCCTCCTGCTCGACGAGCCGACCAACCACCTCGATGTTCCTGCAATTGAACTGCTGGAAGAAGAACTGCGCGCCTTCCGCGGCGCCGCGCTGATCGTCAGCCACGACCGGCGCTTCCTTGAAAACGTATCAACGTCCGTGGCGTGGCTGCGCCAAGGCACGGTCCACACGCTCGGCAAGGGCTACACTGCTTTCGAGGAATGGGCCGAGACTGTTGAGCAGGACGAAGAGAAGGCGCTCGACAAGCTCAACACCCAGTTGAAAGCCGAAGAGCGCTGGATGGCGCGCGGCGTGACCGCCCGCCGCAAGCGCAACATGGGCCGCGTCCGAAAGCTGCACGATATGCGCGACGAAGGAAAGCAACGTCGCAGCGCGCTAAATCAGGCCGCGTCCGCCGCCACGCTCGCCATCGATTCCGGCGCCCAGTCGGGCCGCCTCGTCATCGAAGCCAAGCACATGACGCACACCTTCCACACGCCAGAGGGCCCGCTGCAGATCACCAACGATCTCTCCCTGCGCGTCATGCGCGGCGACCGACTCGGCATCATTGGCCCCAATGGCGCGGGCAAGACAACTCTACTGAAACTTTTGCTGGGACAGTTGCAGCCAGACGCTGGCACGCTTCGCCTCGCGAAGACACTGGAAATCACCTATCTCGACCAGACGCGCGCCACGTTGAACGCCAGCACCACATTGTGGAACACGTTGACACCGCTGGGCGGCGACCAGGTCATGGTGCGCGGCCATCCCAAACACGTGGCGGCTTACGCAAAGGACTTCCTGTTCGAAGCACGCCAGCTGCACCAGCCGGTTGGCGCGCTTTCGGGCGGCGAACGCAACCGGCTCACCCTGGCAATCGCCCTGGCAAAACCGTCCAACCTGCTGATCCTCGACGAACCGACCAACGATCTCGACATCGAGACGCTGGACCTCCTCGAAGACATGCTCAGTGAATACGACGGTACGCTTCTTCTGGTCAGCCACGACCGCGCCTTCGTCGACAACGTGGTGACCTCTATCCTGACGCCAGAGGGCCATGGCCAATGGCTGGAAACGCCGGGCGGATACTCGGACTATATCAGTCAGAAGAAATCCGGCGCCGTTGCTTTCCGCTCAAGCGCGCTGGAGCTCGCAAAGACACAGGCCGCTCAGTCTTCCCGCGCTGCCGCCCCGGTCTCCAAGCTGACTTACAAGGACCAGCGCCGCCTCGAAGAACTGAACCGCCTGATGCCCGCGAGGCAGAAGGAGATCACAGACATCGAAGACGCGATGGCCGACGCCAGCCTTTTCGCCAAGGATCCGAAAGCTTTCCAGTCGCGCGCAAATCGCCTGACAGCAGCCCGCTCCGAACTTGAGGGTTACGAAGCCGAATGGCTCGAACTCGAGGATAAACGCGACGCGCTAACCCGCAGCTAACTGTGATATGGAATAGTTGCCTATAACACTTATTTGCTAACTAAGCGCGGCCGGCTGTCTCACCTGCGAATTCTAAAGGTGCGGCGAGGCCTTTCTTAACCGCACCCGGATAATCTGCCCGCTCGCCCGAGGGGAGATTCGGCATGGCGGCGTCCGCCAACAACTTTGCGCTTCTGCTGGACTTGGCCCGCGAGGGCTCCAGCGAAAAGCGTCGCGAGCTTCTGCGCCAGATCACCGATGTCTTTCTCGCGGCTCCCGAGCAGCGCAGCGAGAACGAGTCCGTGCTGTTCGACGAGATCGTTGGCGCCGTCGCCGCCGACCTCGAGACCCAGGTGCGTGTCGAACTCGCCCGCAAGGTCGCCGAGAGCAACGCACCGCTGAACCGCACCGCCCGCCGCCTCGCGATGGACCAAATCGAAGTCGCCCGTCCGGTCATCGAACGCTCGCGCGCCCTGAGCGAGACAGATATTCTCGATGTCATCCAGCAGAAATCCCAGGATCACATGCTGGCCGTTACGAAGCGGCCAGACATCGGCGAGAAAGTTTCCAGCGCGCTCGTCGCCAAGGGCGAAGACCACGTTGTGGCGTCGCTGCTCGAGAACCGCACCGCGCGAATGAACCGCGAGACCTACGAAGCCGTGGCCACCCGCGCCGAAAACAGCCCCGTGCTGCACGCACCGTTCGTGCGCAACCATCACGTGCCGCTTGATCTTTTGAACAACGTCTACCTACAGGTCGAGGGCGGCCTGCGTCGCGAGATCATGCGCAAGTTCCATGGCGTCTCGCCGGCCGAGTTGGAAGCAGCGCTCGAAACCAGCCGCAACCATCTCTCCTCTGCATACGGCGCCCTTCCGTCCGACTTCCAGATCGCCAAGGATCATGTCGACGCGCTCGACAAGCGCGGCGCACTCAAGCCGCCAATCCTTGTCCAGCTCCTGCGCGAAAACCAGCGTACAGCCTTCTATGTCGCGTTCGCGAAACTGGTTGATGTCGACTTCGAACTGACGCGCAGGCTTGTCGAAGGCAAGGATATCGACGCGCTCGCCACGCTTTGCCGTGGCGCCGGATTCGATCGCGGCCTGTTCGTAACGATCAGCTTGCTGGTTGCCGAAGATGATGGCGGCCTCAGCAAGACCGAGGAATACGGCAAGCTGTACGAGCAGGTGCCGGTCGCAGCAGCACAGCGCGCGCTTCGCTTCTGGAAGGTCCGCGCCAAGGGCCCAGGCGCTGCGCAGGCAGCCTGATCCGCCTCAGAAAGCGATGGGTCAGGGTTCGCCCTGAGACGAGAGGCGTCGCAAGTCCCGTGAGGCATAGTTCCAGCCGCCGCTATCGCGCGGAACGCGAATGCAAGGGCCGCTAGCGGCACGAAACCCTACACTATTCCCCAATCGCGAATTGCAGCTCCGGAATTGCTCCGTGTCCGGCGCTCCCCTAGTTTCGCGCCCCTCGTGGGGAGTCGATTGCCTATGCCGAACCCAGTCATTCGCTCGCAGACGATCAGCGTCGGCGAGCTTCTGCGCCTGGGATCCTTCCAGCCGGCGCGCGTACAGCGGGACTATTGCTGGACCGAGCACCAGCAGGCAGCCCTGCTCAACGACCTGATCGCATCCTTCGGCGAGTTCGGCCTCGACCCCGATTCGGAACCCGACACCGAGCCGCAGGAGCCGCGCGACGGCGATGGCGACCTGCCCTTCGACATGGCCGACTACGACCGAGAGATGGAGGCAACGGCCCCGTACTGTTTCGTCGGCACAGCCGTGCTCCACCAGGGCGCGGAGCGCTGGGACATCTATGACGGGCTGCAGCGCATCACGACCTTCTCGGTGTTCTTCGCTGTCCTGCGCGATCTCTTGCAAGCGGAGAAGGGCCACCCCATCCACGCATTGCTGGCGAACGAGGATGGAATCTGGCGCCTCAACCTCTACATGAAGCACAACACGCTGGAGGCCGACATTCTCGCTCCGGGCCGCACGGCCAAGCGCCATCGGCCTCACCCCAACCTTACCGAGGCCAGCGAACGCCTGCGCGACTGCGTCGCCGTCGCGCGCGCCCGCTTCCAGGGCTGGAGCGCCGAACGCCTGACGGCGTTCACCAGCTTCCTCGCCGAAGCCGTATTGGTAACCGTCACGCGCATTGCCGACCGCCGCATCGCCGCCAAGGCCTTCGTCAGCATCAACTCCGGCGGCATGCCGCTCAAGGCCGAAGAGATCGTGAAAGGCCAGTTGATCGACCTGACTTCCGCCTTGCCCGATGCGGACGATGCCGCCGCCCGAATCCTGTTCGTCTGGCGCTCGCTGCAGGATGATCTCGGCAAGCAGAAGTTCGACGAGTTCCTGCGCTCGGTCGACTTCATCGAACGCCGCCAGCCGCAATCGTCGGACTACGCGATCCAGTTGATGGAGCACATCCGCCGCCGGTATCCCGGGCAGCAAGGCGTGCGCTGGGCGACCGACATGCTGCTGCAGTATCGCTCCGCCTTCCGCTGGGTCTACGAAGCCAGCCAGGCCGAGATGGCCGAGGGCGTCCACGCCAGCCTTCGTCGCCTGCAGATGCTGAAGTGGGATCAGTGGCGCGCCTACGCGATGCTGATCAAGATCAAGTCGCGCCCCACCGACATCAACTCCCGCATCGACACGCTCGACCGTGTCTGCTTTGCACTGACGGTCTCGACGCCCGACCAGCGCCGCCTGTCAGAGATGATGGGTCGGCGTGTCGAGCGTTTCGCAAAGGGGACGTTCGGCAAGCAGGGCGGCTTCACATTCTCGCAGGCGCAGAACGAGCGCCTGATCCGCAACCTGTCCAGTCCGATCACTGATGGCCCACGCCGCTCCACCATCATGCGCTGGATCGAAGCCGCAGCTCACGGTGATCGTGTGCCCCGCTATCTGATCGACACGCGCTCGTCGGTCGAGCACATCTACCCACGCAACCCTGAGAACAACTGGACAGCGTTCGAAGCGGGGCTGGAGTTCAATCAGCTCGCCACGCTGCGCGAAATGATCGGCAATCTCTGCGTCCTTCCGCACGACGAACTTGGCAATGTTGCATTCGACGACAAGCGGAAGGCGTACGCCAAGCTGCGCGCCCGGTTTGCGAGCGAGGCGGCCAAGTTCAAGACCTGGTCGCCGGATGCCGTGCGCACCCGAACGCGAAAGCTCGCCGAGTTTACGGTCAAGTTCCTCGACCTCGACGTTGCTGGCGCCTGATCGGCAGCGCACGTGCAGCATCACGCAGAAGAGATGGCCAAGCTGACCTAGCGTTATCTCGCTGACGCGCACGGAATGTGAGACACTTCCGGAAATCGACACGGGAGCCACCGATGAAACGCGCGTTGCTGGGCACTGTCGCCGTCTGTTTTCTCCTTGCACCAACGGCCTTCGCGCAGACCAATGCGGACTTTTCTCCGCCGCGCACAAAGGAGGGCCACCCGGATTTCCACGGCGTTTGGACCAATGCGTCGCTCACCAAGGTCGAGCGCGTTCCAGAGTTCAAGGACCTCGTGATCTCTGCAGAACAAGCCAAACAGTGGGAGCGCGATGCCGCCGCCGTCGGCGCCCAGGACAGCGCACCGACCGATCCGAACCAGGGCGCACCTGACGCTGGAGAGGACCCAGAAGGCTACAACTTCTTCTGGATCGATCCGGGTAAAACAGTCGGCCAGGTCAATGGAGAGTATCGCTCATCGTGGATCGTAGACCCGCCGAACGGTCGGGTGCCCTACTCGCCTGCCGGACGCGCCGCGATGATGAAGCCGCTGGCGACCTTCAATTCCTTCGACAATCCCGAAGAGCGCATACCGATCGAACGCTGCCTGATTGGCTTCGGCTCAACGGGCGGGCCGCCTATGCTGAACGCGCTCTACAACAATCACCAGATGATCGTGCAGACCCCCGACGCCATCGCGATCAATGTCGAGATGATTCACGACACGCGCATCATCCGCATGAATGGCCAGCACAATCCGGTGGACGTGCCGCAATATCTCGGATCGTCCGTGGGGCGTTGGGAGGGCGACACGCTGGTGGTGGAGACGACCGGCTTCAAGCACCTCGAATCCCTGCGGCTCGACTGGGGCGTCATGGTCTACATTCCGCCCGACGCCAAGGTTACCGAGCGCTTCACGCTCATCAGCAACGACAAGTTCAACTACCAGTTCATGGTCGAACACCCCACGGCCTACACACAGCCATGGAAAGGCGAGCTGACCTTCAACCGCAGCCCCAATAACATCTACGAATACGCTTGCCACGAGGGTAATTACTCAGTGCCCAACATCCTCGGCGGAGCGCGGGCGCAGGAGCGCGAGGGCCGCACGTCCACACGCACCTCGCCGCGCGGACGCCTCGATCGGCCAGACTAGGGCCTGTCGTCATTTAGGGGATTCCGCCGGGTAGCAAATCTCGATTCATGGGGTGTCAGCAAGTTTGGAGCTGACCCTAATGGCGCAACCGAGACGA
>Ga0105048_10017898_pt1 | contig 10917 bp, 7 predicted proteins | sample MAT05_FD_78382 | JGI IMG/M metagenome (GOLD analysis project Ga0105048, IMG submission 78382) | Freshwater microbial communities from Lake Fryxell liftoff mats and glacier meltwater in Antarctica - MAT-05 | ecosystem: Environmental > Aquatic > Freshwater > Ice > Liftoff microbial mat | place...
CGAAGGTGTTCACTTACCTCGAGCAACATGAACCCGATCAGGAATGGCATGCGGTCGCGATCTTTCCCGATCGGGCGAGTGAGCCTCGGCCGCAGCCTGCGTCGGAGGACCTGCTGACTTCCCGCCGGATCAGTCGGATCTATCTCGATGAGATCGATACGCAGTCTAACGAAGTTCCGGGGTTAAAGCTTCTGGAGTTGCTCGGTCGCGACGAAGCCGACGTGGCCACCATTGGTATGGACCTGGCGACGCAAGCATCACATGAGCCGGATTGTGAACGAACAGCCGTGATTGTAGAATTAGTGGTGGAGGCGCTGATGCGCCGCTTCCCGAAACTGACCCGAGACGAGGTTCGACGGATGATCAAGCTGTATCCCATCGAGCAAAGCGTTGCCTACCAGGAAATCTTGCAGGAAGGCCGTGAGAAAGGCCGCGAGGAAGGCCGCGAGGAAGGCCTTGAGAAAGGGGTGATTAAACAGAAGAAGGAATATATCAGCCGACTTCGGAAGAGAGGGCTTAAGCTCAAAGAGATCGCCGACCTGCTCGGCGACCCATTGGCCGAAGTACGCCGGCTGGCACGCCGCTGATCCTCTATCCTCATCGGCCAGTTTTCATTTGCTCCGGATTGCTCACCCTCTGTCAACGAGAGTCACTTGAACGACCCCCATTCCCCGATCGAATCGACGGTGGTTCCAGAAACGCTCGATGACCTTTGCGGCATTGTCCGCGAGTCCGCCACGTCAGGCCGCGCGGTGTACCCGTTCGGCGGCCGAACGATGTTTGATCTTGGTCATGCGCCAGTGAAATCGGGTACTGCCATCGACATGCGTTCGTTGAACGCCGTCATCGACTACCCCGCACGCGACATGACGATCACCGTTCAGGCGGGCATGACGATTGGTCGCCTTCACGAAATACTGGCGGCTGAACGGCAGCGACTTCCCGTTGATGTTCCACTGCCGGATCGTGCCACCCTGGGAGGTGCCATTGCGACAAATGCCAGCGGGTTCCGGCGGTTCGGTCTGGGCACGTTTCGCGATTACATCATCGGTATCAGTGCTGTCAACGATCAGGGCGTCGAGATCAAGGCCGGTGGCCGGGTAGTGAAGAACGTGGCCGGTTATGACCTGATGAAGCTGTTTACCGGGTCGCTCGGCACGCTTGGCATCATCACGCAGGTGACGCTGAAATTGAAGCCGGAAGTTGAAGCGAATGCACTCATGACCCTGCCGGTGACTCTCGATCAGGCAGATACGATTCTCGACGTCATGGGCAGAACCCGCACACGACCGGTGGGGGTCGACCTGCTCGATCCCCGTGCGGCAAGTCGCTGTCTGTCGCTGACCGATTCGTGGGTGATGTTGGTGGCATTGGAGGACAATGCCGAAGCAGTGGCCTGGCAGATCAACCAGTTCCGCGAAGAACTTCCCGAGTCGCTGCGATCATCGGTAAAGACTTTAGATTCCGAGAGCGGCAGCGTCATGTCGGCCCTGCGGGATTTCCCGTTGATGGAGGGGCCGACGCTGTCATTCACGGCCAATATGTTGTCGAGTGCTGTTCCCGATTTCTGCAAAGCCGCGTCCGCCGCCATGCTGCGAGCCCATGCGTGCAACGGGATTGTGGAAGGCCACCTCGAGGATGTGACCCGCGATCAGGCGACCGAATTGCTGACGATTCTCGGTCGCAAAGCGGAGGCGGGCAGGGGCAATCTGATCGTCACTCGATGCCCGGCTGAGTGGAAGGCCACCCTGCCGATCTGGGGACGATCAACACCGGACCGGACGCTGATGAAAGCGGTGAAGCTCAAGCTCGATCCGGGGAACGTCTTTAATCCGGGCCGATTCGTCGACGGCATCTAGCGAAGTGAGGAATGTCGAACATGAGCATGGCCACCTTGACAGCACGCGCCATCCCGGCAGTCGAACTGCCCGATGACGAGCCGCTGTATGAAATCATTGATGGACGAAAGGTGGAGTTGCCGCCCATGAGTTCGTACGCCGTCCAGATTGCCAACAAACTGGCCTTTCGACTGAATCGATTTGCGGAACAGCATCACCTGGGCGATGCGTGGGTTGAGAATCTTTTCAATCTGCGATTGTCATTGGATCGCAATCGACGGCCTGATGTCGCGTTTGTCTCGTACGTTCGCTGGCCGAGTGAACGCCCGCAACCCACCGAGCGCGACGTCTGGGATGTTGTCCCCGATTTGATGGTCGAAGTGGTCAGCCCGAGCGATCGGGCCGAAGAGTTGCAGACCAAGATTCGTGAGTATTTCGACGCGGGTGCCAGTCAGGTGTGGATCATCTACCCGCGAGAACGGATTGCCCAGATCCTTGAAAGCCGTACCCGCATCACCGTCGTCACCGACACGGAGAACTTGACCGGCGGCGACGTCCTGCCCGGTTTTAGTGTCTCGCTTGCCAGCCTGTTTCCACCGACCCTGCCCCGCGATGTTCCGACCGCCCCTACTCCCAACAACGGTAACGCATGATTGCTGACGCTCCCCGGACCACGCTGTCGGTTGTCCAATCGATTGCATCGAAGATCGATTACGAACTGGTGCTTGACTGCGTCCATTGCGGCCTGTGCACCTCGGCATGTCCCACCTACGTTGAGACCGGCAACGAGGCTGACAGTCCGCGCGGTCGCATTTACCTTATGCGTGGCGTCATCGACGGGCGTCTGGAACTGGACGAGACGGTCAAAGACCATCTCGACCTGTGCCTGAACTGCCGGGCATGCGAGACCGCATGTCCGTCAGGCGTTCAGTACGGCAAACTAATCGAACCGTTCCGACTGGGAATGGCCGAGGATGAGCCGGGCCGGATGATGAAGGGCCTCAACCCGCTGCAACGGCTCATGATGCTGAAAATCTTCCCTTCCCGCTTGCGCACCCGGTTGGCGCTCGCGCCGGTCCGCCTGATGCAATGGACAGGCATCGACTGGGTTCTGCAAAAAACCGTCATGAAACTGCTGCCGCGCTCGATGCGCGAGATGCACGGCATGCTGCCGGCCATGAAGAAGCACTACGGCCGGCTGCCGGAATTGCTGCCGGCCGAGGGCAAACGCCGGGCCCGCGTCGCGCTGTTTCTGGGCTGCGTCGCCGATGCGATCTACCCGGAAACGCAACTGGCCACGGCACGCGTGCTGCAGAAAAACGGCTGCGATGTGCTGATTCCGCGATCGCAGGGATGCTGCGGAGCACTTCACTACCATTCGGCCATGGAGCCTGATGCGCGGGTGCTGGCTGCGAAAAATCTTGCGGCATTTGCCGGCGACGATGTTGATGCCATCATCATCAATGCCGCGGGCTGCGGTGCGATGCTGAAAGATTATGAACACCTGATGCACGGCACCGAACACGAATCGGCGGCGAAGAAGTTCGTCTCCAAATCGAAAGACATCACCGAGTTTCTGTGGGAGTTGGGACCGATTGCCCCGACCCATCCGCTGAAGATCAAGGCAACGTATCACGATGCCTGCCACCTGCGGCATGCCCAGCAGATCGCCAGGCCGCCCCGCGCGCTGCTCGAACTGATCCCGGGATTGGAACTGGTGCCATTGCCTGAAAGTGAACTCTGCTGTGGCGCGGCCGGCAGCTACAATCTGACGCAACCGGAGATGGCGGAGAAGTTGGGCGATCGCAAGACGGCCAACATCAGGGCGACTGGGGCGCAAGCGGTCTTCATGGGCAACGTCGGCTGCCTGCTGCAGGTTGCCCGCCACATGAAGAAAACATCGCCCGATATCTGGGTCGCGCACACCATCGACGCTCTGTGGGCCAGTTACAGCGGCGAGATGCCTTGGCAACTGCGAGCTAAAGCAGCCCACCCTGCTTGAGCATCGCTTTCATCTTCTCGAGCTTGTCGGCCGGCAGCGGCCCCAGCGGCGAACGGCTGGGGCCTGCATCCTGGCCGACCAACTTCATAGCCACCTTCACCGGTCCCGGCGCGGTACCGAGTGTCAGGCTCAGGCGGACGGGGCTCAGTTTGGCCTGGGCGGCCTTGGAACCCTCGATGTCGCCCATTCGGTACGACTCGTAAACCGCGACGCACAGATGCGGGGCGACGTTGCAAGACGCGGGCACCGCGCCTTTGCCGCCGAACATCAGGGATGCACAAATCAGCGTGTCCCGGCCGATCAGCACCGAGAATGAATCGGGAACCAACTTGACCGTCTCGATGAAGTTCTGCAAGTCGCCGCTTGAGTCCTTGATCGCGCGGATGTTCTTGATCTCCGCCAGTCGGGCGACAGTTTCAGGGTCGATCTTCAATCCGCCGCAGGTGGCCGGGTTGCTGTACAGCACGATCGGCAGCGATGTGGCTTCGGCGATACGCCGATAATGGTCCGCGATCTCGTCCTGGTTGGGCATGATGAAGTAGGGCGTGATGACGGAGACGCCATCAACCCCTTCCTTCTCGGCCATCTTCGTGGTGCGGATCGACTCGCGTGTTGTCTCCGCGCCGGTTCCGGCGAAGACAGGTACGCGCTTGTTGACATGCGACATCGCGGTGGCGATCACTTCCTGTTTCTCCCGCTCATCGAGTGCGCAGCATTCGCCCGTTGTTCCCAGCACAAAGATCCCGTGCACCCCGGCCGCAATCTGCCAGTCGATGTGCTGCTTCAGTCGGGGAAGGTCGAGGTCTTCGTTCGCCTTGAACGGCGTGACGACGGGCGGGATGATGCCTTGAATCTGCATGGGGATGCCTTTGTGGAACGGGCAAACTCGAACACTCGCCTACGATACGAAGCATCAATTCACTGGTCGGTCGGCAAATGTCTTCTCTTCGTCGCGGCCAACTTCCGGACGAAAGCCGCGTGTGCTGGGGAGCGTATTCCTTTTCTCAGCGTTCGATTCAACTTCTTCAAATCACGAGCGATCAGTGACGGGGCGTGAATCCACAGCCCCGGAAATGAACGAAGCCGGCAGACGCCGTCCGAAGTCAAGTCGTGCTCGACGTTTTTGGGCAGGTCGAACCAATGTAGTCGCCGCTCTCGGATGGATAGCACAAGGTATTCGTGGACGCCATTCTCCGCGTAGTCTTCCCGCTTTGAATGAAGGTCAACGGAGTAGCTGCTCAATGCTATTTCCGCAACGAGTTCAGGCGGACCTTCAATGTAGCCGTTTTCGTTGATTTTTGCCTGGCCACCGAACTCGGGGAGAATTCGGAGATAAGCATCTGGTTGCGGTTCAGAACGATCGCCAAGAATTAGTGTCGAATTGTCGCCACTAGTGACGCCTGCGCTTTCCGATTCATAGTTGCCGAACAAAGTCATGAGCGGAGAGTGAAACTCGCCGTGATCGGCCAGCATGGGCGATGCCACTAGAACGGTCCCTCCGACAAGCTCGGCGCGAAAGCCTTCAGGCGACAGCGAATAGGCGCGATGGAATTCCGCCTGCGACATGCAGTCGCCGTTGTGCAGCATCGCCGGCCGCAGGTGCGGCTTTAGTTTCAGGATAGGAGCCATCGCTCGGCCTCAACAATCGTTCCGGGATCTGATCACTCTACCACACGTACTCCTGTTCGATCGTCGCCTGCCCATCCTTGAACACCACCGGCACCAGAAGTTCCATTTTTTTGTCGATCGTCCGGATGATCGGCTTGCTGCCGGCGTCAATCTTCATCTTCCAGCCGTCGATCTTGTACCAGCCGTCGGCCAGCGGTTCGATCTTCTTGCCGATCGCGGCCCGGTAGTACAGATTGTCGACGGTAGTCGTTGTCGACAACTTCAGAACTCGCTTCAGCGCCGAATCTTTGCCGTTGACGGCCGCGTTAGGGAAATCTTCGATCTTCACCGCGTTCATGGCGTAATCAAACGTCGGACGGTCATCGGGCGACAGCCGATAGCCGGTGAACTTGTAGCCCTGCTCCTTTGCCGACGCTGTCGGCCATGCTGCGTCAGGCTTCGGCAGCGCGGCAAACGGGACCCCCTTGGGCAGAGCCAGAATGTTATCGCCCAGCGGGCCTTCGTAGCCCTGCCCCCGGCCTTCCCAGTGTCGGGCCGCGTCGATAAACGCGCCCTGCCAGATCAAGGCCATGCGTAGGTCGTTGGCATCAAACGCCAGGTTGACTTTCTCGGGATAGCCGACGCCGATTCCCCTCGCCCCGGCTCCTTCGATGAAGTTGCGGTAAATGATCGCGTCCTTCGTGGGTACGAGTGCGATTGTCTTCTTGCCGAGACCCAGCGGCGGTGTTGCTACTTTACCGAGCGAAAGGTAGTTCCACATCGAATCGATCTGTGTGCCCGCCTTGCCGTCGAGGATGTCGGGGAACGGGCTTTGGTTGTTCAAGAACGCACTGGGCATGCGGGTGCCGGGGCGGTACTTCTGCGGGTCGAGCATGTAGAAGTGGAACCAGTCGCGGTTGAGTCGCTTTGGCATCAACGTCATATCGATGCCCTGAATTCCTTCCGCCTTGATGCCCGAGAACGTGTGGCACTTGATGCAGGCGAGTGCCTGCTCCCCGACCATGTGCCGTGCAGCGCTTCGCATCTTCGGTTCGGCGATGTCGGTCTTCAGATCGGCGCCGGCGGGGACCTTGTCCAGCGCTGCGAAAAGGGGTTGCAGATGGGCTGTGTTCGCGGTGCCGAAGCCGGGCATGCGTGTGTGCATGTACGGGCGGTCGTGAGCGCCTTTGTCGAGAATCTGCTTGATGTAGTCCGCCTTCAGCTTGGCCCCGACTCCATCCAGCAACGGCGGCACTCGGCCCTCGTCGCCCATCTCGGGTTGCACGGTCAGGAAGTACTTGTTCGTCTCCTCGATCACGCCGCCGATCTTGTCGCGCTGATGGCAGGCATAGCAGTTGAGCGTCAACATGGTGCGGGCGATCGTGGCCGCGGGCTCTTTGCTTTCCACGGGCGGCGCCTTGATGACGGCGTCGAAAGCGGCCAACTGTTTGCCGCTAAGTTGATAGTCGGGCAAGCCCTTCGCAGGCTTCTCCGTCGCACAGCCGCCCTGACGGAGTTTCGCCAGCGGCAGTGTTGTCAGCGTCGAAACGATCGGCTTCTTGTCGATGGCCAATTGATGACAGTTCGCGCAACCCGTCGATGCGAACAGCAGTTTGCCTTTCTCGACGAGTTCCGGCTTGATCTGGATCGATTCCGGATCATCGGGAGCATCGACGACGGTCTTCTTCTCGAGTGACGCGGCCGTGCCGGCCACGTGAGCCCCAAGCGGTTGATCGTTCAATCCCCGACCACTGATTTCGACCTTGAGTTCCGCTCCCAAACTGGCGTTCATGAACTCGACCACGACCTTATGTGGCTCTTCCTTGGTCAACTCGGTCTTGCCCGACTTCGGCTCGGGCGCATGGATACCGTCATTGTCAACGACGAGTTTGCCGTCAACGTAAAGCTTCGCGCCGTCGTCGCTGGTGAGCGTGAACGTGTATTCGCCGGCACTGGCGAGCTTGAAGTAGCCTTCAAACCGCAACGCATAGTCGTTCGGGCGTTTCGCCGCGGAAATGTCGAATGCCGCTCCGGTGCCCGTTGCCTTGGGCTTGAGTTTGCTGAAATCGGGAAGCAGTTTCCAGCTTCCTTCGTAATAGCTGTAGTTTGTCGTGCCGATGCCCTGAACTTGACCGACCTTGATTCCCTGCAGCAGGAAGTTGGCGATGTCGCGCGAATCACGAGCATCTTTCTTTGCGCCGGGATTCGGGAGCATCAGCTTGGGCATCCGCCCCGAGGGTCGGGCGTGCAACGGATTGTCCAGGAAGTCGGCCAGGCTGGCGATGGTGTACTTCGATTTGAGGTCGCCCAGCGGCACGATGAATGCCGGTTGGTTCTTTTCCGGCTCCCCGTTGATGTCGCGGGGGCCATGACAGGCGACACAGCCGATCTTCGTATACAGGTCACGGCCGATGATGGTCGCCTTGACGTCGGGCTTCTCGTGCCGGAGAGTGCCCGTGCTCGCCAACAAATGTACCAGTGCCTCGACCTTGGCTGCCTTATCAGGGTCGCCATTGAACAACGCGGGCATGGTCGTTCCCGGTTTGACCGCCTGCGGATCGCTGAGAAACTCCCGCAAATAACTGACTTTCACCCGGGATGCGACCGCATCGAGTATGGGGGCCTGCTTGTTCGCGACCTCGCCTGAAGGCTGATGGCAACTCGTGCAATTGAGTTCCCCCAGCAGCAACTGGCCGCCTGCCGCGAGATCGGCTTTGTCGCCAGTAAAGAATCGCTCGAAGCCCGGCACGATCGGGTGGGCAGATGCCGCCGCGGGAATCAGCAGATATGCGGCAAGAATGCCGATGGAGCACAGTCGATGCATTAGTATTTCTCTCAAGTGCAAGCGGAACTATCCGATCAGGTTATCGTAGTCCGAATGCGAACCGATCCAGAACCAGGTAACCGTATTGGTATCGAGTCGACCCAGGGCACGCCAGCCACGACCGACCCGAACCGAGTAAACTCTCTCATGACCATCAACTGGCTTGAATCGAAGGCTGGGATGAGCAGAGTTTGCCCGCCAGATTCGATAGGCATGCCGAGCCTATTCTCGTACCGCCATCGGTAGACGAGCGAAGCAGTCCATGAAGTCGGAAGCCAGAAGTGAGTTCACAAGTCGTCGAACCCATGGTAGTGGCCTTCTCGAACCTGTTGTTCGGCGAGCGTCACAAGGGCTGCCAATTTTCCCGGTGAACGAGCCAACGCTTTCTCCCAGACTCGATCGTCTTCGATCTCGTCAAGAATCAACGCGGCAATAAAGTCTTGCTCTTCGTCGGGGCGTTCCTGCGCCTTTTCAACAGCGTGGTCAAGCAGCGCAGACATTGTGCAGCCTCCACATGAACGACAGCAACAGCACAAGCAATTCTACTGCTTCGCTTTCAATGACTCCAGATACGCCAGCAGCGAGGCCAACTCGGGGGCGGTCAGGTTGTCGGCCAGTTTGTCGGGCATGACCGAGACCGGGCTGGTGCGGCGTTCCTCGATGTCCGCCTTCTTCACGAGGGTGACGACGCTATTCGCATCGCGGATCTCGATTTGATCGCCTGACTCCTTCACGATGAAGCCGGTCAGCTTCTTGCCGTTGGCCAATTCGAACAGGTGCGACTCGAACCCCTGGGCCAGCTTGGCACTCGGCTTCAGGATCGATTCGAGCAGTTCCTCCCGCTTGTACTTCAGGCTGACGCCCGCGAGCATCGGCCCCTTCGGCGCTTCCGTGGGTGAGACGGTATGGCAGTTGATGCACCCCGTGCGTTGGAACAGGCGGGCCCCGGCGGCGATGTCGCCCTTCTCCTTCAGCACCAGCGACGGCACGTCTTCAGGCTTCAGCTTGCCGATCAGCGGCAGACTTCGCGACTTCGGGTCGATCCGCAATGCGGCCAGAGATGCCTTGGCGGCAGCTGCAATCTGTTTGTCGGGATTCTCGATGAGCGGCCGAATCTGCGGGGCGTAGCTGGTCAGGTTCAGTTTGCCAATCGACCGGAGCAGCGGCACCGCGCTGGCCGGGTTCGACCAGGCTTGAAGGATCGTGTTCTCGGCAGTGGCACGCGCTTCCTTACTGCCGAAGGAACGGTCTCCCACGGTGGCCAGCACCGCCCACGCCAGTTCCTGCAAGGCGGGAGACTTGTCGATCGTTAGTTGAACGAACCGTTTCACGTCATTGCTGTGCCGGCCGTCTCGGACGAAGTCGTCCCACAGCTTGTCGACTTCGACTGGGCGCTTCTCGTCGCTCGTCAGAATCTCGATGACCGTGTCACGCAGTTCGGATGTGTCCGCAAGCCGGATCAGCGTCTTGAGTGCCCTGGCACGCTGGGTCGGTGTTTCATTGACACTGCGGGCAATCTCGATGAACATCGGTACCGCGGCTGGCGGCACATCGGTGCGGGCAGCGAACGCATCAACGGCCATCGATCGGAAGTCTTTGTCGGTTGCGGCAAGCTTCAGCAACTTGTCGCCCAGTTCGGGAATCTCGACGCGCTGGCGCTGCAACTCGGGGAACAGCCAGCGCAGTTCGGCAGGTTCCGCCTTCAGGGCGATCTCCTGCAGAACCTTGTAGATCTTGTCGCTTTCGGACCATTTGACGGGGTTGTAATAGGGGCCGCGGGTGTCGGGCCGGGTAGTCCACCACTTGCCGTCCCAATCGGCTTCTTTCTGATAGAGGCGAGCGAGGGTGCGGACCAGGCCCTTTCGCAACGCCGGATCGCTTGTCTTTGACAAGCGGCTAAGCAGGTTATCGACGACGGCGGGCTCATGGAATGACTGCAACACGCGCAACGCCCCGGTATGCATGTAGGGGTCGTTCGAATCGAGCGACTTCAGGCAGACATCAGTTGCCTTGAGTGCGACGAGGGCATTTATCGCGGCATGGGCAATGACCGGATCCTTGTCGGTCACGAATGGCAGAAGCCCCTCGGCGAACTCCGGCTTGCCGGAACGGCCGAGACCGATGACCGCTTGCAGGCGCACGCGTGGGTTCTCGTCTCGCACACCGTCGGTGAACAAGCGCCAGGGGAAGGCTTCCGCGAACTTCCGCCGGGGGAAGGGCTCCGCATCACCCTTCGTGAGTTGAAACAGGCGCGGGTCGTCGGTCAGCGCTCGCAGAACGGACTCACGAATTGACAGGTCCTCGGCGAGCGTGGCCAGGAATGAAAGGGTTTGCGGATTCGGCCTCGTCAGCATCAGCGTGAAAATCGCTGTTATCCGGACGGCCGGGTTCTTGTCATCCTTCGCCATCGCTTTAATGCGATCGATTTCGACTACACCCAATGCAGTTGGATGCTGCAGGATATTTCGCTGAGCATCGAGCCGAAGGACTGCGCTGCCTGCCCCGAGCCTTTTGTCGATGAATGGAATGAGGGTATCCGTTTTTCGTGGCGCCTCGTGCTCGTATTTCCACCCCTTCGGCACCACGCGAATCACAACCCCCACGTCTGGCTTGCTGAAGTCGAAGCCGCCGTCTTTCCAGCTTGA
>Ga0105048_10017899_pt1 | contig 10917 bp, 6 predicted proteins | sample MAT05_FD_78382 | JGI IMG/M metagenome (GOLD analysis project Ga0105048, IMG submission 78382) | Freshwater microbial communities from Lake Fryxell liftoff mats and glacier meltwater in Antarctica - MAT-05 | ecosystem: Environmental > Aquatic > Freshwater > Ice > Liftoff microbial mat | place...
CACGAAATGAACGTGGCTATTTATCAATTGGGCGTGGCAATTCATGATGCAAGTGTTTCCAAGTACAACATGGATGTCGCGATTCATGAAGCAAACAGTGCCAGGTATTATCTGAGCGTGGCAGAACATGAATTGCGGGTTGCTCGACATGAACTATCCGAGCTTCAAAGTCGCATGATTATGCCCGTCGCAATTACACAGATCCCGCAATTCTTCGTCAATCACACCATAGGCTATCGCACTGGATTACTGATCGATCGAGTCGTACAGCCATTACGATGGTCGGGTCGGAAACTCCGCCGTGGCTGGCGACTTCTGCGATCAATAGTCAAGCGTACGATATTTCGCCGTCAAACGGTGATTGCTGATGTTCCGAGTGAAGCCAAGACTTCGCTGACGTCTGAACCTACACACACAAATCGTGAACAATACGACAGCACAGATGGCAAGAATGGTGGTGATACTAAACCAGAACCGGAGTCTGCCGAACCTGAGCAAGTTGGCGGTCTGAAGTTATTTCGCATGCGTGAAGCGGGCTAAAACGTGACCCATAACAGGAACTCCGACCTGCCAACATTAAAATATCGAGACAAATTCAGATGACTTTGGTTAAGAACTGGTATACTTCCACTGGTACGGATATAGGACATGTGTGTGTCACCAATCTGTACCTGTCGATTACCCACAATCGTGCCAATTGGGACTAAAGCTTTGCCCAGCCGAAGATGAGATTTCCGCGTTTTACGACGGTGGACTGCCGTTTGAAAAACGTTTGGAGTTGTCGCGCCATTTGCGAGACTGCGAATTGTGTCGGGATCGCGTAGGTCGAAGTGGTCGTCCACTTCCAGCGCGGCCAGGGAAGCCGTTGCCACCATCACCGACCGAAACTCGCAGCTGGAGTCCAGAATCCGATGACACGCAGCTCGATCCATTACGATTGCCGAAACGAGTCGGACCTTATCGCATCCGACGGTTGATCGGTCGTGGCGGAATGGGCACTGTCTATGAGGCGGTTCACGAGCTGCTCGATCGCCCTGTGGCCCTCAAAGTGCTAGCTGGGCCAGCGGCGGAAGATCCACAGTTTCTGATTCGCTTCAGACGTGAAGCCAAGGCAGTCGGTCGGTTGAATCATCCAAATGTGGTTCAGCCCATGGACGCGGGCGAGGTCGGTGGCGTTCCATTTTTGGCCATGGAATTGCTGGAAGGCACTGACATGGGCCGATTAGTGCGCGTGCTTGGACCTCTGCCATACGCGGATGCGGCGGAAGTGATCCGGCAAGCGGCCACGGCGCTTGCCCACGCTCACTCCAAGGGGCTGGTTCACCGCGATGTGAAGCCATCTAACTTGATGCTGACCACCGAAGGCGTCGTGAAGTTGCTTGATCTTGGCCTCGCGCTCACGCCAGAGGCGAAGACCACCGGTCAAGAAGCCAGGCTCACAGGGCCGAATTTTCTCGGCACGCACGATTACATGGCACCCGAACAATGGACCGACCCCAGCACCGTCGATTCCAAGGCCGATATCTACGCGCTGGGCTGCGTACTCTATCATTTGATTAGTGGCGAACCGCCGTTCTCCGGCGTGAGGACATCCTCGGTACATGCCAAGATGCGTGCGCACCTCGATAGCCCCGCGCCGGACCCCACGCCTTTCCGCCCGGAGCTGCCGCCCCAACTGGTGGCGGCCATCCGAGTCATGATGACCAAATCGCCAACGGATCGCCCGACCGCAAACATGATTGTTGAGATGCTGCGAGACGTTGCAATGTCCTCGCATCTCACACGATTGATTGATCGAAGTACACGAGGACCGACTATCGAGTTCGCCGATGACAACCCGACGAATCCGGCATTACCGATGACGGAGTCGCCCACATCCGGCTCAAGCGACACGAAGCCGACAATACCCGAATTGTCCACGATCAGTTCCAGAAAGCTTCAATGGCGAAGCTGGCTGGCCATCGGCGTTTCCGCAGTTATCGGTGGGGGAATACTCGCCTGGCTGGCAAGTCGATGACACCTGTGAACACCGCGATTGCGGACGGCCGACTGAAAGACGCCATCGGCATACAAATGCAAGCCGTGGCCGATCGCCCGGACGACCCCTCCGCAAGATTGCTCCTCTTCGAACTGCTCACTGTGGCCGGTCAATTTCCAGAAGCTCGCGATCAGTTGCGTGCCATTAAAATGGACGACCCGGATTGGCGCGACACACGGCGCCGATTCGGTCGCTTGCTACAAGCCGCATCCCGACGCGACCAAAGCAGGCGGCCAGCGGTTGCAGGCCCCGTGCCCGCCCATTTGCGACAGCGTTGGCGCGCGACTCGCGCGATACGATCTGGTGAAGTAGTGGAAGCAATTCGACATATCGACCGGGCAGATGCGAGAAGCCCGATCGTCGAAGGCTTTATCGATGGTCGTGAATTCGAAGGTTTACGCGATGCGGACGACCGCCACGGTTCGGTGCTGGAAGTATTTGTCGAGGATACATATTGTTGGTTCCCGTTCGAGCAGATCCGAAAGTTAACGTTGCTACCCGTTGTTGGTCTCCTGGATGCCATCTATCGTCCCGCTCGCTTGACCTTAATCGACCAGATCGAACAGGCTGTGCTGGTGCCACTCGTTTATCCACTGTCGCACGAAGTCGATGGGAGTTTTGCACTCGGGCACGATACCGATTGGCCCGATGTTGGTGGCCCAGTCTGCGGCATCGGCGCGAAAATCTGGTTACTTGGTGAGGAAGAAGGCAAGCTGGGCGAGTATCGTCAGCTCGAAATCCGCAAAGCACGGATCACATGACCAAGCGTTGATTCCAATACACCTCGAACTTCCACAGTTTGACTAAATTGGTTCATTGTGTGCGTCTGCGCTGGCATTGACCAAGCAGCTTGCGCATAATGAGCGAAGCTTCGCATGTTTCTTACATGCTGTCGCGCGGCCACTCTTCCGGGGTTTAACTCATGTCTCTTCATACCCAGCGTCGCGGGTTCACACTGATCGAGTTGCTCGTAGTCATCGCGATCATCACATTGATAGTCGCTCTCCTCATGCCGGCGATTCAAAAAATTCGTGAAGAGTCAGCAAAGCTCAAGTGTAAAAACAGTTTGAAACAGCTTGCTATGGCATGCCATACCTATGAGCAACACATGCGCTCGTTGCCACCGGCCATCCAAATGCGTGTGGAAGGCTCTGGTGGCACTGTGAGCAATGTCGCAAGTGCCGAAGGTCAAAACTTCGGGCCGAACTGGCTCGTTTTGATCCTGCCTTACGCAGATCAGGGCAATCTTTACAACAGCGTGGCCAGCAGTGTTGGGGCCTACATGACGACTGGCGATAGTGGCTGGCGTGCTGTCATCGGCCAGCGTGTGCCCTTGTTCCTCTGCCCTTCGGACTCCCGCTGGGAAGTGCCCTGGCCGGGTATCTCGGGCCATTCGAACTGGGCCCGAGGCAACTATGGGTGCAATGCCTTTGGTATCCACCAGGGTTCAACGAATGGCTGGAATGGCACATTTAAAGGTGCTGTCCCAACATATGAAGCGGGCGCACCCTGGACCGACCCCACCATTCCTGTCGGCACGCGAGGTGCTGGTGTCATGTGCATAAACTATGGGGCTCGCACAAGTGATATTCCAGATGGTGCATCGACAACAATCATGATTGGTGAGCTGAGAATTGGGGCATCGGTAGCGCCTGGCGATGTGCGAGGAACCTGGGCTCTCGGATTCCCAGGCGCGAGTGTCCTTGCTGGACAAGCAAGCTGGGATTGCCGAACGCCTAACAATACCGACACTCAAGCTGACGATCTGGGGCCAGGTTCGCGGAATGCACCCGAAGATGGCATGGGTGCTTGCGAAGGCTGCGGCTTCCAACAGGCTCAGTCGCGGTCACGCCACGCCAATGGCGTGAATGTCGCGATGTGTGACGGGGCGGTGAAGTTCGTACGGAACAGCGTGACGCAGAACACCTGGTGGCGGATGAACGCGCGGGATGACGGTGTGAACTACAAAGAATGATTCCGAGACACTTGCTGCGAATTGAGCCGAGCCAGATTGTTACATGTCTCGAATCAAGTTTCCATGGCGCCAGCCATCGCTTTGCCAACAACGGGCATCCCGACAACAAGTGGCCCGACGACAAGCGTCCCTGTGCCGATGGTCAATTAGTGACTATCATTGCTACGAGTCGGAAGCGTCAGCGACGGATTCACTCGAAATCCGTCGCTGACCCTTCCGGCTCGTTCAGGAGATAGTGCCATGGCCAAGTCCTGGGATCTTCGTGTTGGCGGCATGAACCTCGTGGGTGGGTCCACAGCAGATGAAGGTCCAGCGAACGAACTGCCCGAAACTCCCTTCCGCATCCTGATCATGGCGGACTTCAGCGGCAAGGGAACAAAACTTCCACTTTCGCAACGCAAACCGATCCGCATTGATCGCGACAACTTCGAAGAAGTGCTGGCCAAGCTAGCACCATCCGTTCGCGTGCCTCTTGGCACGAGCACACCTGAACCCGCGACCATCTCGTTCCGCGAACTCGAAGATTTCGAACCAGACCGTCTGTTCAAACAGCTCAAAGTGTTCGCAGCGCTCGGCGACCTGCGTCGTCGCTTGCACAACCCCGCCCAGTTCGCTGACGCTGCCGCAGAGATCAAGGGCTGGGCTGCCGCGTCCAGGATCGCCGAACCGGAGGCACCTGCGCCAGCACCGATTTCGACTGAGAACTTGATGGAGCACATCCTCGGGGTCAGCGAAAGTTCTGCTGCCCCGCGTGAAGCGTCCAGCTTCGTCGACAACATCCTTGGCACGGAGTGGGATCGATTCATCAAGCAAATTGTCGCCCCGCATCTGGTCTCGCGGACCGACCCACGGCTTGGCGACTTCGCCGCCGTCGTAGATGAAGCAATCGGTGCCCAGATGCGGACGATCCTGCACCATGCCGACTTCCAGGCACTCGAATCAGTATGGCGTGGCCTGTTTCTGCTGGTTCGGCGGCTCGATTCAGACGGTCAACTTCAGCTATCTATCCTGGACGTTTCGCAAGAGGAACTCGCAGCGGACATTGCGAATGTCGAAGATCTCGCCAAGACGGCGAGCTTCCGGCATCTTGTACCAGAACCGCGTACTGGCGGCACAACTCCGTGGGCGCTGATCGTGGGGCAATACACCTTTGGTTCCGCCATTGACGACATCAATACGCTCGCCAATATCGCCATGATTGCCAGTGCGGCACGCGCACCGTTCCTGGCGGCAGCGCACTGCCAACTACTCGGTTGCTCGACTTTCTGGAATAACACCGAGCCGCGTGAATGGCAGCCGGATGCTGACCTGCAATCGGCGTGGAATCAGTTGCGCAACATGCCCGAAGCAAAATATCTTGGCCTGATCCTTCCTCGGTTTCTGCTCCGCTTGCCGTACGGTAAGGACGCCCAACCGGTCGAGCAGTTCACGTTCGAAGAGATGCCACCGGAGCCACCTCACCAGAGCTACCTCTGGGGAAACGCGGCGATTGCTGCCGCATTGCTACTCGGCGAATCGTTCACGCAATCCGGTTGGAGCCTGCGACCGGGGCAGAGCCTGCAAGTCGATAGTTTACCGATTCACATCCATTTGGATGATGGCGACCGCGTTCAGAAACCCTGTGCTGAAGTCCTGCTCCACAATCGCGCCGTCGAGCGGATTGTGGACACCGGACTGATGGCGCTTGTATCCGTGCAGAATCGAGACGCCGCCATGTTGGCCCGCTTCCAGTCCGTTGCGGCGTCGATGCAGCCGCTCGCCGGGCGGTGGAAAGCATAACTGTTGACGCAAGGTTTCGGCCTGAAGGGTGGATTCTAACATAACTTGCTACATCAAATTGCAATCCGCTCTAGACTATTGCCCTGCTAACTGGCTGGCGAGTTTGTGATTCTTCCGTGCCTTGCACAAGATCGGTTCGACTGTGCGGAGTAACTTCGGATCGTAGCCTGAATCGCGGAGGCAGTCGGCAGCGATGCGTTGCGGGTCGGACGTTGCAATTAGGCGTTTCTCTGCAGGTCCACGAAAGTTCTTATCCAGTTCGGCAAGTTCGATCGCGCGGGCAGGATCCATGGTGCCCATGCCGTCGAGCGATCCGAGTGTGGCCGCCGAGGGTGTCGGTTCGGGTAAGTTCATGCGTTCGGTTCGTCGGCGTTCGCCAACCATGTGCCCGATTTCGGAAGCCATCACCGCCGCCAACTCATCGTCCGATTTACATGAGCGAACCATCCCTTCCGTGATGAACAGGCCAGTGGCATCGCGGTGGAATAACTCCGGCGCTTCGCCACTTTCCCCGCCCACGGTTTGGAACGTCGGTTCACTCACGAAGAGAAATGGCGACCCCGAGATCAGCTTCCGCCCAATGCGATCGACCCGCGCTGCCGACTCAGTCGACGCCACTGGCAATGCAGGCCCTTCGGTTGGCCGCTGGGATATCTGATCCGCAAAAGGTCCATTGCAGCCGGACAAATACAAGCAAAAGGCCACACTACATCCGATTGTCAGGCAATTCATGACATACCCTCAACGGTGACTATCGATTGTCAATACCGTCTATCTTGAAGTCGCACAAGCGGAATGATGGTGAGGGGTGTAGCAACAATTCCTGGCGGCGACCCATGTTCCCCAGTTATGCGGCGAGCAGAAAGCTTGCCTAATATCCGCTAGAGATTCGACTGGTCTCTTCAGCGAGGGCGAGTCGCGGCATCAACATCAACATCGTGATTGGAAGACGCATGCGGATCTGTTTGCTGAAGGCGTTGTTCGATGGCGACTTCGTGATCGCCGTGAAAACGTGGTGGTGTTCGGCCCGCCAAGTTCGGGCAAAACGCATCTGTTGTGTGCGATCGGTTAGGAGTTGGTGCGGTCGGGCTACGGCGTGTCCGCTCGACCTTCCCCTTGGTCTGGAGCCATCGCACGCGGCAGGCTTGAGGCGGAAGCCATAGTGAGTGGGGAAGGCAAGGAACTTCGGGTTGTACAGCGGCGCCCGCCGGTCACCGCTTCTGCCTGAAGGATGGTAAGTAACCACGCTATTTCTTGGGTGGAAGCCCTCGGATTTCGAGTGCCTTGATCGCGGGCCCAATCGGTTTGGCAGTGAGTTTGATTTCGATTTCCTCGCCAGTGACGTCCACAACTTTGCGAAAGAGCCAAGGCTTGGCCTGGCCACCCGCTTCGTTGAAGATATCGATCTTTTCGGCAAGGACCTTTTCATTGATCTCGATGTTGAATTGTCGTTTCCCTTTGACGGCAAAGTTGGAGTTCGTTTCCGAGAAATGCAGGACCACCTCGTATTGTCCAGGGTCTACTTTGATGGAATAGACTATGCTGCCATTCGACCAGCGCTCTGTCTGGTGTATATCTTTGGACACATCGCCGCCGATCGTCCAGATGCGAGTGCCGCCGAACTTGAGTGCTTCGTGCCCTTCCCCGGTATCTGCTTCCCATGGCACGCCGTCAGCGCTGACGATTTCCGGGCCACCGCAGTTGATTCGCTTGAGATAGCGGAGGGGTGCTGCTTTCACAATTTTGCCTGGTTCGCCCAGCAGACCAGCACTGCTGCGAGGGCGGACCGTATAGAGATATTCCGTGCCGGGCTTTGCTTCTTTATCCACATATTGAGCGGTCTTTCGATCAAGAACCTCGCCAATCTTTGTCATCACCCCATCTTTCCCTTCCCCACGATGGATTTCGAAAGAAGAAACGATGGGTTCGAGCTCGCCAGACCAAGTTAGCATGATCGATTTCGAACCAGGTTGAGCCTGAACCGCGAGAAGATTTACTGGTGGTTGATGACCGGGCACTTCGACTTTCAAATAGCGTGGCTCTCCGAGGCGGCCCGCGATATCGATGGCCCGCACCGCGTACCAAATTGTCGATTTCGGTGTTGGCATATTGTCAGTGAAAATAAGTGTGTCTGGTGCGAGTTTCGCCAGTTGGGTTCCTCCGTCAAGCTTGAATTGATCTGTTGTCCCGCGATAGACGCGGTACTCGACGACTTTGCGGTCGTCCATGGCCGATTTCCAACCAAGTGCGACACGGTAGCTTTTGTTGGCCGATGCGATCAGGTCTAAGACAGGAGTAGGCGGAGTCAAATCAGGCATAACCAATCGCGGGGATTGTGATCCTTGGGCCGGCTCGTACACAGGCTTCGCCCCTGCCTCCAGCATTTCAAGATAAAACTCGAATGGCGCCTTGGTCACACTCTCCGGCAAGGTAACCTTGAATCGATCACTAGCAACTGAAGCGAGTGATAATGATGCGTATTCTGATTCCCCTTTACGTCTCCAGAACAACTTGCCACTTGTAGTGGCATTCGGCTTTTCCGGTACAAACACAACGTTGTTGAGTTCCAAAGGTTGACCACCCTGGAATTCGGGTAGAGAAGCCAGCGAGACTCCTTTTTCACTCAGCTTAAATAGCTTACCCTCGCCTGCCAGTAACTTGACTGTCAACAGACGTTTTTCTGGGTCAAACGCTGCTGATGTCGGCAATCCTGTTTCCTGAGAAACCTCTGAGACATGGGTGGCCTTGCCCTGTATGGCCAGAGTGAATTCGCGAGCCCCCACGTCATCGGGGCGGAGTTTCTCACCCTCGACTTCAAGCGCTGGTATCGGGACGGTGTTCCCTGGCTGCGCATTCGTGGCGGTCTTGGAATCAACGAAGCGAGCACAGACCTTCGAGGCACCAGACCCCTGCGCGACCTTCACAAGTAAGTCGTTCCACCCTGCTTCGAGGACGACCTTGATCTTATCTTGATCCAACACCAAAAGCCGGGTGGAGTTAGCTGTGTGAACGAGTTTACCATTCAACCAGGCCTTCATGCTAACCGTTGCTCCAAACGTCAATATGACCTCCTGCTTGATCGGCGATTTGACGCGTGCCTGCAAGTAAGCCACCGAATTCGGCTTTTCGCCACCCTGGAGACTAACAAGGTCCATAATACCTTCAGCAGCCTCGGGCGATGACGAGGCCGGGCCAGATACAGTCTTCCAACTTGTGTCTTTATCGCCAGGCGTTTCTGGTGAGAAGGGAATGTCCAGGAGTTGTTTCGCAGATTTCCCCTCACTTTGATAGGGTCCGCTGAACTGCCAGGTATTGATCCAGGACTGGTAGATACCAAAATGCCGATTGACCACGAACAGATAGTCTTTGTTCTCGTTATCTTGTAGCCAGCCTACCGACACTGCCCCGCCCTTGGCGCTCGCCACGGGAAAGTTCTTGTCGAATCCGCTACCGCCACGAGGGACCGGATCGGAATGAGCAACTCCTGCTCCAGTCAGTTTCACCATCAATGGTGCCAAAGCCGCTAGTTTTTTGTTCATTCGCTGAACGTATCCAAATCGTACTGTCCGCTCACCTTTGGCATTGAGAATCGCGTCGTGGTAACCCCAGCCATCGTTCGGTGGGGTTGTGTATGTGAAGTAAATGATGCCCCGAGCGCCATACGCTAGTGTCGTGTATGCCTGCCATCGAATATCTGCCTCGTCCTGCGGTCGGTGCATGCCGTGTGGTACGGAACAGATCACCTGGACGAACGGAAGCCCTTTCTCACGACAAACGCGAGAGATGATTTCCAAGTTTTCAAAGTAATCCGGGCGGGTCGTGGTGTTGTCGAGAAGTGGATAATGATCCCAGCAGACGAACGGCGGATTGATCGCGCGAATATAGCGTCTGACGTAGTCTTCGTAACTTTTCGCACCGATCGCTGTTGGCGGAGCATATGTCGGCAAGAGGTTGACAAACGGAACCAGTTTCGGATTCGATTTCTCGATCTCATCGTTGAAAGCCTTGAGTTCCGGGAACTTGCTTGCATTCGGCTCGTCCATTAGAAAAAGCCCCACGACATTGGGGTCGTTCGTATACTTGGCCACGACATTTTGCACGTTCTTGGCAAACTCCGGATGATCTGTTTTGAAGGTGAAAAGTTGTTTGTCCGCTACGATCGTTTTGAGCCCTGCGGATCTCGCCAACAAGGCATCTGTTGGCCGAGCAATGTCAGTGTTCAATACGAGGTTAAATCCGCATTCGGCATACTCCTTGTAGCGTTCAGGTGTTGCTGCCGGTCCACTCCAGGCCGAGATGATGAATGGCGGATCGAAAGGGCGTACCTTGGCAGGTGTAGGTTTTTCACGAATCCCTGGAACTCCGTACAACTCTAACTGCCCCAGAGCGAAACCGGGCGGGCGATTGAAGTCATCGAAGGTGGTGCTGTTTGGATTGAAGCAGGAATAGATCGCAATCCGCAACCAAGGGTACGCTTTCTTGGGAAGTTCGAAGTCCGCCTTTACGATGGACTTGTCTTTCAACCTCGCCTTGAGTCTTTCAAAATCCTTAGTTGTCACCGTTTTTGCCATCGTTTCAGTTGTGAAGGCAGTGAAGAGTGTAGTTTCGTTTCGAGGCGTTTCGCGGAGTGGGCTGCTCGCACGATCTTTTGGATCACATCGGTAAATATCGACCCAGTCGTCATCAGCGCCTGTCAGCGAGCCTTGAATCGCCCAGGACTTCGGGTCACGTCCAGGCATATCTGGGCCAGTTGTGATGGTGAAGTGCGTCAGCACATAAGCATCCTTAAACTCCAATGCGGCATGGTACGGAGTATCTTTCGTGGGCCCGCCAAAGCCACCATCTTTGAAGCCAACGTACCACTTCCGTTTTTCTGGGTTGTTCAGAAAGATGGCGCAGGTTGGTGTGTTTTGCCAGCTTTGATAGGCATTCACTTGATGAGGCGGTGAGCCAGGCAACGAGTTCGGCGCAGATTTCAACTTGAGCCAGTTCGCTTTCTCCGGCTTTACCTTCTCTTCTGGTAAAACCGAGCCATATTCTCCTTTGTCTACAATCTTATCTTCCGTGTCTGTGAGATCGCCACCGAGCAAACCGGCATTTCCCGTACCAAGTTTTAATTGGGCTC
>Ga0105048_10017900_pt1 | contig 10917 bp, 9 predicted proteins | sample MAT05_FD_78382 | JGI IMG/M metagenome (GOLD analysis project Ga0105048, IMG submission 78382) | Freshwater microbial communities from Lake Fryxell liftoff mats and glacier meltwater in Antarctica - MAT-05 | ecosystem: Environmental > Aquatic > Freshwater > Ice > Liftoff microbial mat | place...
ACTGCTGGACGCGTGGCCCGCGGACCTGCAGCTGGCCATGGAGCTGTGCCATGCCTCCTGGGAGGACGACGACGTCCACGATGCGTTGCGACAACGGGGTGTCGCGCTCGTGACGACCGATACCGACGAGCTGGAGGACCCGCCCATCATCCGGCGCATCGGCCCCCTGCTCTACCTCCGGCTCCGCCGCACGGCGTATACGGCGACCGACCTCGATGACTGGTCGGCCCGATTGGCGCCGTTCCTGGACGATGGCGTGGACGCGTGCGTGTTCCTTCGACACGATGCAGATGGCAGCAACGCGCTGCAGGCGGAGTCACTCCTGGGTCGCGCGATCAGAAGAGCGTGTCCGGACGGTCAGCCGGCGCGCTCGTAGGCGGCGCGGATCCAGCTTGCCACCGAGGCATCGACCGCCGCGAGCTCGGTCGATCGCACACGATGGCTGCACATACCCGACATCGGCTCGACCCGTGGGTCGTCCGGGTGTGGCGTCCAGGTTCAGGCCCAGCTCGACCCGCTTCGCGGATGGCACCTGGACCAGCGCGAACTGCTGCCTCCGACGGAAGCTCATCCCGGACGCTCAGCGCCACCCGGTTTGCGTTGCCGTGACTGAGGGCGTATCGGGTCTTGAGGAAGTCCATGTTCTGGCCGTGCCGCTCGAGTCCCGCCTCGCGCACAGCCGCCGTGAACTCGGGCAGCGTGACTCCCGTCGCCGCCTCGATGTTGCGCAACTGGGCGCTACTTGCGCCTGGGGGTCGGTCATGGGTTGCGTCGCTCCTGCGCGACTCTGGGCGTGTCATCGTGGCGGGGCAGCAGGCCGGCGTCTTGCATGGATCTCACCTGGGCAGGGCGACGACCTCCGGCACGAACCCGGCGGCATCCCCTGGCTCGCCCGGGATGAACGTCCGTCGCTGCGCATCCATGTACTGCGTCGGCGTCACGCCCGTGTGGCGTCGGAAGTCGCGGATGAGGTGCGCCTGGTCGAACCAGCCAAGGTCTGCGGCCAGATCGGCCCAGGGCACATCGCCTGCCACATCGATGTCCTGAAGCATTCGACGCATCCGCAGGAGTCGAGCGAGGACGCGCGGGCATGGACGACACGACGCCTGCCATCAGCGTCCGGGAACGCGACCTTCATCTCCATCGGCTACGTGATCGCCTCGTTCGCGCGCACGGAGGAGGCCGCCAACGGCATGACCAGCGTGGTCCAGTTCCCACTCATGTTCCTGTCGGGCATCTTCTTCCCCATCGCCCTCATGCCCTCGTTCCTGCAGCCGGTCGCGGCACTGCTGCCGCTGACCTACCTCGCTGACGCGCTCCGGCAGGTGATGGCCGGCGGCGTGCCGTTCGCGCCGCTGTGGGCGGACGGACTCATCCTTGGCGCGTGGCTGATCGCCAGCTTCCTCATCTCCGCCCGTTACTTCCGCTGGGAGTCGTGATGGCCACTACGCGCGATGACGCCGAGCGGGTGCAAGCGGAGAGCGCCGCGGCATGGGCCGCATGGCTGGCCGCGAACCACACCCGGACCACCGGCGTGTGGCTGGTCACCTGGCGAGCCCGCAGCGGCCGGCCGGTCCTGGCCTACGAGGACGCGGTCATCGAGGCGCTGCGATACGGCTGGATCGACAGCACGGGCGGCTCCGTCGACGCCGAGCGGACCGAGCTGTGGTTCGCACCCCGCAAGCGTGGCAGCGGCTGGGCACGCACCAACAAGCGACGCATCGAGCGGCTCCTCGCGCAGGGACGCATGGAGCCCGCCGGCCAGCGGCTCATCGATGCCGCCAAGGCGGACGGTTCCTGGACCCTGCTGGACGATGTCGAGGACCACGTCGTGCCCGATGACCTGACCGCTGCGTTCGGGGCGTTCCCCGGATCGAGTGAGCAGTGGGACGCCTTTCCGCCCTCGGCGCGCAAGGGGATCCTGCAGTGGATCGTGCAGGCGAAGCAGCCCGGCACGCGCGCGAAGCGCGTCGACGAGACGGCCCGCCTCGCTCAGGACGGCAGGCGCGCCAACAAGTGGGTGCCGCGCGACAAGCGCCCCTGACGCTCAGTCGTGCCCGAAGACGACCAGCAGCGGCATCGCGATCCAGCCATTGACCCGTGCCCCATCGACGCTGCGCACCCGGTACCACAGCCGATCCGAGGGCTGGCCGCACAACGCCGGGTAGCGGATGCCGGTCGTGGCGACGGGCACGCTGTCCACGATGAGGTCGTGCTCGCCACGCAGCGTCCGGACCACAGCGGCGCTGCTGTAGTCCTCGGGCGGTCGGCCGCCGGTGCCGGCCCGGATGATGGCGACCGAGCCCGGGCAGGCCAGGTGCGCGCTGGCGCGCTCGACACGCACACGGTCCGGGTCGAGCATCACTTGGAGCGTCGCCCGACACAGTGCTCGATCTTCCGGTCGCAGCTTGCACTCCACGAGGTGCGGCAGGCAGCCGTCCGTGTCGCAGTCGATGCCCGTGGCTCCGAGCACCCGGTCACCGCCACGGTCGGTGGAGAAGCCCAGCCACGTGGTGCCGTCGGCGCTCCGTCGCGGGACGCTGCGGTCACCGGTCCGCGCACGGACACCGCGGCAGATGGCGGGTTCCTGGGTCCGGAGACGACGGAAGTAGGCACAGGCCGTGGTGCCCGGTACGCCGTAGCTCGTGACCACGGTATCGCCGGAGGCCGTGAAGTCGGACGACTCCGTCGTGGCGTAGGCGATGTAGCGACCCCCACGGGACCCGATCGCTGGCTGCGTGCTGCCGGCCGAGTGGATGGCCAGCGTGCTCCGGGAGCCGTCAACATCACCGAGCAGGAACCGATCACAGGTCCAGCCATCGGGACCAAGCGCCCAACCCGTGGTCGAGTCGTAGTCCGCCACGACGGGGTAGTGGAACAGGGCGAGGCCGCGCCGGGCGCTGGCTGGGATGCGCGCCGCCGCCGCGCCGAAGGGCCGGGTCACGGACGGCCGGTCGTCCCCGCCGAATGCGATGCTGAGGCCACATTCATAGACCGGCAGGGAGCGCCACTCCAGGGCGTCGGACGCGGTTGATGGCCGTGTGGTGGGCGTGAGCGTCGGGGTCGGCCTGGGGGTCGGCCTCGCCGTTGGGGTCGCGCTTGGTGCTGGGGACGTACTCGGCGTTGGGGACGCACTCGCTGCTGGGGACGCACTCGGTGTGACATCGGGCTCAGAGGCACCGTCAGACGCCAGGAACCAGACCGCCCGATCGGCGGTCGGCACCATGAAGGCAGTCGTCACGGTTCCCTCGCCCAGGACCACATCCTCGCTCGCGAACAGCGACAGTCGGTCGCCGGGCGAATTCGAGGTCAGTGTGGCCGACCCCGCGTCGACGGGGAAACGGCTTGAGGGGAAGTCGCTGGACAATCCCAGCGCCAGGGGCCGATCACCGAGCCACGCGTCGACCGGACCGGCGTCCGTATCCAGGTTCACCAATCGCAGGGATGCACCCGTGGCGGGCGGCAGTGCCGTGTCGTCGATGACCATGGCTGTGCCGTCGCCACGCACGGCCAGTGTCCGCGCACCATCAACACCGAAATCGATGGCCGCCGTCACAAGCGGCTCGGATCGCAGTGGATCGACGCCGTCCGGGAACACATCCACCTCGTGCTCGCCCACGGGCACCCCGGCGTAGGCGGATGCGGATACAGGGGCGAAGTCGGTGAGGTCCGCCAGTGGAACACCGTCAAGGTAGACGTCGACGAGGGGTGCCACCGTCGGTGGCAGCACGATGCGCAGACTCGGTGTCGCCGCGACCGGCTCGGGCGACTGGGCGCCGACAGACTGCGGCAACAACATCGAGCCCACGACCATGGTCAGCAACGCCGACCGAGCACCACGCGACATGTGACCTCCTACATCCCGATGGGGTGCCAGACCGTCTTGATCTCCAGGAATGCGGCGATCCACTCCGGCCGCTGGGCTCGTGTGTCATCGAGCCAGTCGAAGTCGCCAGCGCCGGCGCGGGGCGGCCTCGCCACGCGCTTCATGTTCTCCACGGCTGCCTGCTCCAGCTTGACCCGCAGGTCGTCGGGAACGCCAAAGGCATCGATGGCGTTGACGTCCATATGCCCCGCCAGCCAGGGCACGAGCTCTACCCGCCGCCCCGAGATGATGTTGATGACACCTCCCGGCACATCGCTCGTGGCCAGGATCTCGGACAGCGTGATGGCGGGCAAGGGACGCGTCTCGGAGGTCAGCACGACCGCGGTGTTGCCGCCGACCACGACGGGTGCCAGACGGGACACGAGCCCCAGCAGCGACGACGACTCGGGTGCGATGACACCCACCACGCCGGTCGGCTCCGGGAAGCTGAAGTCGAAGTAGCTCGCCCCGACAGGGTTCACGGTACCCAGCACCTGGCTCAGCTTGTCGGCCCAGCCGGCGTACCAGACCAGTCGATCGACCGATCGCTCGACCTGCTCCCGGGCATCCTTCGCGGCCAGGCCCTCGGCGCGCGCGACCTCGTCCGCCGCCTGGCCCATGCGACCCTCCAGCAGCTCAGCGACGCGGTACAGCACCTGGCCCCGGTTCATGGCGGTCTTGGCGGCCCAGCCGGCGGCCGCGCCCCGCGCGATGCGCACAGCGTCCCGGACATCCTTGCGCGAACCACGCACCGCATTGGCGAGTGGCGTCCCGTCCGGTGACCGCACGACATACGAGCGGCCAGACTCCGAGCGAGGGAACTGTCCACCGATGTACAGCTTGTAGGTCTTGCGGACCTCGATGCGCTCTGTCGTCAGGTCGTCGGTCATGCGTCGGTATCCATGTAGGCCAGCAGCCCGTGGAGGCCACCCTCGCGTCCGAAGCCGGACTCCTTGTAGCCACCGAAGGGGCTCGTGGGGTCGAATCGATTGAAGGTGTTCGCCCACACGACACCAGCCCGCAGGCGGCTGGCCATGGCCAGGATTCGGCTCCCCTTCTCGGTCCAGACACCCGCCGAGAGGCCGTACGCGGTGTTGTTCGCCTTCTCGATGGCCTCTTCCGGTGTCCGGAACGTGATGACCGAGAGCACCGGGCCAAAGATCTCCTCGCGCGCGATGCGGCTCGACTGGGAGACATTGGTGAACAGCGTGGGGCGCACGAAGTATCCCCGGGCGGGCAGCTCGCAGGCCGGCTGGTACATCTCGGCACCCTCGGCGACACCCGCCGCGATGAGCTCCTCGATGCGCGCCAGCTGGGCGGCGTTGTTGATGGCGCCGACATCGGTGTTCTTGTCCATGGGGTCACCGACCCGCAGCGTGGAGAGCCGCTCCTTGAGGCGCGCCACGAACGGCTCCGCGATGGACTCCTGGATGAGCAATCGGCTGCCGGCGCAACAGACCTCGCCCTGGTTGAAGAAGATGCCGTTGATGACACCCTCGATGGCCTGGTCGAAGGGTGCATCGTCGAACACGATATTGGCGGCCTTGCCACCCAGCTCCAGCGTGAGCGCCTTGCCCGACCCGGCGATGGCACGCCCGATCTCCTTGCCAACGGCGGTCGAGCCCGTGAACGCGACCTTGTCCACACCCGGATGTGAGACGAGCGCGAGACCGATCTCGCCGGGGCCGGTGATGATGTTCACGACACCCGGTGGCAGGTCCGCCTGGCGGCAGACATCGGCGAACAGGAGCGCCGAAAGCGGTGTCGCGGAGGCCGGCTTGAGCACCACCGTATTGCCGGCAGCGAGCGCGGGCGCGATCTTCCAGGCGAGCATCAGCAGCGGGAAATTCCAGGGGATGACCTGCGCCGCGACACCCAGCGGCTTCGGGTCGCGGTTGGGGAACGCGTACTCCAGCTTGTCCGCCCAGCCTGCGTAGTACCAGAAGTGTGCCGCCGCGAGCGGCACATCCACGTCGCGCGACTCCTTGATGGGCTTGCCGCCGTCGAGGGTCTCGAGGACCGCGAACTCGCGACTGCGCTCCTGGAGGATGCGTGCGATGCGATAGAGGTACTTGGCGCGTTCACGGCCGGGCATCCGACCCCAGCTGGTCTCGAACGCCGAACGTGCGGCGGCCACGGCGCGGTCCACGTCGACCGTGTCCGCCATGGCGATCGCGGCGAGGGGCTCCTCGGTTGCAGGGTCAAGGGTGATGAACGTCTTCCCGCCGTGGGGCCGGACGTCCTGGCCGCCGATGAACAGGTCGTAGCGGTCCGCGATGCTGACCACATCCCGCGACTCGGGCGCCGGCGCGTACTCCCACGGGATGGCCTGACCGTCACCCAGGCCCCACGTGGACGGCGCCACGGTGCCCCGGCCGACGTCCGCGGAGCGGCCACTCGGGCGCGTCACGGCAGACGATGCTGGCGGCTTGGGGGTCGATGTCGTGCGGCGTGCCACGCCCGAGAGCCTACCATCCGCCTCCGCCGCCATCGGTACCCGGGCACAAGGATGCGGGGAGGGATGACCGGCCGTCACCACCTCCCCGAAGGAACGAGCGGAAAGGGGCGTCCGCGGTACCCAGGCCGACGGGACGCCCGAGGGGGAGTCGCAGCTCGCCGATCGCGGCGATGCCCCGATGGTGGGATACGTCGATCAACGGCCGATCAACGGCGCGTTAGCGTTCGGGGCCGCCGGCCGGTGCAGCGCGCCCGGCGACGCGTCCCCGGCGGAAGACACGCAGCTCCACGGCGCGGACGAGCCGGGGCACGCACGGCGTGGATCCGGGCGCCTGTGTCGGTCAACGATTGCGCCGCGTAGCCACGAGCCAGGCAGACACGAGCGTGACCACGGTCACGACCAGCAGCACCGTCGCGATGGCGTTGACGACGGGTGTCACGCCCCTGCGGATCTGCGCGAACAGGAAGATGGGCAGCGTCTGGTCCTGACCGGACGTGAAGAAGGCCACGATGAAGTCATCGAAGCTGAAGGTGAAGGCCAGCAGGAAGCCCGCGACGATGGCCGGTCGAAGCTGGGGGATGGTCACCTGGCGGAAGGTGCGCCAGGGCGACGCGTACAGGTCGGACGAGGCTTCGACAAGGGTCCGGTCCATGCCCGCCATGCGCGTGCGCACGAGCACGTTGACGATGGCCGAGGTGAACATCGCGTGGGCCGCGATGACGGTCCCCAGGCCGAGGGTCAGCTGCGGCGGGTCACCTGGCAGCAGGCTTGCGATGACCGGGTTGACGAGGTCGAACGCCGTTACGGCGAAGATGAGCGTGGAGATCCCGATGACGATGCCGGGCACGATGATGGCCACGTACACGAGCAACTCGAAGATCGTGCGGACTGCCGGTCGTGCGCCGTTCATGGCGATCGCGGAGAGGGTGCCGATGACGGTCGCGATGGCGGCGGACACGAACGCGATGGTGAGGCTGGTGCGGAGCGCACGGACCACGAACTGGTTGGTCCAGGCCTCCTCGTACCAACGCATCGAAAAGCCGGTGATCTGGGCCACGTGCCTGCCCTCGTTGAAGCTGAACACGATGACCACGAGGATGGGCAGGAACAGGAAGACGTACACCCCCAGGGTCCACCATCGCAGGCCACGGTCGATCCAGCGCTGGAGTGTCATAGCAGCTGTACGTCGGGTCGATGCCGGGCGAGTCGAGCGGTGAACACCGCATACAGGGCCACCACGACCAGCATCATGAACACGAAGGCCGTGCCGATGGCCGAGCCGAAGGGCCAGTTGCGCGATTGCAGGAACAGGTCTGCCAGGGCGTTGCCCAGGAAGTAGGTCTTGCCGCCACCAAGGAGCACCGGGATGAGGTATTCCCCCATCGCCGGGATGAACACCAGCAGGCAACCGCTGGCGATGCCCGGCAGCGACAACGGCAGGGTGACCTGCCGGAACGTCGCGAAGGGGCCGGCGCCCAGGTCCCGAGACCCTTCGAGCAACGATCGGTCGAGCCGATCGAGGTTCACGAACAAGGGCAGGATCATGAGCGGCAGGTAGTTGTAGACGATGCCCAGCGTGATCGCGAACGGCGTGTTGAGCAGCACCAGCCGGCCGAGGCCGAGCTCGTCCCAGATCTGTGGGACGCCGTTGCTGCCCAGGATGAACATCCAGGCATAGGTCCGGATGAGGAAGCTGGTCCACAACGGGACGACGACGAGCGCCAGCAGGAGGAACCGCCGGCTGCCGCCGCGCGTAGCGAGGTAGTAGGCCAGCGGGTATGCCACGACGAGGCACGCGACGGTGCCCAGCGTCGCGTACCAGACCGTGTTGATGAGCGGGGTGATGCGGGTGGGGATCTGCCCGTACTGTTCGAGCGTGAACCCGGGCACGTAGCCCCCGTTGGGGCCGCGGGTACCGAACGAGAAGACCAGCAGCACCACGAGTGGTGCCACGAGGAGCAGCGCGTACCAGAGGCCCGCGGGCAGGAGCAGCACGGCCCGCGCGCGCTCACGCACGGACGGTCGCTCCGATCACGCAGGCCCCGGCCGGTGTCAGGAGGACTTGATGCGTGCCCAGGTATCGGAGCGCAGCTGACTGTTGTACGCCTCCGCGTTCGAGATCGTCAGCGTCTGGAGGAGCTCCTCGGGTGGGTAGATGACCGAGTTGCCGCTGACCTCCGGGGGCAGCAGTGGCAGCACGGCCGGGTTGGCGTGCGGGAACAGCGAGAACGCCGTGTCCGCGGCGCTGTTCTCCGGCTGGAGGATGAAGTCCAGGAACGCGTACGCGGCGTCCTTGTGTGGCGCATCCGCGGCGATGCCCCACGAGTCCACCCACAGCTCACCACCGTCGCTGGCGACGACATACTGGGCGGTGTCCGGGTTGTCCCGGACCACGGCCACGCCGTTGCCCGTCCAGGCGATGGTGGCCAGCGAGTCACGATTGCGCAGCGCCGGCTCGACATCGGAGTTGATGGCGAACAGCTCTGGCTTGAGAGCGATGAGCATGTCCGCGACCGCGTTCAACTCGGTCTCATCGATGGTGTTGAGCGAGTAGCCCATGGCCACCGCCGCCGATCCCATGGATGAGATCTGGTGGTCCACGATCTGGAACCGGCCGCTGTACGCGTCCTCGCCGGCCATCCGGAAGAAGTCGGCCCAGCTGGCGGGCGCTGGCGATACCTCGTCCGACCAGAAGGCAAAGCCGGTCGTGCCCCAGTTCTTGGGGATGGTGTAAGCGTTATCGGGATCGAAGTCCTGGTTCACGAACAGCGGATCCCAGGTGGACAGGTCCACACCGGGGAGTCGGCTGTAGTCGAGGGGCCCGAGGAGCCCGTCGGCGGTCCAGCCCTGGATCGCGTACTGGCTGGGCACAGCGATGTCGACGCCGCTGTTGCCGGCCCGGATCAGCGCCTCCATCTCCTCCGTGGAGCCGTAGACCTGGATGTTGACCCCGACACCGGTCGCGGCCCTGAAAGCATCCAGGATCGCCTGGTCGTGATAGAGCGGCCACGTGGCGATGTTCAGCGTGTCCCCCAGGTCCACACCCGGTGACTGCGCCCGGACCGTGCGCTGTGCACCCATGGCCAGCGCGCCCACCGTGGCCCCCGAAACCGCGAGGAACCGTCGCCGGTCCATGCGTGCTCGGAGCAGCGTCCTCATCATGTCCTGCTCGGATCCCATCGATCTACCTCCTCCATGCGCCGGGGCCGTCAGGCCACCGATCGTCGTTCCCTGATGATGCGTGCGGCGTCATCCGTCCAGCCGATCACCACCTCCTCTCCGGTTGCCAGTGATGGCCCTCCGGCCGTGGTCTGGCTGTTTGGTGCAGTGATGAGGACAGTACCGACTTCCGGCGCATCCACGACGTGCTCAACGTGATCGCCCAGGAACACGCTGCGGACCAGTCGACCGGCGAAGCGCACCTCACCCCCGGGCACAGGCTGCGCGGCACGACCGGCGTCGGCCGCGCCTCGCAGCCAGACGCGCTCGGGACGAACCGCCACCAGCGCCCGGTCACCGGGGGCGATCGGCTCGGCGGGCAGCAGGCCCTCGACGATGGGTCCTCGGTCCAATCGCACCGTTCCCGATCCAGCGGGTGCGTCGACGATGCCCGGGAACAGGTTCATCTGGCCGATGAAGCTGGCCACCCATGGATCCGCGGGGCGGTCGTAGAGGAGGTCGGGGGGTCCGTCCTGGAGGATGAGGCCGTCGCGCATGACCGCGACCCGGTCGGCCATGGAGAACGCCTCGTCCTGGTCATGGGTGACGAAGATGAACGTGATGCCAACCTGCTCCTGAAGCTGCTTGAGCTCCAGCTGCATCTCGCGCCGAAGCTTGAGATCGAGCGCTCCGAGAGGCTCGTCGAGGAGCAGCACGGTGGGTCGATTGATGAGCGCTCGGGCGAGGGCGACCCGTTGCTGCTGACCACCGCTCAGCTCCCACGACCGCCGCCGCTCATAGCCCTGGAGCTGCACCAGCTCCAGCATCTCGGCGATCATGCGCGCCTGCTCCTGGCGACTGGGTTTGGGACTGCGCTGCCGGAGGCCGTATCCGACATTGCTGGCCACATCCATATGCGGGAACAGGGCGTAGTGCTGGAACACGGTGTTGACCGACCGGCGATAGGACGGCACATCCGCCACCGGGCGACCGTCGAGCAGGATCTCACCCGTGGTCGGTGTCTCGAAGCCCGCGAGCATCCGCAGCAGCGTGGTCTTGCCGCAACCCGATGGGCCCAACAACGCGAAGAAAGTGCCCGGTTCGAGTCGGAATGACACGCCCCCGAGCGCCTGGACATCGCCAAACCGCTTGGTCAGCCCGACGACCTCCACCACGCCCGCGCGTGGCTCCGACAACGGGACGGCTTCCGGCTGGGTCACGACGCGCGGACTCCCTGGGACAGGGCGGTCAAAGACATCTGATGACTAATGATTCGCGAGTCTACCGATAGGGCCTCTGGCGTGTCAATGCGCACCGGTCGCCATGCGCACCGGTCGCCTTGACATCCATTGCTAGCCTGCCCTGATGCAGATCGGGGCCACCGCGAAGTGAAGGGCATCACCCCCCATCGAGGTCGCGCGCCTCGTTGAACGTG
>Ga0105048_10017902_pt1 | contig 10916 bp, 13 predicted proteins | sample MAT05_FD_78382 | JGI IMG/M metagenome (GOLD analysis project Ga0105048, IMG submission 78382) | Freshwater microbial communities from Lake Fryxell liftoff mats and glacier meltwater in Antarctica - MAT-05 | ecosystem: Environmental > Aquatic > Freshwater > Ice > Liftoff microbial mat | place...
CCGCCGGCGGCGGCGGGTTTGGCGCGCCGCGGGTCGAACGTGCCATTGCGCTGGGGTGCGCAGCCGAACATGCCGGACGTCTGATCTATACCCGCGACCAGCCGGGACTGGGGGCCGATACGGCGACGCCAATCGGGGTGACCTGCCGACTTTGCCACCGGACCGAATGCACCGCGCGCTCGGCACCCCCCATTGGTCGCCAGATCCTGTCAGATGATGTCCGCCGCACCGGCGCGCCGTTCGGGTTCTCGGACACCTGATTTCGCGGCCCGGAAGGGGCCAGGCTTACGTTGCGTCAGTGAAATGTTGCCTCTTGGTGCTCTCGCCTTTCCAAGGCAGAACAGCATTGCACAGAGGAAATACGGGTCAGATGGCTCATCGCAGCGCCGTGGCGAAATGCACGGACCGGTTTGAACGCAAGCGCGAGGCCATCCTGGATGCCGCGACCCTGATTTTGAATCGAAAAGGAATCAAGGGCTTGACGCTCGGCGATACAGCCGCAGCCGTCGATCTGTCGACGACCAGCGTCACCTACTACTTCAAGCGGAAAGACGATCTGGCGGCGGCCTGTATTTCGCGCGGCATCGACACCCTGTTCGAGATCACCGAGGCGGCGGTCAAGGCCACCACACCGGCCGAGCGCCTGCACCGGTTTTTCACGGGCTATCTTGATGTCCTGAAGGCGACCGAGGCGGGAGATGCGCCGCCGCTGCCGATCATCTCGGAGCTGCGGGCCTTGAGTTCGCCCCGCCACGAAGAGGTGGCCCAGGCCTATGGTCGGCTGTTCCGCAAAGCCCGGCAGATCTTTGATCACCCTGACCTCTGCTGGATGTCACGCGGGCGGCGCACGGCGCGCACCCGGATGCTGCTGGAACAGGTGTTCTGGGGTGGGGCCTGGCTGGCCAAGTTCGACGCGGAGGACTATCCGCGCATCCGCGACCGGATGGTGGATATCTTCCTGAACGGCGTCGCGTTGAAGGATGCGGACTGGGCCCCGGCGGCCTTCCCGATGCGCAATCTGGCGGCGCGCGATGGTCCGGAACTGGCGCGGGAAACCTTTCTGCTCGCGGCGACGCGGCTGATTAACCGACGCGGCTATCGCGGTGCCTCGGTGGACAAGATTTCGGCCGAACTGAATGTCACCAAGGGCAGTTTCTATCACCACAACGACGCCAAGGATGACCTGGTGGTGGTGTGTTTCGAGCGGACCTTCGAGGTGATGCGCCGCGCCCAGCGTCTGGCCATGGAGTTGCCGGGAAGCCAGTGGGACAAGCTGTCGGCCTGTGCCGCCGCCCTGGCCGAATTCCAGCTGTCAAACCATGGACCGCTGCTCAGGACATCGGCGCTGACCGCGCTGCCGGAACAGATGCGCGTGGTGATGGTGGATCACGCCAACCGGGTCTCCGACCGCTTTGCCTCGATGATCTCGGACGGGATTGCGGAGGGGTCACTGCGCCCGGTGGATCCGTTTATTGCCGCGCAGATGCTGACGGCGACGCTGAACGCCTGCGCTGACCTCGGCGATCTCGTGCCCGACGTCCGACCGAAGGCCGCAGCGTCCGTGTTTGTGCGGCCGCTGCTGATGGGAATTTTCGAGCGGTAGGCGGCGGTTCCGCTGAAAGACGGTGACAGCATCCTTGTTTTATGTACCCCCGATAAATAGTTGCCGAGCTCTATTTATGGGGGTACAATAATACTCGTCGAGATCGAATTCGATGATGCGAAGGACGAGGCCAACACCGCCAAGCATGGCATGAGCCTTTCCGCCGCGTCCGAGTTCGAAATGGCGGGCGCTATGGTCAGTGCCGATGAACGCGCCAGCTATGGCGAGGACCGGTTCATTGCCGTCGGCCAATTGCGAAGCCGTCTCCATGTCCTGATCTTCACCGTCCGTGACGGCAAGATTCGGGCGATCAGCCTGCGCAAGGCGAACAAGCGAGAGGTGAAACGACATGGTGCCTGAGAACGACAGCCCTGAATTGACCGACGCTGATTTCGCGAAGATGCGGCCAGCGGGCGAGGTCTTGTCCTCTGCTGTCATCGCCGCGTTCAAGGCACCCCGCGGGCGGCCAAAGGCAGAAGCGCCGAAGATCGCGATCAAGCTGCGCCTGGATCAGGCTGTGGTTGATCATTTCAAGGCCACGGGGCCGGGCTGGCAAACCCGGATCAATGACACCCTCGCCGCCGCTGCGAAGGTCGGCTGACGCCCAGTCGGCGTTATCGGTCTATTCAGGGTCGTCCAGCCGGGCCTGTTTGCGATGCTCGGCGATTTCGCCGGCGGTCTTGTTGTCGAGGGCCGAGAGTTCGGTGCGCGCCGTGTCGCTCGAGCGCAGGAGTTCGTCGAGCTTGGCCTGGACGGCCTGGGTATCGCGATGTGCCCCCCGCTGGATGAACAGGGTCATCAGCCAGGTTCCCAGCACTGCGACAGCATGAAAGCCGAAGCCCTCGCGATCAAAGAGCCACCAGGCTGCTGAAAAAGCCGCCAGGATCGCGAATGCCACGGGATGCCCGGTCAGCATGCCGATATTGGTGAGCTTGCGCCGCAGGTACTTTGACGTCATGCGCCGTAAACGCGGTCGACGCAGGCCTGTTCCGTCAGGCCGGCTCCTCGCGTTTCGCGTCTTCGCGGGCCCGCAGGAGATCGAGATTGGCCTCATGGCGCTTGCGGTCGATATTGTAGAAGAACAGCAGCCCGATCGCGATCCCGTATAGGCCGACGATCATCGGAATATAGGCCAGACCCAGACCGTACAGGACCTCGGGCGCGACCCCGCCGCGTTTGGCGTCATCCGGAAAGTGCACAAAGGCCAGAACAGCCGTAGCGACAAACACGCCGGTGCCCGAGATCATCTTGCGGAACAGCGCGTTGGCCGACATCAGCAGGCCTTCGGAGCGGCGACCGGTCTTGACCTCGGCGTCCTCGACGACATCGGCAACGATGGCCCCAAGCAATACTGCCGTCGCGGACGCCAGCGTGGCATTGATAATCTCCTCGCCGAACAGCAGCCACAGCAGTTCAGGCGTGCCGTTGTCCGGCGCCAGCCCCAACAGGCGAAGGGACACCGGTGTGATGTGCACGGCGACGGCGGTCGCAAACACCGTGATCGCGCCGAACTTCTTGCCCAGAACCCGCCCGACGATGGGGGCCAGGCCCACACCCAGAAACCCGCCGACCACGCTGATGGTGGCGAGAGTGGCGAGCTGAGACTGCTTCAGCTCCCAGAAGTAGAGGCCGAAATAGATCTCCAGGCCGTTGCGGGCACCGACCGCGACAGAGATGAAGATCGCCGCAACCGCCGCCACGATGAAGGCGCGGTTGTTGAGGGTCTGGGCAATCTCCCTGAACATAACCCCCAGGGTGATTTTCCGCTTCGGCGGGACCGAGAGGTAGGGAATCCGACTGGCGGTGCCCAGTGTGGAAATCAGGACCGTGGCCAGGATCACCAGTGCGCCTGTCACGGAGTATGCCAGATAGCCCTCGCGAGCCAGGACGCCACCGGAGCCGTCCGGGTGCTCCTTCAGAAACACCTGATAGGCCAGCACGGTCATGCCCAGGCCACCAGCCACCGCAAAGAACTGGCGCATGGCCAGCAGATTGGTGCGCTCGTCGTAATCCCTGGCCAGTTCCGGCGCGAGCGCCTGGTGCGGGGTCTCGAAGAAGGTGTCGAAGAAGCGCACCGAGAACAGGCAGACCGCCAGGTAGATCGCCACAGCCCCGTCGCTCCAGCCAGCCGGCGGGTTCCACAACAGGAAGAAGGCGATGGCGTAGGGCAAGGCTGCGGCGAGCATGAACGGGTGACGACGGCCCCAGCGGGAGCGCAGATTGTCCGAAACCTGTCCGACAAACGGGTCGATCACCGCATCGAACACCAAGGCAACCATCAGGATCATGCCCACCATCTTTGGCGGCAAGCCCACGACCTGATTGTAGAAAATAACCAGGAAGGTCGTTAGCGCCCTGGCTTTCAGATTGGTGGCGGCAGAGCCCACCGCGTAGAGGATCTTTGTCGATAGCCGCAGGGGCGGCACATCGCGGGTCACAGCGGTCAATCCGGTCCTCCTCTGCCGATCAGGCAGATTGTTTCACCGGACTTTTCCCCCTGGCTGCCGGCCTTGGGCAAAGGTTGGTTCGCCGCCGGACCCGCGTCAACGCCGATGTTCTTTCGGCTTTGACACATGATGCTCCTAGCCCGCCAGCAGGATCACCTTGCCGACGTGGGCCCCGGCTTCCAGATGGGCGTGCGCGGCGGCGGCCTCTTCCAGCGGGAAGGTCTTGTCGATGGGCGGGGCGACGTTGCCGGCCACGACCCACGGCCAGACGATACGCTCGATCTCGACGGCCAGACGGGCCTTCTCGTCGGCCTCACGACCCCGCAGGGTCGAGCCGGTGATGATGGCACGTTTCAGCATGACCCGGAAAATCGGCACGGTTATCTCACCCCCGCCCTGAGCGGCGATATAGACGATGCGGCCACCCATCTTCAGCGCGTCGAGGTTTTTGGCGAAATAGTCGCCGCCGACCATATCCAGCACCACATCAACCCCGCCGGCCGCCTTTGCGACCGCCGCAAAGTCCTCGGTGGTGGTGTCCACCGCGATATCCGCGCCGAGCGCCAGGGCTGTCCTGGCCTTGTCGGCACCGCGGCCCGTTGCAATGACCCGGGCGCCGGCTGTCCTGGCCATCTGGATCGCCGTAACGCCGATGCCCGACGTTGCACCGTGCACCATCAGGGTCTCGCCGGCCTTGAGCGCCCCGCCCTCGAAGACATTGGCGAAGACCGTGAAGATCGTCTCGGGCAGGCACGCCGCAGCGTCAAACTCCATGCCGTCCGGGATCGGCAAGGCGTGGCGCGCGTCGCAGGCGACGTATTCCGCATAGCCGCCGCCGGCCAGCAGCGCGCAGACCCGATCACCAAGTTTCCAACGGCCGGCGGCCACTACAACTTCACCCGCCACCTCCAGGCCCATCGTCTGGGACGCACCGGGCGGCGGGGCATACATGCCCATGCGCTGGGCCATGTCGGCGCGGTTGATCCCGGCGGCGCGGACCCTGATCAGGATTCCGCCGGGTGCGGGTTTGGGGATCGGCAGGCGTTCCGGCCTCAGCGCCGAGGCCGGACCTTTGCCGCCTTCAATGGCGATGGCGGTCATGGTTTCGGCTTCGAGCGGGCTCATGATGTGGTCCTGAAACTTGCGCCAAGGCGGCTGTCGCGTTCAGATAGCGCCGCAAGTTGGTGCCGCATAGGAGGGTTCGGCCATGGATGAGCCTGTTGAGACCCGCGTCGGCCGTGGCCAGCGCCTGATTGAAGCGGTGCGCGAGGACCTTGAACTGTATGGCGTGACCGAACTGGAGGAGCGTGTCGAGATCCTGCAAGCCGAAATCGCCCGTGTGAACGCCCAGATCGACCGCAAGCGCTCGGGGCGCGCCGCCGCTGACGCCCTGTTTTCATAACCACCGGGCCGACAGGTACGCGTGGCACAGGCGTTGCACGAATTCGGGTTTCGCGCCCTTCGTTCAGCGCGTGGCAACACTATTCGTGTAGAGTTGAAACAATGCAGGACACCCAGAGCCCAGATTGGCGCGATGACGTCATCCAGGACTTCGCCCGCTCGGAGCTTTTCGAGCGGACATTCCAGGAAGGCATGGAGCTTGTCGAGGAGACGGCCGCCTATCTGGATGGCGGGGGTCGCCAGGAATCCAAGCTGTTGTCACGCAACGCCGCATTGGCCTATGCCGCCGAGAGTATGCGCCTGACCACGCGCCTGATGCAGGTGGCCTCCTGGCTGCTGGTCCAGCGCGCCGTGCGTGAGGGCGACATGGTCCCGGCCGCCGCGTGCGAAGATCGCTATCGCCTGAATGCCGATACTGTGACCCGCGCCGAGGTGTTGGCCTCGCGCACCGAGTTACCGGGCATGCTGACGCGTCTGGCTGACCGGGCCGAGCGTCTCTATGAGCGCGTGCGCCATCTGGACACCCGGATGTATGTGGAAAGCCAGACCAGCGAACGACCCAACGCGGTGCGCGGTGCCATGGACCGCCTGAAATCCGCGTTCGGAGTCTAGGGCGGATGGCCCCGCTGCTGGCGCGGCGGGGTTCACGAAGTTGAGTTGGTAGAGAATTTGGCCGGTAGAGCGACAACTCCGATAGCTGCTCTCTCCGCCAACGCACTGTGATGCATCCAACGGAAAGCGTGGATCAACAGCAAAAAACGCCGCGAAGGTTGCTCCTCGCGGCGTTTGAAATTCCCAACAGCCCGAGGGCCGCTCGCCTATTTGCGGGTGAAGGCACCGAACTTGGCGTTGAAGCGTGACACGCGGCCGGCGCGGTCCAGCAGGTGGTGACCACCACCGGTCCAGGCCGGGTGAGTCTTGGGGTCGATATCCAGGTTCAGCGTGTCGCCCGGCTTCCCGTAGGTCGAGCGGGTCTGATAGCTGGTGCCATCGGTCATCACCACATTGATGAAGTGATAATCGGGGTGCGTGTCTTGTTTCATCGAACGGGCGCCTGACGTAAAGGTGCAGCCAAATTGGAACGAGCGCCGAAGGGGGCGGCTCGAAGGAAGCCGCGCGTATAGAGAAACGTTCGGTTGAATGCAAGGTACGACACCGATGAGCGATACCGGACCCGACGTTTCAGCGCCGGGACGTCCCAGTACGGGCCAGGCCCTGGCGCAGACTCTGTCCGAAGCCTCCGGGCGACGCGAGAGAAGCCGCAACGTGGGGGCCCTGCGCAGACTCGCACCGTTTGCCCGTGCCCACTGGGGCGACGCGGCTATGGCCGGCTTGTTTCTGGTACTGTCGACCTGCGCCACCCTGGGCCTGTCGGGTGCCATCCGGCTGGTGGTGGATCACCTGACCGACAAGGGGCTCGACCCCGCCACCGTGGACCAGAAGTTCCTGATCCTGGGGGGTGTTGCCGTCTGTCTGGCCGCCGCCACGGCGCTGCGGTTCTTCTTTGTGACCAAGGTGGGCGAGCGGATCGTGGCCGATCTGCGCAAGGCGACCTATGCGCATATCCTGACCCTGGATCCGTCCTATTTCCTGAAGACCCGCACGGGGGAGGTGCTGTCGCGACTGACGACAGACATTGCCATCGTCGAGAGCCTGGTGGCGACGTCGGTCTCGGTGGCGGCGCGCAATCTGCTGACTCTGATCGGGGCCCTCGTCCTGTTGGTGTTTGTCAGCCCGAAACTGACCGGGCTGGTGCTGTTGACCTTTCCGTTCGTGATCGCGCCGATCTTCCTGTTTGGCCGCCGGGTGCGAAAGTTGACCGCTTCGGCGCAGGATCGCTTTGCCGACGCCATCGGGGCGGCGGGGGAAAGTCTGGATGCGCTGGAGACGGTGCAGGCCTTTGGTCGCGAAGGCGCAGCGGCCACGCGTTTCGGGTCTGCGGTGGAGCAGGCCTTCCAGGCGCAACTGCGGCGGATTACCACGCGGGCGATGATGACCGCCGCCGTGATCGTGCTGGTGTTCGGCGGCGTCGTGGTCGTCTTCTGGCTGGGGGTTCACGCCGGCCTTCGCGGGGAGATCAGCTGGGGCGCGCTGTTCCAGTTTGCGTTCCTGTCGGTGATGGCGGCGGCCTCGGTCGGCGCGTTGGGGGAGACCTGGGGCGAGGTCCAGAAGGCGGCGGGCGCGATGGAGCGCGTGGGCGAATTGCTCGACGCCCGGCCGGGGATCGCGCCGCCGGTGCATCCCACGCCGCTGCCGGTTCCGGCCCGTGGCGAGGTGGTGTTCGAGCACGTGACCTTTGCCTATCCGGGACGCCCAGATCTGCCGGCGCTCAACGACTTCAACCTGACCGTCAGGCCGGGCGAGCGGGTAGCGCTGGTCGGTCCGTCGGGCGGCGGCAAGAGCACGGTGTTTCGTCTGCTGTTGCGGTTCTATGATCCGCAGGCCGGTCGCGTGCTGATGGACGGTGTCGATCTGCGTGAGGCCGAGCCGTCGGAGGTTCGCGCGCGCCTGGCCCTGGTGGCACAGGAGAGCCCGCTGTTCTCCGGCTCGGCGCTCGACAACATCCGTTATGGTCGCGAGGCCGCCACCGAGGACGAGGTGCGCGCGGTGGTTCGCGCCGCCCAGGCCGAGGCGTTTCTGGCCGCCCTGCCGGAAGGGCTCAACACCTCGATCGGCGAGAAAGCCCGCACCCTGTCCGGCGGCCAGCGCCAGCGTCTGGCCATCGCGCGCGCCCTGGTCCGCGAGGCTCCGATCCTGCTGCTGGACGAGGCCACCAGCGCGCTGGACGCCGAGAACGAGCAACTGGTCCAGCGCGCCCTCGACGCCGCCATGAAGGGCCATACGACCCTGGTCATCGCCCACCGACTGGCCACCGTGCTGAAGGCTGACCGGATCGTGGTGTTGGACGGCGGTCGCGTGGTGGAGTCAGGAACCCACAACGACCTCGTGGCGCGAAGCGGTCTCTATGCGCGGCTGGCGGCCCTGCAGTTCGAAGCGGCCTGAGGATGCCGAAGGCTGTCACGCTCCGGGCGCGCCTGAAGCCCGCCGAGCGGGCCCGCGTGGCCGAGCTGTTCGAGCGCTTTGAGGCCGAGGAAAGCGATCCGCGCACCGAGCTCAGCTATGCGAGCGCCTACGAGCTGGTAGTGGCGGTGGCGCTGTCGGCCCAGGCCACGGACGTCTCGGTCAACAAGGCCACCGACCGGCTCTTCAAGATCGCCGACACGCCACGCAAGATGCTGGACCTGGGCGAGGAGGGTCTGAAGCCGTTCATCTCGTCCATCGGCCTGTTCAACACCAAGGCGAAGAACGTGATCCGGATGGCGCAGATCCTGATCGAACAGCACGGTGGGGAGGTGCCCCTGACCCGGGAGGCGCTGCAGGCCCTGCCCGGCGTCGGTCGCAAGACGGCCTCCGTGGTGTTGAACGAGCTGCGGATCGAGCCGGCCATTGCCGTCGACACCCATGTGTTCCGGGTCGCCCACCGGCTGGGACTGGCCACCGGCAAGACGCCGGACAAGGTCGAGGCGGAGCTGATGGCGATTGTGCCAGAGGCCGCCCTGATCCGCGCCCACCACTGGCTGATCCTGCACGGACGGTACGTTTGTGTCGCCCGGCGACCGAAATGTGAGGCCTGTCCGGTGGCCGACCTCTGTCCGTCGCGAGCGCTGTTCGCCTAATCCAGGATCACGTGGGGGATGAACCGGGAAAGGTTTCTGGTGACGCGGCTGCGGTCCTCGCGAATGCCGATGCCGGCGGGTTCGGTGCCCACGATCCAGGCCCCGATGACCGGATAGTTGCCGTTGAAGCGGGTGATGGGGTGCAGGGCCTGGCGGATGTGGCCCTCCTCGCCATAGCCCTGGTCCATCACCCTGGCGCGGCGGCCCTTGGCGACCAGCTCGATATTGGCCCCCTCGCGGGAGAACAGCGGCTTGCGGACGTAAGAGTTGGCCAGCTCGGCGACGCGCGGATCGTCTTCGAAGAACGCCGGCAGCAGGTTGGGATGTCCGACATTGCGCTCCCACAAAAGGGGCAAGAGGCCTTTGTTGGACAGGATCGCTTTCCAGGCAGGCTCCAGGAACAGGGTGTTTGAGCCACCGACCTTGGCGGCATAGTCCTCGCGGAACATCTCTTCCCACGGATATAGCTTGAACACCGCCCCGATCAGGAAGTTGTCCTGGTCGACGAACCGGCCATCGGCGTCGAGGCCGATCTTGTCGATGGCCACGAACTTGGGCTCGATCCCGGCCTGGGTCGCGATATCCTCGAGATATTTAACCGTCTGACGGTCCTCGATGGAGGTCTCGTCGCTGGCGAAATGCACGAAGCCGCCGGCAGGGAAGATTGCCTTGAAGCGGTTCTGCAACTGCTCGTGCAGGCTGTTGAACTGGTCAGCCGCGGCGGGCAGGCGTCCGGCGGCGATCATTTCCTCCAGCCAGATCCACTGGAAAGTGCCGGTCTCGTAGATGCTGGTGGGGGTGTCGGCGTTGTACTCGAACAGCTTGGCGGGGCCGGTGCCGTCGTAGGCGAAATCAAAGCGGCCGTAGAGCGACGGGGCCTTTGATTTCCAGCTGTTGGCCACGTCGTCGCGCGACGCCTCCGGAATCGCCAGCCGGGCCATCAGAGCCTCGCTGCCGGCCACCTCGTCGACGAGATCAAGGCAGAGCGCATGGAGCGCGCGGGCGGGCTCTTCCAGGCCATCCTCGATTTCGGCGAGCGTGAACTGGTAGTAGGCGCGCTCGTCCCAGTAGCGTTCCCCGTCGAGATGTCGCCAGGTAAAGCCCAGCGCCTCGGCGCGCGCGTCCCAGCCAGGGCGTTCGTCGGCCTTGATGCGTTTCATCGTGCGGTCAGGTTTCCTCGGCGCGCTTGACCGGCTGGGCCTCGATCCGCAGATGCGGGGCTTCCAGCATCGGCATCGGTTCGGCGGCGGGGGCCTTCAATCGCGCCAGGACGTCGCTGGCCGAGGAGTGGCCAGGCAAGATGCCGGCGGCCTGAAGCTTGGCGTCGAGGTCGGCACCGGTGCGGCGGTCTTCCAGTTCGCCGGCGGCCTTGAACTTTTCGTCGGCGATCATCTGGCGTTCCTTGATGCGCTTCAGGCTGTCGGCGGCGGAACCGAGCCGGGCCGACGCGCCGGCACCCTGTGACGCCACAGCCGCCTGCGCCCGCTGGACGCTGTCGTTGACCTTCACCACATCGATCTCGCGGCGCAGGGTTTCGACCCGCTGATGGGTAGAGGCAATGGTCTTGTGCATCCGCTCCTCGGCGGCCTTCATCTCGGCCAGCTGGGGGGTCTTGGCGGTGACGTCGGTCTCCAGCTCGGAGATGCGCTGGGCAACCTCCATAGCCAGGGCCTCGTCGCCCTTGGAGAGTGCGGCACGGGCCGAGCTTTCATAGCGGCTGGCCTGATCTATCAGATTCTGCAGTTCCTTTTCGATCATCCGGCGCCGCGCCACCAGGGTGGCCAGGTC
>Ga0105048_10017904_pt1 | contig 10915 bp, 10 predicted proteins | sample MAT05_FD_78382 | JGI IMG/M metagenome (GOLD analysis project Ga0105048, IMG submission 78382) | Freshwater microbial communities from Lake Fryxell liftoff mats and glacier meltwater in Antarctica - MAT-05 | ecosystem: Environmental > Aquatic > Freshwater > Ice > Liftoff microbial mat | place...
GCAGCACACGCGGCCACAAGATCGGGCTGACCTCGCGCGCGATGCAACTGGCCAGCCAGATCACCGAACCCGACTACGGCACCTTGCTCGACGACATGTTCTTCCAGCAGGGGGGCGACATCCCGATGTCGCGTTTCATCGCGCCGCGGGTCGAGGTCGAACTGGCTTTCGTGCTCGGCAAACGGCTGCAGGGCCCGAACGTGTGCATCTTCGACGTACTGGCTGCCACCGATTATGTGGTGCCGGCGATCGAGATCATCGATGCACGCATCGAGCAGTTCGACCGCCATACCCGGGCCATGCGCAAGGTGTTCGACACTATTGCCGATAACGCCGCCAATGCCGGCATCGTCACTGGCGGGCGGCCGGTGCGACCTGACGCAGTGGACCTGCGCTGGGTCGGCGCGCTCTTGTACAAGAACGGCGTGATCGAAGAATCCGGCATCGCGGCCGCGGTGCTGAACCATCCGGCTACCGGTGTGGCCTGGCTGGCCAACAAGCTCGCGCCCTGGGGCGAGTCCCTGGAAGCGGGCGAGGTGGTGCTGGGCGGCTCATTCACCCGGCCGGTGGCAGCCCAGGCCGGCGACACTTTCCACGCCGACTACGGGCCGCTGGGCTCGATCGGTTTTCGCTTTACCTGACCCCGTTTTCGGACCGGGAAACCCCTGTAGCCTGACAAGGACCATCCGCATGCAAACCCCCGTCAACACCTTCAAGCTGGCCCTGAAGAACCAGCAGCCCCAGATCGGTTTCTGGGTCAGCATGATCAGCTCGCTGAGCACCGAGATCAGCGCCGGCGCCGGTTTCGACTGGTTGCTGCTGGACGGCGAACACACGCCCAACCACCTGCAAAGCATGCTGGCCCACCTGCAGACCATCGCCGGATACGGCAGCCAGCCGGTGTGCCGGATTCCGGTCGGCGACACCGCGCTGATCAAGCAATACCTGGACCTTGGCGCGCCCAGCCTGCTGGTGCCGATGGTGGACACCGCCGAGCAGGCCCGCATGCTGGTGCAGGCCTGTCGTTACCCGCCCCAGGGCATCCGCGGCATGGCCGGCGCACGGGCTTCGCGCTGGGGCCGTTTTCCGCGTTACGCCCACGAAGCCAACGACCAGATCTGTCTGCTGGTGCAGGCAGAGACCCGGCTGGCGTTGTCCAACCTGGACGCGATCCTGGCCATCGACGGCATCGACGGCGTCTTCATCGGTCCGGCCGACCTGTCGGCTTCCATGGGTCATGTCGGCAACCCGGCGCATCCCGAGGTGCAAGCCGCCATCGACGATGCGATCGTGCGCATCCGCAAGGCCGGCAAGGCGCCAGGCATACTGACCGCCGACGTCGCGTTGGCCAAACGGTATCTGGACCAGGGTGCCTTGTTCGTCGCGGTCGGTATCGACACCCAGCTCCTGGTGCGCGGTACGAGCGCCTTGCTGGCGCAATTCAAGACAACCGCCCAGCCGCCACAGCCCAGCAAGGACAAGACCTATGGATAGAACTGGCAGCACACTCAATGGCATCCATGCCGAAGAACACCTGGCGCGGGTCGAGCTGGCCGCGTGTTATCGCGTGTTCGCGCTACTGGGCTGGACCGAGCTGATCTACAACCACATCACGCTGCGGCTGCCCGACAGCGTCACCGGCGGCGCCAAGCAGTTCCTGATCAACCCGTTCGGCCTGCATTACAGCGAGGTCAGCGCCAGCAACCTGGTCAAGATCGACCTGCAGGGCCGGGTGCTTGACAATTCGCCGCATCCGGTCAACCCGGCCGGCTTCACCGTGCACGCAGCGCTGCACGACGGGTTGCCCGATGCCCACTGTGTCATGCACACCCATACTACAGCCGGCATGGCGGTGGCCTGTCTACAGGGCGGTCTGCAACAGACCAATTTCTACAGCGCGCAGCTGTACGGCATGGTGGCCTACCACGATTTCGAAGGTATCACCGTGCATTCCGACGAGGCGCCGCGGCTGCTCGCAAGTATCGGCGACAGGCCGACGGTGATTCTTCGCAACCATGGCCTGCTGGCCTGGGGCCAGACGCTGGCGCAGACCTTCGCCCGGTTGTGGACGCTGAACCGCGCCTGCGAGATCCAGCTGGCGACCCTGGCCATGGGGCCGGCAATCCCGATCTCCGATGCGGTCGCGCGCAAGTGCAACCACGACTCGCTGCAGTTTCATCCCAACCATGGCGCCGGCAAGGACGTGCTCGACGCCTTGGTGCGCCAGGTTGACCGCATCGATACCTCGTACCGGCAATGACGGGAACCCCCAATACGATGAACACGAACCCACCCTGCTACGAACGGATCTGCGTGGTCGGCGCCGGCGCCATCGGCGGCTGGCTGGCAGCCGCACTGTCGCGCGCCGGACGGCGGGTGTCGCTGCTGGCCCGCGGCCAGACGCTGACGGCGCTGCAGTCCCGCGGTCTGCAACTGCAAACCGGACCGGCGGATGCGCCGCAGATGCACGGTTTCGATGTAAAGGCCAGCGCCGACGCCGCCAGCCTGGGCGTGCAAGATCTGGTCATCGTCGCCGTCAAGGCGCCAGCGCTCAAAGCCGTCGCGCAACAGATCGGCCCGCTGATCGGGCCGCAGACCGTGGTGCTGACCGCCATGAACGGCGTGCCCTGGTGGTTCCTGCACGGATTCGGCGGCGCGCTGCAAGACCAGGCGCTGGAAACGGTCGATCCCGGCGGCACGATCGCCATGGCGATCGGCGCCGGGCAAGTGATCGGTGGTGTCGTGCACGCCAGCTGCTCCGTGGCCGCGCCGGGCGTGATCCGGCATGGGTTCGGCAACAAGATCATCGTGGGCGAGCCCTCGGGCGAACGCAGCGAACGGGTGCTGGCGCTGGCCGCGCTGCTGCAGGCGGGTGGCCTGGAGGCGCCGGTGTCGGAGCAGATTCAGCGCGACATCTGGTTCAAGTTATGGGGCAACATGACGATGAACCCGGTCAGCGCCTTCACCGGCGCCCTGTCGAGCGATATCATGGACGACGAACTGGTGCTGGCTTTCTGTTCCAGGGCGATGCGCGAGGCGCGGGCTATCGGTATCGGCTTTGGCGTTGCGATCGACCAGGAGCCGGCCGATCGGCATGCGGTCACACGCAAGCTGGGCGCATTCAAGACCTCGATGCTGCAGGATGTGGAAGCCGGCAAGGCGGTGGAACTCGACGCGCTGGTGGCATCGGTCCGCGAACTCGGCCAGCTCACCGGCGTGCCGACACCCGAGATCGACACCCTGCTGGGCCTGGCACGGCTGCACGCGCGGATGCACGGCCTGTATTGAGCCGGCCCTGCGGCGGCGCTGATTCCCCGGTGCGCCTGGCGGCCAGCGGGTGTATGGTCGAGGCATGCCACATCATCGACACCACACCCGCGGCGATCTGGCGCGTATCGCCGCCGATGTCATGCGCGAGCGTGGCCTGGAGCCGGAGTTTTCGTTGGCTGTGCAACAGGAGCTGAAGTCCCTGACCGGCCCGGCCAGTGGTCAGGGCGAAGACATCGGCGACCTGACCGGCCTCCTGTGGAGTTCGATCGACAACGACGACTCGCGTGACCTTGACCAGTTGAGCTGCTGCGAGGTGTTGCCCGGTGGAGCGGTGAAGATCCTGGTGGCGGTGGCCGATGTGGACGCGCTGGTGCACAAGGGCAGCGCCGTCGACCGGCATGCCCACCGCAACACCACCTCGGTCTACACCGGCGCGCGTATCTTTCCGATGCTGCCTGAACGGCTGTCGACCGACCTGACCTCGCTGAACCAGGACGAGGACCGGCTGGCGCTGGTCACGGCGATGGTATTCAACCCCGACGCCAGCCTGGCGGGCTCCACCGTGATGCGGGCCCGGGTGCGCAACCAGGCACAACTGGCCTACGACGCGATCGCCGCCTGGCTCGATGGCACGGGCGAACTGCCGGCGCCCGCGGCGGCCGTCGCCGGCATGCAGGCACAGCTGCGCACGCAGGACGCGGTGGCGCAACAGCTGCGCGCACGGCGGCGCGAGCAGGGTGCGCTGGAGTTCGAAACCTTCCAGCCGCGCGCGGTGTTCGACGGCGAGCAGGTGGTCGACATCGTCGAACAACCCCACAACCGGGCGCGCCAGCTGATCGAAGAGCTGATGATTGCCACCAACGGCTGCAACGCCCACTTCCTGACCAAGGCCGGCGGCATGGGGCTGCGCCGGGTCGTGCGTTCACCGCAGCGGTGGCAGCGCATCGTCGATGTGGCGCGCGACAAGGGCGTCGATTTGCCGGCGCAGCCCGATGCCCGCGCGCTCGAGGGTTTCCTGGCCCGCGAGCGCCGGCGCGACCCGCTGCGTTTCCCCGACCTGTCGCTGGTGATCGTCAAGCTCATGGGCCGCGGCGAATACGTGGTGGAGCGGCCCGACGGCCCACCCATCGGCCACTTCGGACTGGCAGTGCAGGACTACACGCACTCCACGGCACCCAACCGGCGATATCCCGACCTGATCACATCGCGGCTGATCAAGGCCACGCTGGCGCACCGGCCGCCGCCATACAGCCCATCCGAACTCGGCCTGCTGGCGCAACACTGTACGCAGCAGGAAGAGGCGGCCCAGAAGGTCGAGCGGCGGGTCCGCAAGTCGGAGGCGGCTCTGGTGCTCGAGACCCGGATCGGTCAGAGCTTCGACGGCATCGTCACCGGTGCCGATCCGCAATCCACCTGGGTGCGCACCTTCGAGCCACCGGTCGAAGGCAAGCTGATCGGCAACCCACCCCACCTCGACCTCGGCCAGCGCCTGCGGCTACGGCTGGTCGCAGCAGACGTCGAACACGGGTTCATCGACTTCGTGCTCTCCTGAAACCTTGCGGGACAGACCGAGCACACGAAGTGAGCGAGCTCTGTCCCCAACAATTCGTCGGATGTCCGGATGTCTGCCTTGCGGGACAGACCGAGCACACGAAGTGAGCGAGCTCTGTCCCCAACACTTCGTCGGATGTCCGGATGTCTAAACCAACGCCCCCATCGCCCGCAGCCGCGCCCGCAGTTCGTCCAATTCGTCCATCAGCTGCAACGCCAGCGCCGCACCTGGCGTGTTCACGCCCAGGTCGCGCTGCAGCCGCACCGCCACCCGCGCCCGGCGCAACTGAATACCAGTGAAGCGCCAGACGGTGGGTTCCGCGCCCTGGGGCGCGATGACGCCTTCATCGACCAACGCCACCAGCTGTTCGACCTCGATGCGGCAGGCACGACACAGCTCGTCCAGTGTCAGATCCTGTTGCTCCTCGAGAATCAGCACCTCGATCACCCCGTTGCGATTGTCGGCGTTCATCATGGCTGTCCCTCCTGCAGTCTGGCGCGCGGCCGGAAATCCTTGAATTGCGACTGCATGCCGGCGTAGACGGCCCGTGCAGGCTGCGAGTCCGCCGGCGGCAAGGCAATCTGCAACACGAAATAGAAGTCGCCCGGCGTCGCGCCGGGTATGCCACGGCCACGCAGGCGCAGCTTGCGTCCGGCGCCCGATCCGGCCGGGATGGTCAACTCGACAGAGCCCGCCGGGGTCGGCACCTCGATCTGCGCACCCAGTGCCGCCTCCCATGGCGCCACCGGCAAGTCGAGATACACGTCGCGCTGGTCGATGCGGTATCGCGGATGCGGCCGAAACGACACCTCCAGGTAAAGGTCACCCGGCTTGCCCTGGCCGATGGCCGGCCCGCCCTGGCCAGCCAGTCGCACATGCTGACCGGCGCGCACCCCCTTGGGCACGGTGAATTCGATCGTGTGTTCACGCGACGTCACGCCGCCTTGCTCGTCGATCTGCGGCATGCGCAGGCTCAGGCTGCGCTTGGCGCCGTGGTAGGCATCTTCCAGATCGATCTGGATGCGCGCATGGTGATCTTCCCCGTTGGCATGGAAACCGCCGCGAGGACCCGCCTGGCCACCGCGCGCGGCGCCCGCTTCGTTGAAACCACGCCGGAACAGGGTCTCGAAAAAATCGCTGTAGTCTTCCTGCCCCGGCCCCTGGCCGCCGAATCCGCGCCCGGGGGCCTCAAAGCCCGCGTTCCAGTCCGGCGGTGGCTGGAAGTCCTGTCCGGCACGCCAGTTGGCGCCCAGCCGGTCGTAGGCCGCACGTTTCTCCGGGTCCTTGAGCACTTCATTGGCTTCACCGATCTCCTTGAAACGCGCTTCCGCGTCCGATTCCTTGCTTACGTCGGGATGGTATTTGCGCGCCAGGCGCCGGTACGCCTTCTTGATGTCATCGGCACTGGCATCGCGAGTCAGACCGAGCAATTGGTAGTAGTCCTTGAATTCCATGGCGTCCCCGTGCTGTTCGTCAATCTACACCGGATCGGGTCCGAGATGTGCCACAGATCGGGGCGGCTTGATGCAGGTCAAGCTGAAACACGGCAGCACTTCAGTCCACCTGCACGGGCACCCGCTGCGCAAGTGCGCACATCAATTCATAGCCAACCGTGCCCGCCGCACGCGCGATCTCGTCGATCGACAACGCGGCGTCGCCCGAGACGCCCCACAACACGACCTCGCTGCCGATGCCGGCGTCTGGCACGCCCTGCAGGTCGACCGTCAGCATGTCCATGCTGACCCGCCCGACAGTGCGGCTGCGCACACCGTCAACCAGCACCGGGGTGCCGGTCGGGCACACCCGCGGGTAACCGTCCGCATATCCACAGGCGACCACACCGATACGCATCGGGAGGTCAGCCGTGAACGACGAACCGTAGCCGACCGTGTCACCCGGCTGCAGTTGCTGCACCGCAATAATGCGCGCCGACAGCGTCATGGCTGGAAGCAAGCGCCAGTGGGCCGCATCGTGCCGAGGGTAATCGGGCGCGCTGCCGTAGGTCGCGATGCCGGGCCGGATCCAGTCCGAGACGGCGGCAATGCCCTCGCCGGCTGCAGCCGCGCCCATGTGCCGCAGCGTCGCAGCGCTGTTGCCGACGCTGCGCTCGCCCGGCAGGTTTTCGGTCGCGGCCAGGAACGCCGACAGCTGCGCAACCACGCCGATCGGTCCGTCCGCATCGCTGAAATGGGTCATCAGCGTGATCTCGTCGACCTGCGGCAAGGCATCGAGCCGGGACCAGGCGGCGCGGTAGACCACCGGCTTGAAACCCAACCGGTTCATGCCCGTGTTCATTTTCAGGAATACCCGATGCGGCAAATGGGTTTTATGTGTCGCCAGCATGTCGATCTGCTCGCTGCAATGCACGGTATGCCACAGGCCCAGGCGCGAACACAGTTCGAGGTCACGCGGCTCGAACACGCCTTCGAGCAGCAGAATCGGACCCCGCCAGCCCAGGTCGCGGACCCGCTGGGCCTCGGCCAGGTCGAGCAGCGCGAAACCGTCCGCTCCGCGCAGACCTTCGAACACGCGCTCGATGCCGTGGCCATAGGCGTTGGCCTTGACGACGGCCCAGATCTTGGCGTCGGGAGCGCACTGGTGACAACGCGCCAGGTTGTGGCGCAACGCATCGGTATGAATCGTGGCTTGGATGGGGCGCGGCATGATGGTGCAATTCGATCGGACGATACTGCCATTCTGTCACTGCGCGGCAGCCGGGTTGTCGTCCCGACTTACCCCTCCTGCGTCGCAACCGGCGCATGATATAACCGGCCACCACGTTGGAGACACCATCAGGAAATATCGGCATCAGACCACTGAATGCCCTGACAACACGGCATGAAGCGCGGGTTCTACACCATCATGTCAGCGCAGTTTTTCAGCTCGCTGGCAGACAATGCATTGTTCGTCACCGCGGTGCAGTTGCTTCGCAGCCAAAAAGCCGGCGAGTGGCAACAGGCGGCATTGGTACCGATGTTCGCACTGTTCTACGTGATCCTCGCGCCTTTCGTCGGCGCTTTCGCCGACTCGCGGCCCAAGGGCCAGGTCATGCTGGTCAGCAACTTCATCAAGGTGGTTGGCTGCCTGATGATGTTGTTCGGCACCCACCCGCTGCTCTCGTATGCGATTGTCGGGCTCGGGGCCGCCGCGTATTCGCCGGCCAAATACGGCATCCTCACCGAACTGCTGCCGGCCTCCCAGTTGGTCAAGGCCAATGGCTGGATCGAGGGCCTGACCATCGGCTCCATCATCCTGGGGGTGCTGCTGGGCGGCCAGCTGGTCGGGGCGACCGTCTCCGGTTTCCTGCTGCATTACGACTTCCCGCTCATCGACACCGGCATCGACACCGCGCCCGAGGCGTCCATTGCAGTGCTGATCCTGGTCTACCTGCTGGCAGCCTGGTTCAACACCCATATTCCCGATACTGGCGTGGAAATGCGCCCGCTGCCGCGCAAGATTGTCACGCTGCTGCCCGATTTCTGGACCTGCAACATGCGCCTGTGGCGCGACAAGCTGGGCCAGATATCGCTGGCCGCGACCACGTTGATCTGGGGCGTGGCCGGCAATCTGCGATTCATCGTATTGTCCTGGGCTGCGGCTGCGCTGGGTTATTCAGTCACCCAGGCCTCGGCACTGCAAGGTGTGGTGGCCATCGGCATGGCGGTCGGCGCCATCTTGGCCTCGATGCGCATGCGACTGGAAGACGCACCACGGGTGATCTGGTTGGGCATCGGCATGGGTGGGCTGATCATCCTGCTGATCTTCATCGACAACGTCTGGATCGCGGCGCCGTTCCTGATACTGCTGGGCGCCATCGGTGGCTTCCTGGTGGTGCCGATGAACGCACTGTTGCAACACCGCGGACACAACCTGATGGGCGCGGGGCGCTCGATCGCGGTGCAGAACTTCAACGAGCAGGCCTGCATCCTGGCGCTGGGCGCCGCCTACAGCCTGTCGGCGGGCCTGGGCGTGCACACCTTTAGCGCCATCACTGGTTTTGGCCTCGTGGTCGCGCTGGTGATGTGGCTGATCCAGCGCTGGTACGCCAGCAACTGCGTCAAACACCGCGCCGAGGTCGAGCATCTGCTGGCCATCGCGCGCAACGACAAGGTGCACGGTTGAGCGCGTGACGGCGTGCTCAGCGCCGCATGCGCTGGAAATCGGATGGCGTCAGTGACGCATCGGGCTCGGTGCGTTCGACCCGGTCACGTCCCAGCCGCTTGGCGTCGTACAAGGCCTTGTCGGCGGCCGCGTACAGCGATGCCATCGTACCGTTGCCGCCGGCGGGCAGGCAGCCGACGCCGAAACTGGCGGTGGTCGGAATCTGCAGGTCCCGGCTGACCGGCGCCGGTGACTCGTGCAACTGGCGCCGCAACTTGTGAGCCAGGGCGACGGCGGCGTCGATATCGGTGCGCGGCAGCAGCACCATGAACTCCTCGCCGCCGATGCGGGCCACCAGGTCGGTGCCGCGCACCCCGCCCAGCAGGCATTGCGCAACATGGCACAACACCTTGTCGCCAGCCGGGTGACCATACCGGTCGTTGATGCCCTTGAAATGGTCCAGGTCGAGCACGATCGTACTGGTGAAGTCCCCATGGCGTTGCGCGCGCCGCAGTTCCTGTTCGGCCAGCTGCATGAACTCTCGCCGGTGGTACAAGCCGGTCAATGCGTCACGCGTGGCCAGCCAGACCAATTCGTCCTGTTGCTTCTCCAGTGTGTCATTGCGCGCGGTGAGTTCGCGCTGCAGCATCAGGTACCGGGCGTTGCGCCGCCACAAGACCAGCGACAACACCAGGCCCAGCAAGGCAGCGCCGAAGCCGTTCGCCCAGTTGGACAACTGCAGCGATGGTTCTAGCTGCGTCAGTCCCATGCCGGCAAAAAACAGTGCGTACCCGATGGCAAACAACCAAGCCGCGGTGGCCGGCGGCAACAGGAACAGCAGGCTGACCGACATGCATCCCAGCAGATACGGACTGATATTGGGCGTGACCCACTGGTCGAGCGATGTGAGCACGATGGTGAAGATCAGGAAACTCAGCGGCGCCACGAATTGCAGCAACCGCACCGCCCCGTCGACCCGTGCGCTACGCACGACGCGCCATGTCGCCAGCAGCAGCAGCACCAGATAAGCGGCAGTGCCGATGTAAACCTGCACCAACGCCCACCACCAGTCTTGTTGCACTGCCGCGAGCGGCGGTGTGCCCAGCAAAAAGACCGCCAGCAAAAACAGATTCAGTGCCAGGAACAGCGGCATCAGCCAGCGCAGGCGGCGCATGTTGTCCAGCGCGACTTCCTGCTCGACCTGCGCGTCCGCGTCTGCCATGGCATTGAACCAGCGGGCTATACGGTCTGGCACGGGCATCATGGGGCGCGAGTATCGCAGGTCGGGGCCCTGCGGCGAGGTGACCGACGACGAGGTGTCCGACGACGAGCGCAATTGCTGTTAACCTTTGCACGATGCGTCCGCGAACCGGATCTCCAGCCACTTGCGCCCGCAATGGACATGACTTCAATCTACGATTTTTCGGTCTTGCAGATGGATGGCAAATCGCTGCCGTTGAAGCAATTCAAGGGCCAGCCCATGCTGATCGTCAATACTGCCAGCCAGTGCGGCTTCACACCGCAGTTTGCCGGGCTCGAGGCCCTGCACCAGGCCTATGGCAGACAGGGTCTGGTGGTGCTCGGATTCCCCTGCAACCAGTTCGGCGCCCAGGATCCCGGCAGCAACGACGCGATCGCGCTGTTCTGTCAGCGCAATTACGGTGTGAGTTTCCCGATGATGGCCAAGGTCGACGTCAACGGCGCGCAAGCTGCGCCGATCTGGAAGTGGCTGGCCGAACAGGCACCGGGATTGCTCGGCAGCAAGGCCATCAAATGGAACTTCACCAAGTTTCTGGTCGACCGGAACGGTTCCGTACGAAGGCGCTTTGCGCCCACCGACGCTCCGAAAGGCCTGGCGGGCGATATTGACGCGGCATTGTCGGAGTGAGCAGTTTTACCGCCTGGGACCACCATTCAAGGCGCCACGCAACGCGACCGGCGGCATAACCGCTGTAATGGCTTCTTTTTTGCTACGCTGTCGCCAAAGATGGC
>Ga0105048_10017906_pt1 | contig 10914 bp, 6 predicted proteins | sample MAT05_FD_78382 | JGI IMG/M metagenome (GOLD analysis project Ga0105048, IMG submission 78382) | Freshwater microbial communities from Lake Fryxell liftoff mats and glacier meltwater in Antarctica - MAT-05 | ecosystem: Environmental > Aquatic > Freshwater > Ice > Liftoff microbial mat | place...
CTGGTCCAGCGGGTTGTTGGCCTTTTCAACGATCCGGCCACGAACCCGAACAACGCTCAACTGCTGTTCACCACGCACGACACGAACCTGCTTGGCACCACGCTGGGTGAGCCGGTACTCCGGCGGGACCAGGTTTGGCTCACCGAAAAGAAGCCCACTGGCGATACGGAACTGTACCCGCTGACGGATTTCAAACCTCGGAAGGCCGAAAACCTGGAGCGCGGTTATCTGCAGGGTCGCTACGGCGCGATTCCGTTCCTCGGCAACTTCATGATGCATTCCGGGTGAAGGTCATGGCAGGGTTCAAGCGAGATCGCGAACGCCGGCCGGGTCGTCGTGATCCGTTTCGAGAGCCGAAACCGGTCATCCTTGTCGTGACAGAGGGGATCGTCACCGAAATCGAATACATTCAAGGCTTCAAGGCGGCATGCAAAAACCCGCGCGTCGATGTGCAACATCCTCCCAAAGGGGGCGGCGTGCCGAAGACATTGGTCCAAGTGGCCAAGAAACTCAAAGTCGAGAACGACAAGCAAGCCAAACGGGAAGGCGACGACAATATCAGGTTCGATGAAGTCTGGGTCGTCTTCGATACTGATGAGCATCCCAACATCGATCAAGCTCGCAGAATGGCTGACGACAATGACATCAAGGCTGTGCAGTCCAATCCTTCGTTTGAACTATGGCTGCTTCTGCACTTTCGAGACAGCCCCGGGCAGCAGCATCGGGACAAGATTCGGGAATTGTTGAAGGCTTATGTGAAGGGCTACGACAAGCATGTCGAATATGACGACTTCGAGGCATGTGAGTTGGCCGCGGAGACAAGAGCTGAAAAGCTTGACAAAGTAGCGAAAAGCGCTAGAACACCGCATCATAACCCGACAACTGAAATGTATCTCTTGACCCGTTCAATCCGTGGCTCGGCATAGTTGGTTGCGGCGACGCCGTTGGCGTCGCCGCTGAACGTCACCGCACCTGCAAGAATGTTGTCTGGCGGTTGCTGGTCATCGTTTCCATCACTTCCTGCTGGATGTCGATAAACGCCTTGGCGCATTCGGGGTCGAACTGTTTGCCTGCCATCTGGCGGACTTCTTCAAAGGCCACTTCCGGCGGTCGGCCCTTCTTGTCGGCGTGATACGGGCGGTTCGAGGTCATGGCGTCGAAGGCGTCGGCCACGGCCACGATGCGTGCCAGTTGCGGGATGGCGTCGCCGGCCAGTTTGTCGGGATAGCCGCGGCCGTCCCAGCGCTCGTGATGCGGCCGGACGAGCGGCAACACCGGGTGCAGGTCGGGGATCGTCGAGATGATCGCGGCACCTTTCACGGTGTGCGTCTTCATGATCTCGTATTCGGCATCGGTCAGCTTGCCGGGCTTGCGGAGAATCTCATCGTCGATGCCGATCTTGCCGATGTCGTGCAGCGGCGTGCCGATACGGATGAGATCGATGTCCTTGGCTGAGAGGTCGAGTTTCTGGGCCAGCAGCAACGAGTAGTTGGTGACACGGGCAGTGTGGCCACCGGTGTACTCGTCGCGAAGTTCGACCGCCTGCGCGAGAATCGTAATCGTGTTCAGGAACAGGTCGCGCTGGCGGCGCAGCAGGCTGGCGCATTCGATGCCGGCCGACACGTGGGCGGCCAGTGCATCGGCGAGGTGCAGATCGTCTTCGTTGAATGCCTTCTGCCAGTAGCTGCGGTCGAGGTGCAGTACGCCCAGGCGCTTGCGCGGCGTTCGCAGCAGCACGCACAGGACCGAGGCCATCGCCCCGTCGGCAATACTGACGGCCCCTTTCAGTTCGGCATCGTCTTCAACCGAACAGCAGAGGATCGATTCACCGCGGCCGAAGCAGCGATGGGCCAGCTTCTTGCTGAAGTGGAACCGCCCCGGCGCTTCGCCGCGGCCCGATGCGAGTGCCCGCAAACGCAGGCCGCCGTCGGGAGCGTCCGCGAGGACGATCGCCCCGCGCTGGGCATCCAGAACGGAGACCGCATCGTTCAGGATCGCATGTAACAACTCGTCTTCGCTTTCGGTCGTAACGAGATGGTGACCCGCACGCAGCAGGGCCATCATCTGATCGCCCGCGCGGGGACAGTGATTGCGATCGAAAGCCAGGCGTTGGAAGCCTTCTTCCCACGATGAGCTGGTGGAGGCTTCGACAAGAATCTGGTCGGAGGGAGGCCCGTTGGGGGTGTCGACCGCCTCGACGATTTCGACCATCATCGCGACTTTGCCGAACTGGATGATGTCGCGGGCATGGAGCTGGCGCTCGCCATTGCCGAGGCGCACGCCGTTGACGTAGGTACCGTTGGTGCTGTCCAGATCACGGACCCACCATCCGTTGTCAACCATGCGGACTTCAGCATGACGGCGGCTGACCGAACTGTCGTCGAGCACGATTTCCAGTGTGCCCAGTCGGCCGGCGCGCAGCAGGGATTCCGATTCCCATACCTTGCCTTTCACGTCACCGCTGATGCCGCGGAGGCGTAATGGCTGTTTCATGACCCTGGCTCCCTGATGGCGACAAGCGACCGACCGTGGAGCATCCCTGCACCCGAATGAGTCTACAGTCTAGCATATTTCAAGGCACGACAAACGTTTCATCCGATGCAGGCACGAAAATCTAGGTCGCGGTTTGGGCTGGAGCAAAAGAATCGCGTCGGGAAGTCGGCCGGCACGGGCAGTGGAATCGTTACAACCGTACTGCCCTACCCCGCATTCTGGCGAATTTGGTTATACGCCTGCCATGTAGCCGCATTCGCAAGAATGCGGGATGGGTCGAGTAATCAGACCGCATTCTTACGAATGCGGCTACATGGCAGGCGGACTCATCGGAAATTTGGCATGATTTCAGCCGGGAACTGCGATAACATACAGTAGTTCATATTCCCGCCGGAGCCATCGCTGTGACTCATCCTCTCCTGTTCTCCCGTCGTGAAGCTCTGAAGTCCGCCGGGTGCGGCTTCGGTATGCTGGCCTTCGCGGGCCTGGCTAATGCCGTCACGCAGGCACCCGTTGTCGCGCCGAAGGCAAAGCGCGTCATCTTCCTGTTCATGCAGGGAGGTGTCAGCCATGTCGACTCGTACGACCACAAGCCGCGCCTGGATCGCGATGACGGCAAGCAGTTCTCATTCGACGACGCACGCACCATCGCCAACTCCGGCAAGCGCGGCTCGTCGCAGCGTGTGATGAAGCCGCTCTGGAAGTTCGCCCAGCATGGCCAATCGGGCCGTTGGGCGTCCGATCTGTTCCCGAATGTCGCGCACCACGTCGATGACCTGTGCTTCCTGCACGGCATGCACACGGAAGGCGTCGCCCACGGCCCGGCCACGTTGTTCCTGCACACCGGTTCGACCAACTTCATCCGGCCGTCCGTGGGGTCGTGGATCAACTACGGTCTGGGCAGCGAGAACGACAATCTGCCCGGCTTCGTGTCGGTCTCCCCGTCATCGGGCAACGGCGGCCCGCGCAACTACGGCAATGCCTTCCTGCCCTCCGTCTATCAGGGAACGGCCATCGGCAAGGCGGGGGCCCCTGCCAGCGAAGCGACCATCCGCAACCTGCAGAACGCCATGTTCGACCGGGATGCCCAGCGCAAGCAACTCGACCTGCTGCAGGCCATGAACGCGGAACAGGTTAAGCGCGTCCCCGGCGACAGCGAAGCGGAAGCGGTCATCAAGTCGTATGAACTCGGCTGGCGCATGCAGCAGAACGCGCCGGACATCCTGGACCTGGCGAAAGAAACCACACAGACAAAGTCGCTGTACGGCATCGGCGAAAAGGCGACCGACAACTTCGGCAAACAGTGCCTGATGGCCCGCCGGCTCGCGGAAGCGGGCGTACGGTACATCCAGGTGACCTACGGCGACAACGGCGCGAACCCCGCATGGGATCAGCACTCGAACCTCCCGCAGCACGGCGTGCATGCCCGTGCCTGCGACAAGCCGATTGCCGGCCTGCTTGCCGATCTGAAGCAGCGCGGCCTGCTCGACGATACGCTGGTCTGGTGGGGCGGCGAGTTCGGCCGCACGCCGTATGCCCTGGGAAACGGCACCGGCCGCGACCACAACCCGGCCGGCTTCACCGTCTGGCTGGCCGGCGGCGGCGTGAAGCCCGGCTTCGCGTTCGGCGCGACCGACGAGTTCGGCTCGCAAGCCGTGACCGACAAGGTCCACATGCACGACCTGCACGCGACCATCCTGCACCTGCTGGGATTGAACCACGAGAAACTGACGTACCGCTACAGCGGCCGGGACTTCCGGCTGACCGATGTACACGGACGCGTGGTCAACGAGATTATTGCGTAGCCGGGGAAATGAATGTGCACCCCGGCTGGGGTGCACGCTGAACGAGTATCACTTCTTTTCGTTCGCGGTGCCTTCGATGATGACCGATGTCGATTCGTTCTGATCGGTCACGATCGTCAGCTTCCGCTTCAATTCGCCTGCCTGGGTCGGCTTGAACGAGATGGTCACGTTCTGGATCGGGCTGGGAATCTGCAGGTATTTCACGGTCAGCCCTTCACCTTCACCATCGATCTTCGTGATGCGGAACGGCTTGTTGCCGCGAACGATGATGATCCGGTCGGTCTGCTGATCGATGTCGACTGCGTCGAGCCGGACGTTGGCCCCCTGCACCACCGACAGCGGCGACTGAACGGTGCCCGTTACCGGGATGGTCAGGACCGGGTTGGCGGTATCGTTGGTCTTCAGCACGATCTGTTCCTGGAACGTACCCGAACCGGCCTCCGGCTTCAGCGCGACCGTCAGGCGATAGATCGCACTGCTGCCGCGCACCGGCTGCAGCCGCTCCGCGTTGGCGTTCACGGAAGGAGCGCTCGACGGGTCGAGACCCGTGATCTGCCAGTTCTGCTGGTTGCCGGAGTACTGCACGTCGATCGTCTGCGTCGGCTTCTGGCCCTGAGCGACCGTGCCGAAGCTGACCTGCCCGGGGTTGACCTGCACATCGGTCCGGCCGAAGGCGCGAACCTGCAGGAGCGCGGTCGACTGGAACTTCGGTCCGAAGCGCACCTGAATGGTGACCGCCTTCTGGCCCTGGAAGCGCCGGCCGTCCATTTCGACATCAATGTAGCCCGATGTGCGCGGCTCAAGCGCGGCGGTGTACTTGACGATGCGCAAGCAGCCGCACGAGACCTCCGGATCCTTGACGATCTGCATCGGCACGGCGTAGATGTTGGTCAGCGTGAAACGATGCGTGAGCGTGGTGCCCCACGGTACGCTGCCGAAGTCGTGGACGACGACCGGCGGCGGGTCCTTGGCGACGAAGAACTTATTGCCCCAGGGAATCTGCACCTGCTCTTCAGCGCCTGCGAACGCAGGCAACAGTACGATGGCCAGAAGACCCCAGACTGCGCATTTCATCTCGACGATCCTCCCATCGCGGGAACGCAAGCCATTCCCGGAATCCGGGGGGAATGTACCAGTAATGCCGATCGCGTGAAAGGCGGATTTCAGGCGATACGGCAGCCTGCAGAGTGTCAAAATCGACAGTTGCGGGGGGTGGGGTTGATTGATTCGGGGGCATGGATCGGCTGATGCGCGTTTGGCCCCTGTACAGGCGGGACAGGCGTCGGGATGCGGAGAGTTTGCCAAGGGGAAGTGCTGGAGTTTCACGTCCAGGCTGTCTTCGCTGGAGTTCCGCCTTCAAGCGGTCTTCGCCACCGGTTCAAAGCGAAGGCTGCCTGAAGGCGGAACTCCAACTGCCGATTCATTTCAGGGCACCACGCGCAGCGGCTGCCTGTTGTCGAACATCCGGATGCGTGCCCGGTACTCCGCCCGCGAGGCGTCGTCGTTCGCCACGTCCAGCGCTTTCTCCTCCCAGCGCACCGCTTCGGACCACTGGCCGGTCTCGGCGTACGCGGCGGCGAGCGTATCGAGGTAGCCGGGGCTTTGCCATTCGGTCAACTCGCAGGCGCGCGTCGCGCATTCGATCGCCCGTCGGCCATTGCGTACGGCCGGTTCCGGTGCGGTGGACCAGACCCAGGCAAGATAGTTGAACGTGACCGCATGGTTCGGCTCGCGCTTGAGCGCCTCCATGTGGTCCTTGATCGCCTTGCCGTAGTCGCGCCGGTGGTAGTGGAACATCGCCCGGCGGTTGTACAGCCGTACCGAATCGGGATTCAGGCGGATCGCTTCGTTGAAGTCCGCAAGCGATTCGGCATGGCGACCGAGCTTGTCGAGGCTTTCACCGCGGTACTCGTATGTCGGCCCGTACGAAGGGTTCAGGCGGATGGCGAAGTCGAAATCGTCGACGGCCAGCGCGTATTCGCCCATATCCGCGTAGACCAGGCCGCGGCCGTTGCGCACCCACAGCCAGTCGGGGTCGAGTTCGATCGCCTTGCTGAAGTCTTCGATCGCGGCATCCAGATCGCGCAGCGCCCACCAGGCACTGGCCCGGCGGTTGTAGGGATATGCCTGTTCGGGCTTCCGACGGATCGCTTCGCTGAAGTCGGCAATCGCGCTGTCGTTGTCGTCGCATTCCAGGTGCAGGTCGCCGCGCCAGATCAGGTAATCGACCGCGCCATCCGGGTCGAGGTCGATCGCTTTGGTGAAGTCGGCCTCTGCCGATTCAGATGCGCCGCGCGCGGAGTGGACCCGGCCGCGCAGGGCCAGCAGGTCGGCCCGGGCCGCGTCGATCTTCAGGCCCCGGCCGCAGTCGGCCAGCGCTTCGTCGTATTGCTTCTGCTTGAGGAAGTAGTTGGCCCGGTCGAGATAGGTCTGCACTTCGTCGGGCTTGATGCGGATCGCTTCGTCGAGGTCGGCAATCGCGCGTGCGACGTTGCCGCCTTCCGCATGCGCGTAGGCCCGGTAGCGATAGCCGGCCGGCACGTCGGGGCGCAGCTTGATCGCCTCGGTGAAGTCCGACAGGGCATCTCGCCAGTTGCCCGATTTCAGCTTGTCCAATCCGCGATTGAAGAATCCCTGGGCATCGGGTGTCATCGTCGGGAAAGATTCAGCAGCCATGCACGGTCCTCATGGGCGTTTCAACGCTTTGGCAGCCACAAAAGCGGGAACTGCGCCTTGCGGGCGCGGTCGTTGTACTTCGCCAGATCCTCGGCACGCAGGGCGTCAAACCGGGCGTCGAGCGCTTCCCACTCGCGTTCCAGTTCCGTGGCCCGTTCGTCCATCCCCTGCGTCGGCGAGCCATCGCTGGAAATCACATAATCGTACAGGAACGCCAGCTGCGAATAAAGCTTCGCCCCGCCTCGCATCGCCAGGATATCGTAAGTGACTTCCGCCTTCGGATTATACAGCCGTTCTTCAAGGGCTTCGAGCTTTGCGTTCAGTTCCTTGCCCTCTTTCAGCAGTTCTTTTGCACGCGGTTCCTTTGCCAGGACATCCGCATGCAGGTCGAGCTGCCTCCGCAGCGACTTGACTGCTGCCGCCAATCGCGTCAGTTTGCTGATGTCGTCGCGTAACCGCAAGGCGAGTTTCTCCTGCTGCCGCGCTTCCTCCACGATAGCCGCCTGCCCCGGGGCACGGGTGATCCAGGGGGCATCTTCGAGTTTCTGTTTCGGATCGACCACGCGAGGCACCAGCTCAATGATCTCCATCCCGCGATCGGCACGCTGCGAGCCGCGCGGCTCTGTGACGCGCGGGTCCATCAGCACGGTCAGCTTTCGTGTGAGAACTTTGCCATCGACGGTCAGCTTCAACGTGTACTCGCCCGGCGACACTAACGGCCCGGAGGTCGGGTCGCCCGCATCGACGCGCGCCCCGGGGATCACTGCGGCCCCCGAATGCTGCAAGTCCCAGATGAACCGGTTCACGCCGGCCTTCGCGGGCACCTCCGGGCGCTTCGGGTCGGGCAGCGGGTCTTCGTGTTCATCGTCGTCCTTCTTCGTGAAGTCTTTGCCGTCGAATTTGATGACACGCTTGTCGGCCGCATCGAGGATCTCGATGGTGATCGGCTTCTTCGCATCATCCTTCAAGTAGTAGTCGATGATCGCCCCCTTGGGCGGGTTGTCGCCGACACCTTTTTCGTGATGAGCGCTGACGTGTGAACCGTAACGCCAGCGCGTGGTGGGCGGAACGCTGAACAGCGTCGGTGATTTCAGATCGTCCTTCCATTCGCGAATCGGTGTCAGGTCGTCGAGGATCCACAGCCCCCGGCCCATGGTGCCGAGAACAAGATCGTCGTCCTTCACAACAATGTCATGCACGGCCACGGTCGGCAGGTTCATCTTCAGCGGTTTCCAGGTCCCACCGGCGTCAGGCGATGTCATCACACCGGTTTCGGTTCCCAGGTACAGTCGGCCCGCCTGCCGCGGGTCTTCGCGAATCACGTGAGCATGTGCATCGGCCGCGAGTCCTTCGGTGATCTTCGTCCAAGTCTGCCCGTAGTCGGTCGTCTTCCAGACGTAGGGGCGGTAGTCATCCAGCCGATGGGCATCGGCCACCACGTAAGCGGTCCCCGCATCGTGCGGCGAGGTTTCGATGACGCGGATGGTCGCCCAATCGGGCAAGTCCGGGATGTTCGGGGTGACATTCTCCCAGCGGATCCCGTTATTGCGGCTGATGTGCACCAGCCCGTCGTCGCTGCCGGCCCAGAGCAACTTCGGGTCTTTCAGTGAATCGGCAATCGCGAAGATCGTGTTGTAAACCTCGACGCCGGTCATGTCGCCCGTGATCGGCCCGCCGGTGTGCCGCTGCTTGCTCTTGTCGTCGCGGGTCAGATCGCCGGAGGCGCGTTCCCAGGATTGGCCGCCATCGCGGGAGCGCAACAGCACATTCGCGGCATGATAGATGACGCGCGGGTCATGGCGGGAGACCATGATCGGCGAGGTCCATTGGAAGCGGTACTTCAGATCTTCCGCGCCCTTACCGGACATCGTCATCGGGTAGATGCCGATGTGGCGGGCCTGCCGGGTCTTGTGGTCGTAGCGCGTGATGATGCCGCTGTACTCACCGGCATAGACGACGTTCGGATTCGACGGATCAGGCACGGCATAGCCCGCCTCGCCGCCACCGACGCCGTACCAGTCGCCCAGCACGATGCCCGGTTCCGCGAGAGAGTTGCTGGGGCCGGAAGCTGTTCCCTGATCCTGCATGCAGCCGAGTACGCGGTACGGCACACTGCTGTCGCAGGCGATGTGATAGTACTGCGCGACCGGCAGCGGCGGCGCGACCCAGGTCTTGCCGCCATCGCTTGACAGATCGACGCCGCCATCATTGGCGACGATCATGCGCTTCGGGTTCTTCGGGTCGATCCAGCAATCGTGACTGTCGGCATGGTGGATCCCCTTCACGGCCGCGAAGTTCTTTCCGCCATCGACGCTGCGCATCAGCGATACCTGCGGCATCCAGACGATGTCGGCATTGGCCGGGTCGATCGTGATGGTCGAGAAGTACCATGGCCGACGCTTGATGAACGGATCGCGCGAGGCAAGCTTCCAGGTGCTGCCGCCATCGTCGGAGCGGTACAGGCCGCCCTTCGCCGCCTCGATGCTGGCGTAGACGCGTTGCGAATCGGAGGGAGCAACGGCGATGCCGATGCGCCCGTACGGTCCGGCGGGCAGGCCGGTTTCTTCGGCAGTGGCGGTGTCGGGGCCAAGCTTCTGCCAGGTGTCGCCGCCATCGCGCGAGGTGTACAGGCCTGAGCCGGGGCCGCCGCTGATGAACTCCCAGGGCTTCCGCCGTGCCTGCCACAGTCCGGCGAACAGGATGCGTGGATTGTTCGGGTCGAAGCAGACATCCGACGCGCCGGTGTCGACATCCTTGAACAACACGCGCTGCCAGGTCGCGCCGCCGTCGCGGGTGCGGTAGATGCCGCGTTCCTGATTGGGTCCGAACGCATGGCCCAGCACGGCGGCGAAGGCAACATCGGGATTCGTGGGATGCACGATCATGGTGCCGGTCTGGCCGGCCTGCTTCCAGACATGCTTCCAGGTTTTGCCCGCATCGGTCGACTTGTAGATGCCGTTGCCGGGGGCGACGTTGCCGCGGATGTTGGCCTCGCCGCTGCCGACGTAGATCACGTTCGGGTCAGAGGGGGCCACCGCGATGGAACCGATCGAAGCAATCGGCTGATCGTCGAAGATCGGCTTGAAGGCGTGCCCGCCGTCGATCGACTTCCAGACACCGCCGGAAGCGGTGGCGGCATAGTAGGTGAACGGATCGCCCGGCACGCCAACCGCCCGGCTGACGCGCCCGCCGGTATAGGGCCCCAGGTTGCGGTATTTGATCTGCTCGAAATCGTCGGCGCGAACCGCGAACGACAACAGAGCAAACGCCCAGAGAGAAAGGCAGCAGCGGGACATGGATTAGCTCGACGTTGCGGGGTCAGGGTGATGCCGTACCCGACCATCATAAACTGCAGCGGGGAACGCTCACCAGTTGAGCTCGTTGAAAAACGGGGTAAGTGGGGCGAGGCGTACCGATTGTAGTGGCAATAGGGAACCGGACCGCATGGCAGCACGGCAAGCCGCGGGACTTGCGTGCATATCCTGCGAATTCAAAGTCGATAGCACATCTGTCGCAATGATCGCTGCCGCTTCGATCTGTTCGCCCGGCACGATCGGCCCTGCCTCATCCCACGATCGGGACAAAGGACGTTTCTCATGCGAGCCACATGGTTGTCACTGGTTGCCCTCGCCCTGGGACTGAACACCGGTTGCAAACTCACGCCGCATTACAGGACGTACAAGACGAGCACATCGTGCCACATTTGTACAGTGCCATCCGAGACGAGAGTCGCCGAGGTGCCGCCCGTCGCATTCGGACCCGCGACGAAACGCTACTTCACACCCGTGCAGACGAGCAAACAGGCATGTGATAACTGCGCTGCCGAATGGCACATCGTCGAACCGCTGACAAAGCAGGTCGGCCTGATGACCGAGCCGCCGCTGCTCGATATCGAACGCGGCGAAGTGCTTCAGGCCGTATCGCGCGAGTCGGCCGGCAA
>Ga0105048_10017908_pt1 | contig 10914 bp, 8 predicted proteins | sample MAT05_FD_78382 | JGI IMG/M metagenome (GOLD analysis project Ga0105048, IMG submission 78382) | Freshwater microbial communities from Lake Fryxell liftoff mats and glacier meltwater in Antarctica - MAT-05 | ecosystem: Environmental > Aquatic > Freshwater > Ice > Liftoff microbial mat | place...
AAACCCCGGATACGGTGGGGGGTATGGCCGCGGGTACGGCGGCGCGTATGGCGGCGCATACGGCGGCGCATACGGCGGGGGGTATGGCCGCGGGTACGGCAAGGGGGACCTCGGAGACTGCACCTACGTTCCCGGCACCCGAACGGACTGCGGGCCCACGTAGCCTCCTGAAGGGCTGAACGGGTTGAATCCCGGAGAAGCCGGCTGAAACCTGAACCGGCAGAGGGCGCAGAGGACAGATCCAGAGTTCCTCTCCGCCCTCTGAGTTCTCTGCGAGGAGGTCAGGCGCGGCGGGCGCCGGCCTCGATCCCCGCAGCCAGCGCCGCCCCGATCACATAACAGAGCAGATCGAGCGCGTGGAACCCCGAGCCGAGCACGAGGGCGCCGAGGCTCGTCGCGCGGACCGCGACAATCCAGGCGGCTTGATAGAGCTGGCTCGCCTCGATGGCAAAGCAGATGGCTGTCGCCGCGAGCGCCGCCCAGCGCGTGGCGAGCTTCGGCGCGAGCAGGCCAATCCCCCAGAACATCATGGTGGCATAGAGGGCGTCACCCGCGTTCTTGGCCAGCCACCAGGGCAGGTATGCCGCGAAGCGCCGGGACGCGAGGCCGAGGACGATCGTGAGCGCTGCGAGGCCCGCGTAGACAGGCCGCGATCGAGGCTGGAACCAGGCGGCGATCAATTCTGCCCGATACCGAGCTTCGCGGCCAGCGCGCGGCTGGCGCGGACCGCGCGGACCGGCCCGCCGAGGGGGAACGCCAGCGTCACCGCGCCGGGCGTCGCGGCGAGGCTCCCGCCCTGCTCGGCGACCAGGCCTTTGAGCGTCGGCGCGTCGAGCTTGGCAGTCGCCGACGCGGCGCGGAGCCCGTCAATCTCCGACGTGCCCAGCGCGGCGCGGTTGATCTGCGGGCGCTCGGAGAACATTCCCACGCTCCAGAGCAGCGCCGTCGCGGCCGAGCCCGGATCGCGCCCGCGGAACCAGGCCCCGACGTCGTGGACCGGGCCGCCGGCGCAGCGCGCATAGAGCGCGCCGAGATCCGCCCCGGAGGACTCGAAGAGACGATCGGCCACGGCGAGGAAGCGAGTCCGCTTCTCGGTCTCGAAGAAGGCCCGCGCGTAGCCGCCCCCGAAGCGCAGCGTCACCCCGGTCCAGCGCGGGGACGTCGCGGGGATGGCGTCTTCATCGAGCGCGAGCGTCCCGTCGACGAGCTGCCCGAGGGCCTCGTCGAGGCTCGGCGCGAGGCGGCCCGCCTCGATCGCCGGGGCCATCGCCACGAGGGAGATTGGCTTGCTCGCCGCGGGGCCGGCGTCGGCCCCCGGGCGGCTCGCGAGCCAGAGCTCGACCACCCAGCCCGTGGTGTCGTAAGGGCCAATCGTGGAGCCGCTGTAGATGCGCTCGCGCATCGCGCGACAGGCTGTATCGAGGCGGCTACTCGCCTGCTCCGGGCTCTCCACGAGCGAGGCAGGCGCCACGGGCGTCACGTGGCGCGACGCCAGATAAGCGCGGGCTCCCACCACCAGGGCCGCGACGACGCCGAGGCCAACGAGCCCTCGGACCACCAGGCCCCCAAAGTTCGACGAGCTGTCTCCAGAGCCAGCGCCGGTGGAGGACCGCTGCTGCGCTGATCGGTGAGCGTCGGCGAGGCGGCGCGCCAGATCCTGCGCCTTGCGTCGCTGCATAGCGAGCGGGAGCAACGGCCACTGCTCGGCCGCGGGGCCGGCGTCGATCGCCGTCGGCGGGCCGTTACCACGGAGCGTGAGCTGGTTCCCTTCGAGCCCCACCGAGCCGGCGATCCCGAAGCCCGAGAGGGCCTCTCGGACCGCGCCGACCACGTCGTCCACCGCGGCGCGGCCGGCGGGCGCGAGCGGGGAGCCGGCCGCGGGAGGGGCCGATTCCGGCGGCCCTTCCGCGGGAGGCGCAGAGTGCTGACGACGCGGAACAACAGGCTCGCTCGCCCCGCCGCGCGGGCGCTCTTTCTCCATCGCAAAGAGCGCATCGAGGAGATCGCCGGAAGGCTCTTCTTTCGTGTCCTTCTCCGCGGGGTCAGGCATGGAAGGGCGGGCCTTCTTCATGGTCGTCCCGGCGACGGGCGCGGGCGCGGGCGCAGGCGCCGCTGCCGGCGGCGGCCGCGTGCTCCTGCGCACCGGCGTCGGCGCCGCCATCCCCGACGGCGCAATCGGGCTCGCCTCCTCTCCTGTCGACGCCACGCCACGAAGGATCCGCTCCGCGCTCACGGCGAGGAGCTCCGCGTGCGGCGGTCCAAACGGCGCCAGCGCCGCGGCCAGCTCCGCGACATCGGGGTAGCGCTGATCCCGATCCTTGCGCAGACAGCGCGAGGTGATCTCCTCGATCCCCTCCGGCAATTCCGGCCGCGCCTCTCGCGGCGACGGCGGCCCGGCGGCGATGAGCTGGAACACCTCCACCGCCGAGTTGCCCAGGAACGGCGGCTTGCCCGTGAGGAAGTGATAGAGAATCGCGCCGAGCGAGAACACGTCGCTCCGGGGATCGGCGTCGCGGGCAGAGGCCATCTGCTCGGGCGCCATGTAGAGCGGCGAGCCCATCATCACCGAGGCCTGGGTGAGAGCGAGGCCCGCCTCGCTCGACATCAGCTTGGAGATCCCAAAGTCGATGATCTTGATCGCCGTGGTCCCGTCGGGCTTGCGAGTCAGGATCAGATTGGCCGGCTTGAGATCCCGGTGGACGATACCCATCGAGTGGGCCTCGGCCAGCGCCTCGCAGGCCTGGAGCACGTACTTCACCGCGACCGCTGGATCGAGCGCCCCGTGCTCGGCCAGCACCGCGTCGAAGTCGCGCCCGTCGAGGTATTCCATCACCAGGTAAGGGGCGCCGTCCGGCATCGTCCCGACGTCGCGCACCCGCGCTACGTACTCGCTGCGGAGGCGCGCCGCCGTGCGCCCCTCGCGGAGAAAGCGGGCGACCAGCTCCGCGTTCTGGAGCGTCTTCGTCTTCAAGAACTTGATGGCGACGCGCTCGCCGAGCTGGAGGTGCTTGGCGACGTAAACAACGCCCATGCCCCCTTTCCCGAGGACGCGTTCGACGAGGTATTTGTCGGCGACGACGTCGCCTGCTTTCACGGGGGCAGCCATTCGGACGGATAATCGCACAATCCGCCCGGCGTCGTCGCGTCCGCCCGTCCGACGCTCAGTCCTTGCTACACGATGTTCCTGACCACCGCCGGGGCGGAGATGGTGTAAGGACGGGCGGCCTGGTTCTCACCCCTGGAAGGAGCTTGTTCCGATGCGCACGCGTCTCTTCGCCGTCCTCTCGCTTTCGCTCGCCTGTCTCGGCACGTCCGCATGCGGCTCGTCCACCAAGGATCCCGCGGTGCCGGTCGATCCCAACGCCTGTCCGCCCGGCCAGCTCTGCCCGCCGCCGGCCCCGACCGTGACGGCGCCCGTGCCGAGCACGACCGCACCCACGCCCAGCGCGACGGCGACGACGTCCGCCGCGACCCCGCTCCCGCCGCTCGCCGGCGCCGCCGTCACGCCGGTGCTCTCGGGCATGGCCTCCACCGAAGCGCCCGGGATGAAGGCCGACGGCTCCCCGTTCGCAGGGCAGTTCAAGGAAGGCGACACCCTCGAGCAGCCGATCAACATCCAGGCGGGCAAGTGCTACACGGTCGTCGCCGCGAGCATCGCCGGGATCGTGGAGCTCGACATCCAGCTCGTCGCCCAGACCGCGCCCCTGCCCCCGATGGTCCTCGCCCAGGACAGCACCACCGGCCCCACCGCGACCCTCGGCGGCAAGGGCCAGTGCTTCCGCAACCCCCTCCCGATCGGCGGCCCCGGCAAGGTGATCCTCAAGGCCACCAAGGGCGCCGGCCTCGCCGCAGCCCAGGTCTACGTCAAGTAACCCCACCTCACCCCACCTGAGCCCAACGTCAACGTGGACGTGGACGTGGACGTCAACGTGAACGTGAACGTCAACGTGAACGTAGACGTGAACGCTGACGCTGACGCTGACGACACTCCCGCCTCTTAGCTCCGCCCCACCACCGCGCGCACCAGCGCCCGCAACGCCTGCAGCTCGAACGGCTTCTCCAGCGTCGGGTTGGTGATCCCCTCGAGAAACGCCCGCGTCGCGGGCGTGAACGCCCCCCCGGTCATGAAGATCATCCGCGCCGCCTGCTCGGGCGCGAACCGCTGCAAGCGCTGGTGAAGGTCCGGCCCCGCCACGTCGGGCATCATCACGTCGCAGAGGATCACGTCGAAGCGCTCGCCGGCCTCGATGATCGTGAGCGCCTCGCGCCCCGAGCTCACGACCGTGGTCAGGTGATCCTCCTCGAGCCCGCGCCCCAGCGTCTCGCCCACCGTCGTCTCGTCGTCGATCACCAGCACCCTTGCGTTGCCTGACGACGCGTCCGCGTCGCTCGCGCGCGCCGGCAACTGTGCCTCGAGATCGGACGCGCACGGGGGCAGCACGATCCGGAAGCAGGTGCCCTCGCCCACCTCGCTCTCCACCTCGATCATGCCGCCGAGCGAGGCCACGATCCCGTGGCTTACCGAGAGGCCGAGCCCGGTCCCCATGCCGATCTCCTTCGTCGTGAAGAACGGATCGAAGATGCGCTGGAGCAAGTGCCGGGGGATCCCGCTCCCGGTGTCGCGGATCTCGATCACCGCGCGCCCTTCCCCGTCGGTCCGCGTTCCGACGTAGATCTCGTTCTCGACCGTGTTCCCCTCCGGGATCGACTGCGCCGCGTTGACCAGCAGGTTGATGAACACCTGCCCGAGCTGCGCCTCGTCCGCGGCGACGCGCGGCGTGCGGCCGTAGTCCTTCACCAGGCGCGCGTGGTGGCGGATCTCGTTGGCGGTCATGTTGATCGCCACCTCGAGCGCGACCTCGACGTCGAGGGGCACGCTCCGCGGCGTATCGGCCCGCGCGAAGGCCTTGAGCCCGCGCACGATCTTGCGGACGCGCTCGGCGCCGCCGCGCGCATCGTCGACGAGCGCGAGGAGCTCGCGCAGCCAGCTCGCGGGCTCGACGCCCGCGCGGCTGCGCAGCTGATCGCCGATGAGCTGGAGGTTCAACATCGCGTAGGCGAGCGGGTTGTTGATCTCATGCGCGACGCCGCTGGCGAGCGTGCCGATCGAGGCCATCCGATCCGCGAGCGCGAGCTGCGCCTCGAGCCGCTTCTTCTCGCGGAGATCCTGGATCTGCGAGATGAACATCCGGGGCGCGCCGAGCTCGTCGCGGAGCAGGGACGCGGAGAGGAGGATGTCGACGATCGCGCCGTCCTTGCGGATGTAGCGCTTGGGGAGCTCGTAGCGCGTGATCTCGCCGCGGAGCAAGGCCCCGACGAGCGAGAGATCCTTCTCGAGATCATCGGGGTGGGTGACGTCCTGGAAGGTGAGCTCGGTCAGCTCCGCCGCCGAGTAGCCGACGATCTCGCAGACGCGCTGATTGACCTGGATCCAGCGGCCGTCGAGCCCGATCAAGGCCATGCCGATCGGCGCGCTGTCGAGGGTGAGCCTGAGCCGCGCCTCGGTCGCGCGGAGCTCAGCCAGCGTCTCCTCCTGCAGGCGCGAAAGGTGCTGCCGGTCGGGGACCTTCTGCGGGCCCGCTTCGCTCGCGCGGAGCTCCTCCGCGTCCTGCGGCGGCGAGGCGAGCTCGCGGAAGAAGATCGCGAGCCCGCGCTCCGAAGGCCTGACGCGGACGGCGAGCCAGCAGCTAGCGAGGGGCGAGAAGAACTCGGTCTCCAGCGGCTCGCCGCTCAGCGCGGCGTGACGGTAGAGCGCCTCCACGAAGGTCCCGCGGATCGAAGGGAAGGCCTCCCACAGGCACATGCCCACGGGATTCCTGGGCGATTTCGGGCTGTGCCGCTGAAGGTACTCCGCGACGTGGCGGTTCATGCGCGTGATCCGCCAGGCCGGATCCAGGACGATGCAGCCCTCGGCCATCTCGTCGAGCAGCGCCTCTACCGACCATTCCAGAGGCCGCTTCTCACGGCGCGATGTCTCGTCCATTCCCGCGATCGTCTCCTGATCAATCCGCACTGTCGCACGGGACCGGGCGCGGGGGCCGTCTTGATTCGGAGCCCAGCGCCCGCTGTCGTGTCGCCGAGGTCGGCCGCTCGGCCGTGGGAAAGCTGACGAGCCGGGTGGGCTCCCCAGCGCGCCCCGTTCACTCGGCCTACAGCTTCGCCGCCGTGATCTCGTTCACCCGCCCGACGTCGCGCCGGAGCTCGCGCCACCGCGCTTCGCGCAGAGCGCCGTCCGCGATCGCGATCTTGCCGAGGTCGTCAATCGCCTCGCGCGCCACGCGGAGCAGCGCCGGCCAGGTCGCGATCAGCGACTCGTGCACCAGCTCCACGGTGCTCTCGTCCCGGCCCGCGCCCTCCACCGTCACCAGCCGCGCGTCGATCAGCCGCCCGAGCACGCGCGTCAGCTCGGCGCTGGTCGCGCCCGCGAGCTCGGCGAGATCCCCCCGCGTCACCAGGGTCCGCGTCCGCTCCGGCGTCACCGGGCGAAGCAGGAGCAAGCGCGTCCACCGCCGCTCCGCGTTGCTCAGGCCGCCGAGGACGCTGTCGGCGTGGCTCGCCAGCGCACCGCCCACGCCGCCGAAGGCGCGGTAGCTCGCCTCGGTCAGCAGATGACGCTCGCGACCGAAGAAGCGCGCCGCATCCTGCTCCTGGAAGGCCGAGAGACCGGCGTAAGGGTTCTCGTCTTCGAGGCCGTCACCCGCCGCGCCCAGGGCTGGACGCGCGACCGCCTCGAGCTCGATGAGCAGCTCCCACGCCGAGCCCAGCCGCGAGGCCTTCGGCTTGATCAGGCACCGATCGATGACCGCGCCGAGCTTGCCGATCGCCGGGAGCCGCTCCCGCACGCTGGGCATCGGTCGATCGAGCAACGCGACGCTCGGGAGTGATTCCATCACCAGGGCCCCGAACGGGTGCTCCCCGGTAACCAGCTCGTAGAGCACGATGCCTATCGCCCAGAGGTCAGCGCGCTCGTCGAGTAGGCGGCGCCGCGAAGGGGCGGAGGCGTCGAGGAGAGCTTGGCGGTGGCTCCCGTCGTCACCCCGAGGTGGGGGCCGTCTTTCCCTGCGATCTCTCGCGGCGACGTCGGCAGGGGATCGGCTGTCGAGATAGGCGGGCGCGTGGGAGTTTCGCCTCCGGGCGCGCAGTGGTCATTCGTCCCCATGGTGGGGGAAGCTATCAGGAGATGTTCGGCGGCGTACGCTCGTCTGTAGCAACGCCGGGCTGCCGAGGGGCGACGCCCTGGATTTGTGCGGCAAGCCCATGTCTCGTGAGCTACTCGGCGAGCTTCTGCGCCTTCCCCCCGAGGTCCCGCATCCAGCACGCCTCGGTGGCGACGAAGGCGACACTGACCGCCTTCCAGCCCTTGGGAGGCGCGATGGCCGCGAGCTTGGGGTCCGCGAGATAGCGCTGGAGCTGAGCGTCGGCCTCGTCGAGCCGCGCGGTGACTTCACCCTCGCTCGCGCCGCTCTTGAGGTACTTCAGCTCGATGACGAACCCCACCTGCGCCGCTGGCTGGCTCCGGCTGGGTACGAGCACGAGGTCACTGTAGCCGAAGGCCAGCTCCACCTCACTCCAGGCGAAGAACACCTCGGAGAGGGAGAGATAGGCCAGGAGCACGACCTTCATCGTCTTCTCGTCGAGCCGGATCAGATCCCGGTTGGAGAGCTTGCGCACCACCCGGGTGAAGACCATCTCCAGGAAGGGCGCGAGGTCTCCGCGCAGCGCCATGGACCGCTGGGCGGCGCGGACGTGGGCGACGTCGACCTCGACGTGGTGGAGATCGTGGAGCAGCCGGGCGATAGCCTCCCAGTAGAGAAGGCGAATGGCATAGTTGGGGATGCCGAGGCGGAGCCAGTCCCCCTCCCCCTGGTGAGTCAAGAGGCCCAGATAATAGAGGAGGGAGACGAAGTACCCCCCTTCATGGGCCCGGTCGAGAGGGAACGAGGAGGCGGGCTCGGCGTCGATCCATCCCTCGGTGATCACCGCCTGGAACGACGCCAGGACGGCCTCCCGCACCGAGCCCTCCGGGGTGAAGAGGAGGCGCTGGATGCGGCCGTGGTCGGTGCGAACGTTGATGTCGAGCAGCTCCTTGGGGTACCGCGAAGGCAGGCGAAGGCCCTTGAGGAAGTAGAGCACCATGTCGGGATTGAAGAGCCGCTCAGTCGCGTCCTGAGAGAACAGATAACCGTTGTAGTAGAGCCGGAGATCCGCCTCCACCCGGGCCGGATCCAGCGCATAGCCTCCGTCGGCGATCACGCCGGTGACGAGGCGCCGCACGTCCTCCGTGGTGAAGCCCGCGAGCGCGTTGAAGTCCTCGTCCAGGCTGATGTTGCTGGTGATGTTGAAGCCGCTGGTGAGATCGTCGAGCGTGACGGGCAACACGCCGGTCAGGAAGATCCGGGGGATGGTCCCGAGCGCCGCGCCCTCCTTGATGGTCTTGTAAAACTCGCGGACGAACCCGGACGCGTGCACGAGGTCGCGGTACGTCGTGTGATCGCCGCGGGCGATGAGATCGTTGGTGAAGTTGTCGTACTCGTCGACGAAGAGGTAGAGCGGGTGCGGGCTCCGGCCCATCGCCTGGAGGAAGCGATTCATGAGGGAGGCCGGATCGTCCATGGACAGCCCCGCGTCGAACGCGGCGGCGACCTCGGGCAGGAGCGCCCGGTAGCGATCGAGAAACGTGCGGATCGCGTTGTAGAGGCGGCTGTGGAACACCGCGCGGAGCTGGTCCACCCCCTGATCCGTCGGCAGGCCGCTCATCTCCAGCCGGAGCACGGCGTAGCGGCCCCGCTCGGCCGTGGGCGCAGCGGCGATGGCGAGGCCGCCGAAGAGCTCGTCGAAGTGAGGCGCGGCGAGGATGTCGTAGTAGTGCTCCAGCATCGAGAGCAGCAGGGTCTTGCCCATGCGGCGCGGGCGGAGGAAGATCAGGTAGCGTCGGCCTTTCTCCGCGCTCTCCAGGTGCGGGATGAAGCCCGTTTTGTCGGCGTAGGCGTAGCCACCGCGGCGGAGGTCGGCGAAGTTGGCGATGCCGTAGGGGAGGCGCATGGGAAAGGGAGCCTTTCCTCCGGAGTGGGGCGTCGTCAAGACGGTGCGGCGGCGCGGTGGCGCGGTAGGTGAGGAGCTTCCTCTCCCATTTGCCTGGCGCAGATTCACGTTGGACTTCCTTCGAGGTCGTCGAGGGCAATAAGCTCCCGCAGGGGGGGCGCTCCCCTGCGCGAGGGGGCGTCTACCCCTCGAACGAGGGTGCGGCACCCTCTCACCTACCCGGAAGCACCGTCGAAAGAGGGCGCGGCACCTTTGGGCAGAGGGCGCGGCACCCTCCCGGGAGGGTGTCGCGCCCTGCCGGGAGGGCGCGGCACCCTGAAAGAGGGTGTCGACCTGACCCCGGGGATCTCGGTCGGGCGCCCCAGATCAGCCGCGGGCGCCCTGGAACGCGGCGCGGGAAGCGGGAACCTCGCCGTCCAGCGAGCCCCGCCCGACCGCGCGCGCCTCCTCTCCGTCGTCCCCTTCGCTGAAGCCGAAGCGGACGCGCTGGTGAGCAGCGCCGGGCTGCCGAGGGGCGACGCGATGGATCGGCCTATCGTCTTTTATGCCCGAGGTTGCTTGGTGAGCCTTGGGGTTTGCTCCGGAGCGAAGGTGGAGCCGCGGCTGGAGGGCACGTCGCCTTGCGAGCGCCCTCCAGCCGCGACGGAGGATCACCTGCAGGGCATGGTGGTCGACGCGTAGTTGGTGCCCGACGTGGTCCTCGCCTCGACGCTAATGGTGAAGCTCGGCGCCGCGCCCAGAGGATCCAGGCAGTTCCCCCGGTTTACCTGCGCGCTGCTCGTGTACCACGGACCCACCTGACCCGTGGCATACCCCCGCAACTCGCGGCCATGACCTCCCCGGCGCTCGCAGCGCGGCCAACGTAAACCGCTCGCCTCGCCTCGCCTCGCCGGGCCGGGCTCTCGCCTCGACGGACCAACCCGTCGCCCTGAATCGTCGTCCTCTCGCCTCGACGAGCTTGCCTGTCGCCTTGGGGTGCCGAGCTCTCGCCTCGACAGGCCGAGCTCTCGCCTCGACAGGCTGGCCTCTCGTCTTGATTCGTCAGTATTTCACCCTGACTCGTCAGCCTCTCGCCTCGACGGGACGGCGGTCTGCCCGGAGCCGTGCCACGACGAGCGCCCTGGGATCGTCTACACTCCGCCCCGAGGCACCCTTATGAACCTGGCGAAGAAGCTGGATCGGCCCGCCACGTTGGCGGACGTGAACGATCTGCCGCCGACGTGGCGCGGCGAGATCCTCGACGGCGAACTCTATGCGTTCCCGAGGCCCCGGGCGAACCACGCGAACATCGAGGACCTGGCCATCGCTGACCTCAAGAACCCGTTCCAGCGTGGCCGCGGTGGGCCCGGCGGGTGGTGGATCTTATCGGAGCCCGGCATCGAGCTTCCCCGCGCGCCCGAGCTCTCGCCGGATATCGCGGGATGGCGCCGCGAGCGGATGCCGAGGCTGCCCGGGCCGAAGGTCGCGATCACCCTCGTGCCGGACTGGGCATGCGAGATCCTGTCGAAGGGGACGCGCAGCTACGATCTCGTGAAGAAGCGGCGGTTCTATGCGGAGGTCGGCGTGGGGTGGCTCTGGTACATCGATCCTCGGGGGGAGACGCTGACGGTGAGTCAGCTGGTGGAGGGCAAGTGGCTGGAGCTGGGGGTGTATGGGGGGGACGAGAAGGTACGGGCGGCGCCGTTCGAGGCCGTGGAGATCGACCTGGCGGAGTGGTGGGAGGGGAATGGCGAGCAGGAAGAAGAAGAGGAGTAGGCACTAGAGCACCGAACAGGTTGAAATGCCCAGATTCAACGCAAAGGCGCGGAGACGCAAAGGCGCAAAAAATCGGATTTCTTTTTTGCGTCCCTGCGTCTCTGCGCCTTTGCGTTA
>Ga0105048_10017909_pt1 | contig 10913 bp, 7 predicted proteins | sample MAT05_FD_78382 | JGI IMG/M metagenome (GOLD analysis project Ga0105048, IMG submission 78382) | Freshwater microbial communities from Lake Fryxell liftoff mats and glacier meltwater in Antarctica - MAT-05 | ecosystem: Environmental > Aquatic > Freshwater > Ice > Liftoff microbial mat | place...
ATGTCCAACCCAATCCTGACATCCTTCAAGGTCTGACACAGGAGATCCTCCCTATCGTGACCCTGGTCACATCGATATTCCTCTTATTCGTTCTCTCTCGCAACCTGAGATAGCGCACATGGTAGGCGAGGACATCAGCAATCGCAATCTCAATTTCGAGAGCTACAAGGAACGTATCACGAACTTCAGTCAGGAGTTCGAGCTGGGGTTGTTCATATATATTGTCAAACGCAGTCTTATCTGGATCGCATTGTGTCTGCTGACCGCATTGGCATCGGCATTCCTGTACCTGAGATATACCGCACCGACCTACCAAGCACGGACGCTGCTTCAATTGCGCGAGAGCAACACCGCCAACCAGGTGCTTAGCATGAACACATTCAGCGAGGACAATAGCCTGCAAGCTGATGTGGAGCTAATGCGATCGAAGTTCTTCATCTCCAAAGCGTTGAAAAAGCTGCCGCTGAACGTGAGCTATTTCAATCGTGGGCAGATATTGACAGAGGAGTACTACACTTGGTCGTTCTTCCATGTACATGATCTCCAGATCAGTGATTCAACAATAAGGAATGTGCCTATTTTCTTGAACCTTACTGTTGAAAACCAGATAGGCGTTAGCTACACAGTTGGACAGAAGTTGTTCGAGGGTTCCTTCGGAAAAGGGCAGGAGATCCAAACTCCACACTTTAAATGCACATTGGTGATCGATGACCATCGCAGCCTGGACGATCCGGAAGGAAGATTGAATCTCGTCTTCAAGATCAACTCCGAGGACTTCCTTGTGCAGAAGTACTCATCGCAGATCACTATCAAGATAATGGATGGAAACGCGAAGACGGTCGATATCACCTGTAAGGACGAGAACCCTGCTCTCGCTCGTGACTTGGCACAAGCCATGGCGGAGAGATTCATCACGTATGACCTGGAACGGCAAGGAGAAAGTGCAGAAAGTGTGATACAGTTCATTCGTGCGCAAAAGGACACGGTGTTCAAGCGTTTGCGTGATTCCGAGGCGCAGTTGCAGGAGTTCAGGATGGATAATCGCGTTCCAAATCTTGAAGAATTGACTCCCATTTTCTTGAATCGGGCTGAGAAGTATGAAGATGAAATGATCCAGCTGACCATGGAGGTCGAACTACTGAAGGCTATTGAAGTAGCCACTGACAAGCCCGTTCCCAACATCAATTCTTATGATCTCCTGCCGTTGCTTACCGGGACTCCTTATGAAGCGCTACTTTCCTCCACTATCGGAAATTTATTGAAGCTCCTCCAGCGGCGCGAAGAGCTTTACTTGGAAGCTACCGATAAGAACTTGACCATTCAGTCTTTGGAGCATCAGATCGATGTTCAAAAACGGGTGGTGTTGGAAAGCATCCATATGCTCCTTGAGCGAGCGCAAAAGCGACAAATAGATCTACAGAACATCCAATCTGCATTTGATGATCGCTATCGAACATTACCAGAGAAGGAAATGGATTATGCCAGGATAGAGCGCATTTTCAGCATCAACGACAAGTACTACACCATGCTGCTTGAAAAGGATATCGAGTATCGGATCAGCAAAGCAGGTTTTGTGCCAGAGAATAGGATCCTTGAAAATGCTGAACTTCCGCGGTCTGCCCTATCTCCGGATCGGAGTGTCGTGCTTACCACCTATCTATTGACTGGATTCATTATCAGCTTGCTCATTGTGGTGATCCGCTATATTCTGCATGACAATATCACATCGTTACATGATATTGCGAAACTCTCACACTCCAGTATTTCCATACTGGGGATGATCCCGAAGTATAAAAAAGAGATACCCATCTCCCAATTACTGATCGATAAGAATCCGAAATCACTAATTGCCGAATCATTCCGTACCCTCCGAACTAATCTTCAGTTCGTGAATAATACAAGCGGAGCCAAGGTCATTGCTATTACGAGCACCATTTCCGGGGAAGGCAAGACCTTTGTGGCCATCAACCTAGCAGGCATCATTTCCTTTGGTGGAAAAAGGGTGATCATTCTGGACCTGGACATGCGAAAACCCAAGATCCACCTTGGATTTGGCGTCGAAAATATACGCGGGATGAGCACCCTGCTCATCGGCAAGGACACCCTGGATTCCTGCATCCAGCACAGCACACTTGTAGGTCTCGACTTCATTACGGCTGGTCCGATCCCCCCCAATCCATCGGAGCTGATCATTAGTGAACGTATGGACTCCTTGGTCGATGAACTGAAGGGCAGCTACGACATCATCCTGATCGATAATCCTCCAGTGGGCCTTGTAACCGATGGGATACCCATGATCCAGCGTGCGGATTATCCCATCTATATTTTCAGGTCGGATTACAGCAAGAAACAGTTCGTCCAGAATGTCGATCGGTTGATCAATGAGAACAACATCTCGAAATTGAGCGCTGTGCTTAATGGCGTGGATATCGAGCGCAACAAGTACGGTTACAATTATGGCTATGGCTATGGCTATGGCTATGGGTACGGCCAAGGTTATGGCGGTGGTTATTACGAGGAACGAACGGGAAAAGGCGGCGGTTTGATCAGCTGGCTATTCGGGCGGTCATGATGGAACATATCGCTACTGGCATTGATGGTCTTCTCGTTTTGCGGCCCCGGATATTCAGGGACCAAAGAGGCTATTTCTTCGAATCCTTCAACGACGCAGCCTTCAAGCGCTTGACCGGAACGGAGAATGGTTTCGTTCAGGACAATGAAAGCTGCTCGGCAAAGCATGTGCTCCGCGGTCTGCACTATCAGGTCGCCCCGCATGAGCAAGGAAAATTTGTTCACGTTGTCAAAGGATCGGTACTCGATGTCTGTTTGGATATCCGACAGGATAGTGGAACGTTCGGTAAACATTTCAGCATGGAGTTGAATAGTGAACACAAGGAAATGCTGTGGATCCCGCCCGGCTTTGCACATGGCTTTGTCGCTTTGGAACCTGATACCGTTTTCGCCTATAAGTGCACCTCTTATTACCAACCGGCCTCGGAACGCACCATCCGCTGGAATGATCCAGACCTGGCGATAGACTGGGGAGTTGAACAGCCATTGATAAGCGATAAGGACGCGCAAGGGATCTCCTTCCGAACATTCAACGAACTTCAGGTCCGCTGATCCATTGGTCATGTACAGTCCAACTCAGCTGTTCCTGATCTACTCCGGGCTGTTCTTTGCAGCGCTTGTATTCAGCCTGCTGATCAATTCTGTGTTCCTACGCTTCGCGCGTACGTTGGGCATGCGTGACAACGAGCAAGCCCTGGTTCGATGGAGTAGCAGCGTCAAGCCGTCGTTCGGTGGAATTTGCTTCTACATCCTATTCCTAGCGTCATTCTCCCTTTACGGGGTGCTCTTTCCGGGCCAAAGTGCCGATGCACTACGGCCCGATCTTCTGGGTCTTCTAGCAGCCACCTCACTTGGGTTCTTGATGGGTTTGGCAGACGATGCGTACAACACCAAACCCTTGCTGAAATTACTCGCTCAAGTAAGCTGTGGAGGCATCCTCGTGGCTTCCGGTTCGTGTATCGACATCTTCGAGGCGTATTGGGCCAATGTGCTCCTTACTCTTTTCTGGGTGGTAGGCATGATGAATTCCATCAACATGCTGGACAATATGGACGCTATAACGACCTCTGTTTCCATCGCTGTGTTGGCAGCAGGTTTGATGGCCATGATGGTGATCGGCCCCGTGGATCCCGTGTACATGGTGTTATTGGTCGGTTCGATGGCTTCATTAACAGGCTTCTTGTTCTTCAACTGGAATCCGTCCCGCATGTTCATGGGCGATACGGGCAGCCAATTCCTAGGGGTTTTCCTGGCCTTTGTGGGCATCCGGTTCTTTTGGAATACACCCAGCATCGAAGGCCATTGGGAGCCAAGCCGCCAAGTGATCAGTGCGATCATGGTATTCCTGCTGCCCATTGTGGATACAACGGTCGTGACCCTCTCACGCATCGGTAAAGGGCGCTCTCCGTTCGTTGGCGGGCGTGACCATACCACCCATCACCTCAGCTATGGTGGTCTTAGTGATGGGCAGGTCGCCTTGGTCTTCATCGGCCTGTCACTGCTCCATGTGTTCCTTACCTTCGTGATGTTCCGCTATATCCCGGTCTGGAAGAACCTTCATACCACGATCTTCGTTACGTACATGGCGCTGCTGTTCGTCACCATGTTCACCATCACCCGTCGCACGCGCCCTGCGCAACCATGAGCAAGCCATTCACCACCCTTAGGATCGGGTTACGGACAACGCTGTGGGCCTTGCTGCTGCTAAGCGGCTCGCTGGGGCTGCACGTGTTCACGTATTCCACATTCGTTGCGGATAACGACCTGGATCACCAACGCAATTTCAATGATGGCTACAAGGTCTTTTCCCTTACTCTACCGAATGAACTGAGCTTCTGTGACGAAAAGGTTCCGTTGGAGCGATTGGATGTGCGCGAACGGTTGGATCGGGAGCTTTTGGTGAATACCTATTGGCAAAGCAACACCTTGCTCGCCCACAAACGCGCCTCGCGCTGGTTCCCGATGATCGAAGCGATCCTCGCAGAAGAAGGCGTACCTGATGATCTCAAATACATCGCGGTCATCGAAAGTGGCCTTACCAACGTGGTTTCACCTGCAGGCGCTGCTGGGTATTGGCAATTCATGAAAGAAACAGCCATACGCCATGGTCTGGAGGTGAACGCTGAGGTGGACGAACGTTACCATGTGGAGAAAAGCACACGAGCCGCCTGCCGTTACCTGAAGAATGGCTTTGACAAGTATGGGAGTTGGGCATTGTCTGCCGCATCATATAACCTGGGGCAAGGTGGTGTGGACAAACAACTTGGCCGCCAAAAACGGGATAACTATTTCGATCTCTTGTTGAATGAGGAGACGGCCCGCTATGTGTATCGCATCATCGCAATGAAGGAGATCATTCGGGATCCCGAGCGCTACGGCTTCCATATTCGGAAAAAGGACCTGTATGCCCCCTATCGCACCCGAACCGAGGAGGTCAACGGCCCGGTTGCCGACCTGGCCGATCACGCCATTGCACTGGGCACGGACTATAAGACCTTGAAACTGTTGAACCCTTGGTTGCGCGACAACCATTTAACGAACCGCGAGGGCCGGACCTATCGTATGCTCTTGCCTGCAGAAGGCTTCGATGATACGATCGTTACGCAGGAGTAGCCCTTGCCTAGACCTAACGTGAAGACCGATACGCAGCAGCAGGACCTTGGAGAAGAAACTCCGGAGGCGAACGAGGAGTACATCGAGGTGCTGGGTGCCCGGGTACACAACCTCAAGAACATCGATGTCCGCATACCGCGCGATAAGCTGGTCGTGATCACGGGACTTAGTGGCAGCGGAAAAAGCAGCCTTGCTTTTGATACGATACATGCCGAAGGTCAGCGCAGGTACATAGAGACCTTCAACGCATACGCCAGGCAATTCCTGGGTGGCATCGAACGGCCGGATGTTGACCTGATCACTGGCCTCAGTCCGGTGATCGCCATTGAACAAAAGACCATCAGTCGCAATCCGCGAAGTACGGTAGGTACGATCACAGAAGTCTACGACCTACTGCGCTTGCTTTACGCCCGCGTTGCGGACGCCTTCAGCTACGAGACCGGTGAGCCCATGGTGCGCTACAGCGATCGCCAGATCGTCGATCTGATCATCTCTGAATACGAAGGCCACGAGGTATTGATCCTGGCACCGATCGTGCGCGGCCGAAAAGGACACTATCGCGACCTGTTCGAACAGTTGTTGCGCCAAGGTTTCCTGCGTGCCAGAGTGGATGGTAAAGTGATCGATCTGACGACGCGTCCGCGCTTGGACCGCTATAAGGTCCACGATATCGAACTCGTGATCGATCGGTTGAAAGTGAAGGGCACTGACCGCAAGCGCCTTTCTGGAACATGCGCCACCGCAGTGAAGTATGGGAAGGGTAACTTGATGGTGGTGAATATCAAGAACGATGCTGCGCGCTACTTGAGCCGCAACTTGATGTGCCCTACCAGCGGCATCGCTTACGAAGAGCCGGAACCGAACCTCTTCAGCTTCAACTCGCCCTATGGCGCCCGTCCCAAATGCAGTGGGCTGGGTCAGGTTACCGAAGTGGCCTTGAACAAGATCGTACCTGATCGCACCAAAAGCATCAAGCGCGGTGCCATCATTCCGTTGGGCAGTTATAAGAACACCTGGGTATTCAAGCAGGTGGAAGCGGTGCTGGGCTCTTTCGGCTACGATCTGGACACGCCTTTGGAAGAAATGGAAGACCACGTGCTGGTGGCACTATTGAACGGCATGGACGAGCCTTTGAAAGTTACCAGCAGCGTGGGGTTGAGCGACAGGCAAGTGCAGTTCGAAGGGATCATCCCCTACATCATGGACCAGGCCGAGGAAGGCCCGAAGACCGCACAAAAGTGGGCCGCCAGTTTCACCCACATGGTGCTGTGTCCGGAATGTAAAGGCAGCAGATTGAAGAAAACAGCGATGTTCTTCCGGCTGGACGGGAAGAACATTTTCGAGTTGGCCAGCATGAGTATTGCTGAGTTGCACACCTTCATGTCCGGTTTGATCGAACGACTCGACGAAAAGAAGGCCACCATAGCCCGCGAAGCCGTTAAAGAGATCACCGCCCGCAGCCGTTTTCTATTGGATGTAGGCCTGGAATATCTGATGCTGGATCGAAGTGCTCGTACGCTAAGCGGTGGGGAGGCGCAGCGCATTCGTTTGGCCACCCAGATCGGCAGCCAGTTGACCGGGGTCCTTTACATTCTGGACGAACCCAGCATTGGCCTGCACCAGCGGGATGACCAACGATTGATCGGCAGCCTCCGCAGCCTGCGCGATGGCGGCAATAGTGTGATCGTCGTGGAGCACGACAAGGAGATGATGATGAGCGCGGACCATTTGATCGACATCGGACCGGGTGCAGGCGCACACGGAGGCCGCATTGTTGCGCAAGGCCATCCGCATGACCTGGCATTGGGTGATAGCACTACCGCGCGTTATTTGCGCAATGAGCTGCGCATCGAAATTCCCAAAGAACGTCGCAAAGGCAACGGCCATAGGATCACCTTACGCGGCGCTTCGGGCAACAACCTGCGCGGCGTTGACGTGGATTTCCCTTTGGGCAAGTTCATTTGTGTGACGGGTGTGAGCGGAAGTGGCAAAAGCACCCTCATCGGCGATACGCTCTACCCCATCCTCAACAAACACTTCTACCGCAGCGAAGCACACCCACTGGCATACACTGGTATCGATGGGTTGAAGCACATCGACAAAGTGATCGAAGTGGACCAAAGCCCTATCGGCCGCACCCCGCGCAGCAACCCAGCCACCTACACCGGCTTGTTCGATCACATTCGTGAACTCTATGCGAATTTGCCAAGTGCCAAGATCCGCGGTTATAAAGCCGGGCGTTTCAGCTTCAACACAGCAGGCGGCCGCTGCGAAACCTGCAAAGGTGCCGGTGTGCGGGTGATAGAAATGAACTTCCTACCCGATGTGAGCGTGCCCTGCGAGACCTGCCGTGGTAAGCGCTTTGATCGAGAGACCTTGGAAGTGCGATACAAAGGCAAAAGCATCGCCGATGTTTTGGCCATGCCCGTGGAAGAGGCGATGACCCACTTCGCAGAGATCCCGCAGATCGCCCAGAAGCTGCGCACCTTGCTCGATGTGGGCCTGGGTTATGTGACCTTAGGCCAGAGCAGCACTACGCTCAGTGGCGGCGAAGCGCAGCGCATCAAGCTGGCGACCGAGCTTAGTAAGCGCGATACCGGCAGCACCTTCTACATCTTGGATGAACCCACCACAGGGCTCCATTTCGAGGATGTGAAGCAACTGATCCACGTATTGGACCGCTTGGTGGATCATGGGAATACCGTGCTCGTGATCGAGCACAACATGGACATTATCAAAGTAGCGGACCATGTGATCGACATGGGCCCGGAAGGCGGTGGCGGCGGCGGCCAAGTAGTGGCTCGTGGCACACCGGAAGAGATCGTATTGATGGGCCGCGGCCATACCTTTCCATTCCTGAAGACCGAACTGAACTAGTACGGGCTTGTGACCTCAAGCCTCAACCCATTCTTACCAATGGCCAAGACAGCACCCCTCCACCAAGAAAGCGAACGTCGTATCAAGAAAGCATTCAAGCGCAAAGGCTGGAGCGAAGTGAAGGCCAACGACAGTTGGGCCATTTTCAAGATCATGAGCGAATTCGTGGAAGGCTTCGAGGCCATGCAGCGGATACGACCCTGCGTGAGCGTCTTCGGCAGCGCACGCACGAAGCCCGATGCGGAGGCCTACAAACTCGCAGAGGAGATCGCCTTCCAACTCACGGGGAACGGATACGGTGTTATCACCGGCGGTGGACCCGGCATCATGGAAGCCGCCAACAAAGGCGCGCAGCGTGGCGGTGGCACCAGCGTTGGCCTTAACATCGATCTGCCCTTCGAGCAACAGCCCAACCCGTATATTGACAAGGAGAAGAGCATCAACTTTGATTACTTCTTCGTACGCAAGGTCATGTTCATCAAATACAGCCAGGGGTTCATAGTATTACCCGGCGGTTTCGGGACCTTGGATGAACTCTTCGAGGCGCTCACCCTTATCCAGACGCAGAAGATCGGGCGCTTCCCCATCATTCTAGTTGGCAAGAAATACTGGCAGGGACTCTATGATTGGATCAAGACCACCATGGGCGAGCAACACAAGAACGTCAACCCCGAAGATATCGAGTTGTTCAGCATGGTGGATAAGCCAGAGGAGGCTGTTGAAGCCATCAACAGCTTCTACAGCAAGTACATGCTGAAGCCGAATTTCTAGGTTCAGCGGCCATTTGTTCCCAGCCAAGGGGATAACCACTTGTTCGTTCAACAGCGATGATGACCTCTTCGCGCGACCCTCGCAATGAACGGATCCTCTTGTGGGGTTTATTGGCGCTCGGGGTCATGGACCGTGCATTCGCGGTCGTACAATTCGGTGCCAAGTTCTTGAGCACGGACGATGCCATCATTTGGGCCGCCGCCGTGGATCACGCGCACGGCTTGTTCCATGGACCATACTATTACGGACAGAACTATGGACCCATGCTCGAAGCGCTGGTCGCAGCTCCGTTCATTCGGTGTGGAGCGCCACTATGGTGGGTGATGCCCATCGTGACCACGGTGCTTGGCATGCTGCCGTATTGGTCCTTCACCATTTGGCACCTAGCACATCGCCGAACGAATGCCGCCATTTGCTTCGCTGCACTCCCCTTGTTGCTACCGGTCGAATTCACTTTGATGACCACCATGTCACGCGGGTTCGTAACCGGGCTGGCACCCTTGGCTTTGCTGCCCTGGATCCTGGATCTGCGCAGCGGTCCATCACGTTCCATTCTCACGGGTGTAACCATCGCTGTGGCTTGGTACATCAATCCAAACTCCGTGATCTTCACCGCAGGTTACGCTTGCTGGTACATGCTAACGAATAGACCCTTGATAAAGACCGCCGCGCTCCTCCTGATCGGTCTGGCGCCTGGAGTGGTCGCGCACCTTGCATCACAGGCATGGTGTGAAGCGCACCCGGATCGCATCGTCCATCATCTCCGCCCCGAACAATTCGCTTTCGAGCCATCCCTGCTGTACGCTGGACTTTCTGCGCTGGATGCTCACTTCCAATGGCTCATGCCAATGGTTTGGCCGATCGGCTCACTTTTAGGCGCCTTCTTGCTCGCCCTTCTTGTTATTGCCATCTGGCGTCGGATGGGACCGCTGGCACTTGGTCTTACTGCATCTGTGCTGGTCACTACTCTTTCCTTGGGTTTTGGAAAGATCCACGAGGGCTGGGATTCGGTCTTTTTTCCCTTGTCCCGCATGTTCCTAGCGTTGCCTTTGTGGGTGGTTTGGGCATTCACCCAATTCGTAGGCACCAAGAGGTTTTCTGGTACTGTGATGATCGGGATCGCACTACTCACCACTGTTACGGTCCTTCGCAAAGCGACCTCCATCGAGCGGACCATTTATGACCAGGTCATGGGTCAAACCATTTGGGTACACGTATATCCGATCCACACATTGCGCACTGACGCGCGACGTATGCAGCGGATCGCGAACCGCCACGGAGCTGGCTTGATCGTGCCCTTCGCCGCCAAGATCTGGCCGCAATTCCACAGTTATCTCTACCCTGTTCTGGAACCTGGCCTTGCCCCGACGTATTATTACGGATACGAACGCAGATACTGGCAGCGCGATCGTTTCGCCAAAGCTGTGGTCCCGGTCATTCTATTCGTGGGAGGATCAACCGAGCGTTGGTCCACTATCATGAACGATCATCCAGAGTTCATTGATCCCCATGACGCGGGTCCCGATGACGTGCATGTGTTGATCGGGAACAAGCTGCCTACCGATAGCCTCGCTCACTGGCTGAACGCGCAGTTAGGATTCTACTGAAAGGATGCTGCTCCACTGGGAATGGCCTATTCATAAGCATCAGGCCAAGCCGGGTAATACCAATTCGCAGTACAGATCCACCCGATCTACTTGCTCCCCGACGGGTCGGGGCGATGACGCTTTTTCCGCATTACTTCTCCGAGGAGGTCGTCCCGTAGCTACGGCTACGCAACGACCTCCTCGGATCGTCCTGCGAATGTTTCATCCCGCCGACGGGGAAAATAGCGACGCATCTTTGGGCGGATCTGTAATGCGAAATGGTATTAGCCACCTCCAGCTGGATGGAACCCACACTATCAGAAGGAGTCCGAACACCGACTCTATTTGTGTGGCTCTAGCACGACCATTGAAAAAGCCCTCCCAAGGCCAGCTTAGCTTTCTTGACCAGCCGGCCTGCGCTTTGGCCGAGCCAGAACCCGCCCTCGTTGGTAGAGCGTTCGACCAAGCAGTACGATGCTCGTCGGCATTGGGCCG
>Ga0105048_10017910_pt1 | contig 10913 bp, 8 predicted proteins | sample MAT05_FD_78382 | JGI IMG/M metagenome (GOLD analysis project Ga0105048, IMG submission 78382) | Freshwater microbial communities from Lake Fryxell liftoff mats and glacier meltwater in Antarctica - MAT-05 | ecosystem: Environmental > Aquatic > Freshwater > Ice > Liftoff microbial mat | place...
CCAATTTTAAGAGCAAGGGGAATAAATTCCCGCGAGGCGTATTCCTCTCAGGGCTAAAGCCACTGAGTTTCCAACTTACCGAGGTTTTTTTATGACTATTTATATTTCTTCTATTTTTCAAAGATGCGCGATCTCTTAAATCTACTCATAAACCTACTAAACCTATGTTCCCTAACCAGCGCCCCCGCCGTTTACGCAACCATCCCCAACTCCGCCGCATGGTGCAAGAAAATGTACTGACAACTAGTGATTTAATTTATCCCCTATTTGCCGTTCCGGGTCAGGGAGTGGCTCTAGAAGTTAAATCTATGCCAGGGGTGTACCAACTATCGATCGACAAAATTGTCGAAGAAGCAAAACAAGTATTTGATCTAGGCATCCCAGCCATTATTCTCTTTGGGATTCCTGAAGATAAAGACATCGAAGCTACAGGAGCTTGGCACGATTGCGGCATTGTCCAATTAGCTGCTGCTGCCGTGAAAAAAGCCGTCCCAGATCTAATTGTGATCGCGGATACTTGCTTGTGTGAATATACTAGTCACGGGCATTGTGGCTACTTAGAAGTAGGGGATTTAACTGGTCGTGTTTTGAACGATCCTACCTTAACTCTTTTGGGCAAAACCGCCGTAGCTCAGGCAAGAGCTGGAGTAGATGTTATTGCGCCTTCGGGGATGATGGATGGCTTTGTGCAAGCAATTCGTCAAGCTCTGGATGGGACTGGGTTTCAGGATATTCCCATTCTTTCTTACGCGGCTAAGTACGCCTCTGCCTACTACGGTCCGTTCCGAGATGCGGCAGATTCTACCCCCCAGTTTGGCGATCGCCGCACCTACCAGATGGATCCCGGCAATTCCCGCGAAGCCCTCAAAGAAATTGACCTTGATATCTCCGAAGGTGCCGATATGCTGATGGTCAAACCAGCCCTCGCCTACATGGATATCATTCACCAAGTCAAAAAAGCCAGCAATCTTCCTGTAGCCGCCTATAACGTTTCTGGCGAGTATGCCATGGTTAAAGCCGCAGCCCTAAATGGCTGGATTGACGAGCAAAGAGTTGTCATGGAAACCATGCTGGGCTTCAAGCGGGCGGGAGCAGACATGATCTTGACCTACCACGCCAAAGACGTGGCTCGGTGGTTAAATTAGTTGCAAACTATTGTTCCCCAATTCTTTTTTTGAGGATTTTGCTATCTGCCGGTAAATAATCACATTGACACCAGACCACAAATATAGATATATTAAAAGACTGTCCACACAAAAAATAACCAAAAACACTCAACTAGAGTTGCCCATACCTCCCAACTCATGCCTACTATCCAACAACTAATTAGAACTGCCCGCGCCAGTGCCAAAGTAAAAACTAAGTCTCCAGCCCTGAAAGAATGTCCTCAGCGGCGGGGAGTCTGTACTCGTGTATACACTACTACCCCCAAAAAGCCTAACTCTGCCCTGAGAAAAGTAGCGCGGGTGCGTCTCACCTCTGGCTTTGAAGTTACTGCTTATATTCCCGGTATTGGTCATAACCTCCAAGAACACTCAGTCGTGATGATTCGGGGCGGTCGGGTCAAGGATTTACCCGGAGTCCGATATCACATTATTCGGGGTACTCTAGATACCGCAGGCGTGAAAAATCGTACCCAAAGTCGATCGAAGTACGGCACCAAGCGTCCGAAAAAAGCCTCGTAATTATTTTTCTCTAGTAATCACTACATAAACTTAACCTTTCACTTATGTCTCGTCGTAGCAAAATTAAAAAGCGTCCGGTTCCTCCAGACCCCGTATATAATAATCGCCTTGTCAGTATGATTGTTCGGCGCATTATGAAGCATGGCAAAAAAACTACTGCCTACAGTATTATTTGTGATGCCATGAAAACTATTGAGGAACGCACTGGTGGCGATCCCTTAGTTGTATTTGAAAAAGCTGTCCGCAATGCCACTCCCCTAGTAGAAGTCAAAGCTAGACGAGTAGGTGGGGCTACCTACCAAGTGCCCATGGAAGTCCGTACCGATCGCGGTATTACTCTTGCCCTAAGGTGGTTGATCCGCTTTTCTAGATCTAGACCTGGTAAAAGCATGGCAAGCAAACTAGCTAATGAGCTGATGGATGCGGCCAATGAAACTGGAAACACTATTCGCAAGCGCGAAGAAACCCACAAAATGGCAGATGCAAACAAAGCCTTTGCCCACTACCGCTACTAAATCTCTTGGCTACAAATTTGCTTGTTGCTTTCCCAGATTTCAAGAAACCATTTCTCAACTATCAGGGAGATTTCAGAGCAGCTAGTCGCCAAAGATTAACTAAAAGTGTAGAATTGTAAATAAACCTAGCGCAAATTTAAATATCTTAAATATCTGGGGAACCCAGAAGAAGGAGGTCATTGTGGCACGAACTATCCCCATAGAGAAAGTACGCAATATCGGCATTGCTGCCCATATTGATGCGGGGAAAACTACCACCACCGAGCGGATTTTGTTTTATTCCGGTGTTGTTCACAAAATTGGTGAAGTCCACGAGGGCACAGCCGTGACGGACTGGATGGAACAGGAACGGGAGCGGGGTATTACTATTACCGCAGCAGCAATTACTACTAGCTGGAAAGATTATCAGATCAACATTATTGATACTCCCGGTCACGTGGATTTCACGATCGAAGTAGAGCGTTCCATGCGGGTATTAGATGGAGTGATTGCGGTATTTTGTTCCGTTGGGGGAGTACAGCCACAGTCGGAGACCGTTTGGCGACAAGCTGATCGCTACAGTGTTCCCCGGATTGCTTTTATCAACAAAATGGATCGCACCGGGGCAAACTTTTACCGTGTCCGGGAGCAGATGGTCGATCGCCTCCGGGCTAATGCTATTCCTATTCAACTTCCCATTGGTAGTGAGATTGATTTCAAAGGCATTATTGATCTGGTGCAGATGAAAGCTTTCATGTACAACAACGACCAAGGTACAGATATCGAAGAAGTTGAGATTCCCGATGACATGAAGGAATTGGCAGCAGAATACCGCGTCATCATGATTGAAGCAGTAGCTGAAACTGATGATGTCTTGATGGAGAAGTACCTAGAAGGCGAAGAGATAACTAACGCTGAGATCAAGAATGGTATCCGTAAGGGAACGATCGCCGGCATTATTGTGCCTGTGCTTTGTGGTTCTGCTTTCAAAAATAAGGGCGTGCAGTTGATGCTGGATGCAGTTCTAGATTATCTACCTGCTCCAACAGAAGTGCCTCCTATTCAAGGATTGCTCCTCGATGGGACAGAAGTTACTCGCCCCGCCGATGATAATGTACCTTTAGCCGCCCTTGCCTTTAAGATTATGAGCGATCGCTATGGTCGCCTTACCTTTATTCGGGTTTACTCTGGTGTTCTCAAGAAAGGTAGCTACGTCCTCAACTCTACCAAAGACAAAAAAGAACGGGTTTCCCGTCTAGTCTTGATGAAAGCGGACGATCGCATTGACGTAGATGAACTCCGGGCTGGGGATCTAGGTGCAGCCCTAGGACTCCAAGATACGATTACTGGAGATACAATTTGTGATGAAAGCTCCCCTGTAATCCTAGAATCCTTGTTTGTTCCAGAGCCAGTAATTTCCGTGGCGGTGGAACCCAAGACCAAGCAGGATATGGACAAGCTTTCCAAAGCTCTCCAAGCCCTTTCCGAGGAAGACCCCACTTTCCGAGTCCGGGTGGATGCGGAAACCAACCAGACAGTAATTGCTGGGATGGGAGAGCTGCACTTAGAAATCTTGGTCGATCGCATGATGCGGGAATACAAGGTAGAAGCTACCGTAGGCGCACCCCAAGTAGCCTACCGGGAAACTGTCCGCAAGGAAGTCCGTGCTGAAGGTAAACACATCCGCCAGAGTGGTGGTAAAGGGCAGTATGGTCATGTCGTGATCGTACTAACTCCCGGCGAACCTGGTAGTGGCTTTGAATTTGTTTCTAAAATCGTTGGTGGTTCTATTCCTAAGGAATACGTAGGGCCAGCAGAACAAGGGATGAAGGAAGCTTGCGAATCTGGGATTATTGCCGGCTATCCAGTAATTGATCTCCGGGCAACCTTGGTGGATGGTTCTTTCCATGATGTGGACTCTTCGGAAATGGCTTTCAAGATTGCTGGATCCATGGCGATCAAAGCAGCCGTATCGCAAGCTAACCCCGTCATCCTAGAGCCAATGATGAAGGTCGAAGTAGAGGTTCCAGAAGACTATATTGGTAACATCATTGGTGATCTGAACTCTCGCCGGGGACAAATTGAAGGGCAAGAGACAGACCAAGGACTAGCGAAGGTAGTAGCAAAAGTTCCCCTAGCAGAAATGTTTGGCTATGCCACAGATATTCGTTCAAAAACCCAAGGTCGGGGCATTTTCTCAATGGAATTTAGCCATTACGAAGAAGTACCTCGCAATGTGGCTGAAGCGATTATTAGTAAGAGTAAGGGCAAAGGCTAATTACTCAGGAGATTTGATGATTCAGAGTTAATAGTTCGTGGTTTAATAGTTAATGGTTAAAAACTAGCCAGAAACAATTAGCGACTAGCTATTAGCCTTGAGTCATCAGTAAATAGTAAGTAAGGAAAATAAGGAAAAACTAATTCATGGCACGCGCAAAATTTGAACGGGTTAAACCCCACGTTAACATCGGTACGATCGGTCACGTTGACCACGGCAAAACTACCTTAACCGCTGCTATTACTATGACCTTGGCAGCTACGGGTGGTTCCAAAGCGAAAAAGTATGATGAAATTGATGCCGCTCCGGAAGAAAAGGCTCGCGGGATTACCATTAATACTGCCCACGTAGAATATGAAACACCAGGTCGTCACTATGCTCACGTAGACTGCCCCGGCCACGCTGACTATGTGAAAAACATGATCACTGGTGCTGCCCAAATGGATGGCGGTATCTTAGTGGTTGCAGCTACTGATGGCCCTATGCCCCAAACTAAAGAGCATATTCTTTTGGCGAAGCAAGTAGGTGTTCCTAGCTTGGTGGTGTTCCTTAACAAGGAAGACCTTATGGATGATCCAGAGTTGCTGGAACTAGTTGAATTAGAACTACGGGAACTCTTGAGTGAGTACGATTTTCCCGGTGATGATATTCCTATTATTATCGGTTCTGGTGTCAAGGCTCTAGAAGTAATGACTAAGAATCCAAAGACTTTACGGGGTGAAGATCCATGGGTTGATAAGATTTATGCTCTTATGGATGCTGTAGATTCTTATATTCCTACCCCAGAGCGGGATATTGATAAGCCTTTCTTGATGGCAGTAGAAGATGTATTCTCGATTACTGGTCGGGGTACTGTGGCTACCGGAAGAATTGAGCGTGGAAAAGTTAAGGTTGGTGACAACGTGGAGCTAGTGGGGATCAGACCTACTCGTAGCACTACTGTTACTGGGATTGAAATGTTCAAGAAGAGCTTGGATGAAGGGATGGCTGGAGACAACGCGGGTGTGTTGCTTCGGGGTATTCAAAAGGCTGATATTGAGCGGGGCATGGTAATTGCTAAACCCGGTTCTATTACTCCTCATATTCAGTTTGAAGGGGAAGTTTATGTTCTTCAAGAAAAAGAAGGTGGTCGGAAGACTCCTTTCTTCTCTGGCTACCGTCCCCAATTTTACGTGCGGACTACTGACGTAACTGGGACTATCAAGGCGTTTACGACTGATGAAGGTGCTGAAGTAGAGATGGTGATGCCCGGCGATCGCATCAAAATGACTGTAGAACTAATCAACGCAATCGCGATCGAACAAGGGATGCGCTTTGCAATCCGGGAAGGTGGTCGGACGATCGGAGCTGGTGTAGTTTCCAAGATTCTTAAATAACTCATCAATAATCTAATAATCTAGATTAATTTCTAGAATAACTATTAAGCTCTCCTATTTTGGAGGGCTTAATTTTTGTAACTGTAGTGCGAGGAGAATCCCCACTAGACCGGGGAGTCAGTGAAACTCTGCTATGACTGCCAAAAGAGCCTCACATCTAAAATAAATTCTGGCAACACGTCCTCTCCAGATAAGTAATCTGGAGTATCAAGGATTTCCACAGCCTGATCAGGTCGATAGATACCCACCCGCTTACTTTTGGGATCTATTAGCCAACCGAGACGACAGCCATTATTTCGGTATTCTTCCATTTTTAGGGTTCCCTGATGCCAAGAATCTGAAGGAGAAAGTAGCTCGATCGCAAAATCTGGACAGAGGGGCAGAAATCCCCGGCGTTGTTCTGGGGTTAGGGCCTCCCATTTTGCTTGAGGAATCCACGCCGCATCAGGGGAGCGATCGCTGCCTTGAGGTAGCTCAAACCCTGTAGAAGAATCGAATACTTTTCCTGCTTGCTGAGTGCGGTTCCATAGCCCCAGTTCTAGGTTACATTCTGAGTTCCAGTTGCCTGTTTCTCCGCCCGTAGGAGCCATAATAACCAGTTCTCCATCTTTACTTCGTTCTAATATCATCGCCGGATTTGCTGCACAAAGCTCTCGGAACTGTTGGCGACTGAGGGTAGTAAGAGGGGTGAGATCTAGAGTGAGGGTAGTCATAAAGTTATGGTTTTAGATGACTTGGAGGGGTGAAAAGCCTTGCATTCTCCTGCTTCTCTATTATTTTACTTTAGGTCGCATTTGAGATTCTAAGATCGAACCGTAGAGAGAACTAGTGTTCATAAGTTCTTCATGAGTTCCCTGAGCAACCAAACTGCCGCGATCCATGAGGAGAATACGATCGGCTTTCTTGACCGTGCTAATCCGTTGAGCGATCACAAAAGCAGTACAGGTGTAACGGCGCATCAAGTCATCTAAACTAGCTTGAATTTGCGAGGCAGTTTTGGCATCTACGGCGGAGGTGCTGTCATCCAAAATAAGAATATTGTAATCAGTTAAAAGAGTCCGGGCGATCGCAATCCGTTGTTTTTGCCCTCCAGATAAGCCAATTCCTCGTTCCCCAACCAAAGTAGAGTAGCCTTCTGGCATACTTTCTACAAAATCATGAATCTGCGCCATTTTTGCCACCTCAATCACGCGCTCTAGAGAAGCCTCTGGGGCAGCATAGGTAATGTTATCTCGGAGAGTGCCAGAAAATAGGGTGGTTTCTTGAAAAACAATGCCAATGTGCGATCGCAAACTCTCTAATTGCAAATCTCGCACATCCCGCCCATCAATCCGCACCGAGCCTGCCGTCACATCATAAAAGCGGGGGATCAAGTTCATGATGGTACTTTTACCCGATCCCGTCATGCCAATGATCGCAATTAATTCATTAGGTTTAGTTTCAAAAGAAACTCCCTTGAGAGCCTCCGTAGTTGCCCCCGGATAGCGAAAGGAAACGTTCTCGAAGGTAATTCTGCCGCCGCAGGTATGGAAGGGAACGGCTTGGGGACGGTCTTTGATTTCAATTGTGGCATCAACTACTTCATAAACTCGTTCCGCCGAGGCTCCAGCTTGGGCGATCGCGGGAGCTGCAAATCCAATCAACAAAATTGGCTGGAGAATATACAATAAATAGGAGTTAAAAGCTACTAATTCCCCTACTGTAAATTTATCTTCAATCACCTGCCAGCCCCCATAGCCCACCACCGCCACTGTCACTAAATTACTCAGCAAGAAGATATAGGGAAAGGCATTACGAATAGCCATAATTGCCTTCATGTTTGCCCTCACAAGGTCTTGGTTGAGGTCACTATAGCGGGCTAGTTCTTGGGGTTCCCGCACAAAAGCTTTGACTACCCGAATCCCGATCAAATTTTCTTGAAGCACGGCATTGAGATTACCTAGCTTTTCTTGAAGACTACCAAACAAAGCGGCATTATTAAAGAGAAATAAACCCAGAATCAAGGCTGTGATGGGAATAATTGCAAGGCTAACCAAAGCCAACTGCCAATTCATCAAGATAATAATTATGGCAATGGTAATTAAACCTACGACGGCTCCTACTACTTGAATTAAACTCGTGCCAATGAAACTCCGAATTTGCTCCACATCACTAGTAATTCTGGTCAGGAGTTGAGAAGTTTGGGACTGATCATGGTAACTAAAACTAAGATTTTGAATTTTTCCGAAGATTTTATTCCGCAGATCGTAAGCCACAGATTGGGAGGCTTGTTCTGCCAAAAAAGTTTGCCCAAAGTTAAACACTCCCCGGGCGATCGCCAACACCACCATTAACCCAGCACTTTTAAAAACAACATTTATATCTTTTTGGGCGATCCCCTGATCAATTCCCCAGCGAAATAATTGGGGAGTGGCGGCATTGGCAGCAGTTAGGAGAATGAGGCTAAGCAAAGCTCCTACTACGATAAAGGTATAGGATTTGAGGCTTAGGAGAACACGGCTTAATTTATTCATCTACTCAACTCCTAAAGGGATTATTTCTAGCGGGGATTCTAGGTGTAGTTTATCTTGATGGGTGTTCAGACTAAAAGGATTAGGAGTTTCTGGGCAAATTTCTAAGTCAAACCAAAAAGTAGTACCGATGCCTACTTCACTAATTAACTGGATTTTGGTGTGGTGTTTGTCAATGATGTTCCTAACAATCGATAAGCCCAAGCCCGTCCCTTCTAAAGTATGAACTCGATTTTCTACTCGAAAGAAGCGATCGAAAATAGCTAGTTGATCTTCTTTATCTATGCCAATACCTGTATCTGTGACTTCAATACGGACTACGGGAGCTTGAGTGGCTAATGATACAGGACAGTTTTCACCTTGATGAGCTTGCTCTGGTTCTAAGAGGTAGGCACAGATACTTACTTGCCCCCCACTAGGGGTAAACTTTAGGGAATTTCCTACTAAATTAGCAAAGACCTGCAATAACAAGTCGTAGTGTCCTTTCACTTGGGGTAAATCAGCCATAACTTCCTGTTTCAGTTCAATGCCCTTGTCCTTAGCATTAAGGCGGTAAGTACGGAGAGTTTGTTCGATCGGCTGGTTAATATCCACGGGTTCGAGGTGATAAACTCGGCAGGATTCTAGCTTAGATAAATCTAGGACATCGTTAACTAAACGAGTCAGGCGATCGGTCTCCCGATTTGCTGTATCTAAAAACTCCCTACGCTCATCACTAGACAGCTCATCACCATACTCATGGAGGGTTTCAATAAAAGATTTGATGTTAAATAAAGGAGTTCTTAATTCATGAGAAACATTACTGATAAATTGACTTTTTGCCTCGTTTAATTCTACTTCTCTCGTAATATCTTGAATCGTGATCGCTATCCCTTTAATATTTTCTCGGTACTGGTCAATAACTCTTGTCAATAAGATTCGGACTGTTCGACTAACTGGATGGGTAATGGTTAGCCTAAATTCATCACTTTCGTTATCTAAACTAAGTTCTGGAATCTGGTTATTAATTATCTTATATAAAGGACGAGTTAGTTTAATTGTGACATCTGCGGGAAGGTAGTGGAGGACATTCTTTCCTATGGGATTCACTCCTTCCCAGCCAAATATTTTTTGGGCAGTCGTGTTGGCTAAAATCACTTGAAGATTTGTATCTATCAAGACTGCTCCATCCGCAATAGTGGAAACTAAGGTTTCTAATTTTGCTTTCTCAGAGGTAAGTTCTTCAATGTTTTGCTCGGCATAACTAGCGAGTTTTTCTGCCATTTCATTGAAGTTAAAAATCAATTCTCCTAACTCTCCTCCTAAGGGCAAATTAATTTTTTGTTCAAAATTTCCTGTGGCAATATTTTTGACTCCCAAAAGGAGTTCTTTGATGGGTTGGGTAATGGTGAGGGCATTGAGAACTGCACCAAGGATCACCATGACCCAGATGGTAATAAATACAGCGATCGTAACATCTCTGGTGAGGTCTGAAGAGGCCACTATGATGGGATTAGGATTGATGCCGATCGCTAACACCCCTAGATACTTACCCTCATGGATCAAGGGTACAAACACATCAGTAATTTCTCCATTGGGAGTTAGGTGTTGTCTTACTAGAGGAGGAGCAGTAAAATTTCTAGCTTCTATACTATTGGTATATTCTTCTGGTAGTTGAATTTTACGTTGAATAGTTAGGGAGTTGGGCAGTCGGGTTTCTGAAAAGGGGATCCCCAAGAAAATATCTCCCTCGCCATCCGCGTAGAGGATATAGCTAACGCTAGAAGTGCTGTCATAAAAGCGGCGGGAAAATCTGGCTACTTCTGGTAAGTTATTTTCTGCTACTTGAGGAGCTACATTGGCGGCTAAAAGCAAGCCCAAATCTCGACCAAATCTAGTGTCGTTTAGCTGGGCATCTTGTTGAATAGTGTTGACAGCCCAAAAAGTTAAACCGCTCATCACCAAGGACACAACCAGAGTCGCTGCTGCCATTAAGCGGGTTTGGAGCGTAAATTCAGACCACCAATGGTCAAGCAGGGCTTTTAATTTGTGCATAACTTAGGATCGCGGCTACCGAGGGGTAAAGGAGAAAATTAATTTACCTAGAAGTTATTTTAAGTTATTTTAACTTTATTATCATGTTGCCAAGAGTTTAGCTTTAATACCAACTGGCTGGTTCAACCTGAACCTAGTAGAACCATTTCCAATTAGTTAAATATTAAGTTATGTTTTTTAGGAAGGCGATCGCTCTCCTTTGTTAGATCAAGCTGGTTAGACCACGATTATTAGATCACGCTACAGATCAAGATACTGACCTTCAGGGGACAAACCAAGAGAGATAAATAAGCTAAGAGGGATGTGACTGATCTGCTAGTTCGATTGGTTCTACTTGCGGAGGCTCGTCCCTAACCTCTGTAGCATCTACTTGCTGCTGAATAAGTTCTGTTGTTTCAATCTGCTCAGGGGTATTTAGAGGTTCGAGTTGATTTAGCTGATCTAACTCCTCTCGTTGATCTAGTTGATCTAGTTGACTGCTGCCAATATCCCGGCGGAAGTACATATCAGCAAAGTTAATTTCCCCCAGCCCAGCG
>Ga0105048_10017914_pt1 | contig 10912 bp, 7 predicted proteins | sample MAT05_FD_78382 | JGI IMG/M metagenome (GOLD analysis project Ga0105048, IMG submission 78382) | Freshwater microbial communities from Lake Fryxell liftoff mats and glacier meltwater in Antarctica - MAT-05 | ecosystem: Environmental > Aquatic > Freshwater > Ice > Liftoff microbial mat | place...
CTGTTCCCCCGGCTTTCCATCCACGGATGGCGAGGCGACCGCCAGATCGGTTTCCTTTCGCGGCTTCCAGTTCGCGGTGAGGGATTCGATCTTCTTCAGCATTTCTTTGGAATCGAAATCGCCGACGATCACCGCGGTGGTGAAATTCGGTGCGAAGGCCGCCGCGTGGAACTTCTTGCAATCGGCCGCCGTGAGCTTCTCGACGATTTTCGATTTTCCGAAGATCGAACGGCCGAACGGATGATCGCCGTAGATCGCCTGCTGCAGGAGCATCCGGGCGCGGTTCTGCGGTTGCGTTTCGGCATCGGCGATGGAGGACAATTGCATTTCGCGTTTCAATTCCAACGCTTCTATATCGAACGTCGGTGTTTGCAAGCTCTCGAAAAGGATACCGAGGCCGAGATCGGTATCGGGGCTGAGCACCTTCAAGGATCCGCCGCTGTAGCCGAATGCGAGCGTACCGCCGGTGGCTTCGATGGCCTCGGCGATTTGCAAACCGGTCATCTTGGCGTTTCCTTCTTCGAGCATATCGCCCACGAGGGTGGCCACTCCGGATTTTTTCACCGGTTCGCGTAAAAGCACGTCGGCGACGTACACATCGGCAACGAGAATCGGCAGGCGGTGGTTTTCCAGCATGACGAGAGTGAGGCCGTTGGGCAGCACCGTGCGCTTGGCATCCTTGAGGGAAATACCCGGAATTCCACCCGTCGCTGCGGGTGGGGTATCGGCACGCTTCATCCCATCCGTTGCAACGGGTGGGCTTTTGGCCGGTTTGGGATCGTCTTCGGGCACGCTCCAAACCACCACGGCGCTGTTCGAATTCAGCATCCGTTTCGCCGTGGCTTGAATCTCGGCCGGGGTCACGGCCATCACTTTATCCAAGTAGTTCTTCAAGTAATCGATGTCTTTGTACGTCACGCTGCGGGCGACCAAATCGGCCAAGTTGTGCACGCTTTCCCGATTGAACAAGAACGAAGCCAGAATCCGCCTCCGTACATTCTTGAGTTCCACTTCGCTGACCGGTTCTTTAGCGAGGCGTTCGACTTCCTCGAACGCAGCCCTCTCGGCTTTGATGCGATCTTTCCCTTTGAGCATTTCCACTTGCACGCTGTACCAACCGGGGTAGCGCCCGCTGTTGTTGCCGCTGCCCACCGAGTTGGCGAGGCGATCCCCTTCCACCAATCGCCGGTACAACCGCGAGGTCTTCCCCGAGGAAAGCAGGTCGTCCATCACGTCGAGAACGTAATCGTCCGCATCGCCCACCCGGCAGGAATTCCAACCGATCATCAGCCGGGCCACATCGAACTTGCTCTCGAATTCGTGGCGGGTTTGCTTGGTGCGAGGTTCGATCTTCGGCTCGGGTTTACGTTCCGGCAACTCGGCCTTGGGAATCTTGCCGAAGAGTTTCTTCACCAACTCCATCGCTTCGTCGGGGTCGAACCCGCCCGCGATCACCAGCGAAGCGTTGTTGGGGTGGTACCACTTGTTGTAATGCCGGGCGATGATCTCCGCCGTGGCCGCGGCCACGTGCTTTTCCTCACCGATCACCGGGTGGGCGTACGGGGATCCTTTCGGAAACAAGAATGGCAAGATCGTTTTATATTCGATATCCCAGGGCATATCCTCGCCGCCCTTCAACTCGGAGATTACCGCGCCCTTTTCCTGTTGGAATTCGTGCTTGGCGTCGATCCGCGTATTCCGCATGCGATCGGCTTCGACTTCGAGCGCTTGCTTCCAGCGATCCGCGGCGAAATCGAAGTGGTACACCGTCATATCTTCGCTGGTGTAGGCGTTGTTCTTGCCGCCGTTGCGTTGGGTCATGCGGTCGATGTCGCCGGGAACGAGCTTGTCCGTCCCTTTGAATAACAGGTGTTCGAGGTAGTGCGAGAGGCCGGTTTGATCGATGTCTTCATCCGCACTGCCGACCTTGTATGCCAGCATCGTGGAAACGACCGGGGCACCTTTCACCGGCAACAAGTACACCTTCAACCCATTCGGCAGCGTCTCGACGCGCAAGGTATCGAATTGGGCTGCGGTCGTGGCGAGAAGCTTCTTCTCGGCATCGTCGGCACGGGCAAATGGGGCCGCCAAAGCAACGGCGACCGCCAAGATTCGCAACAGCATATACTTGTCCCTCGTAACGGACGGAGAGGCGGTGGCAATTGTAGCCGAATTGCCGGGCGTAGCAAAATCCTTGCGGAGAACAATGGAGCGGGCTACACTCGGGGGATGAGTTCGGTGTTCCCCACTGTGGTGCCCCATGCGTAGCCTGATCCTTTTCGTAATCGTCTCCGCGACTGCTATGGCCGCCCCCGTACCCAAGGAAGTGAAGCGGACCACCGCGGAACAACTCGTGGGGTTGTGGAAACTCACGAAATCGGATGCCGACAACGGGGCGGAGTACACCTTCACCATCGAGCTTACAAAAGATGGAAAGATGAAAGCCCGCTACGAGTTCAACGATTCCACGCAGACCGTGGACGGAACATTCAAAGCCGAGGGGGACAAAATCGAATACACCTTGGGCGATCGCGGGGAAACCCTCACCATTCAAAAATTGACCGACGGGGAACTCGTGGTGATCGACCCGGAAAAGAAGAAGGAAGAATTCGTTCGGGTGAAAGAGAAGAAATAAGCGGGCAAGTCCTACCGCTGCCAAATCACCTCCGGCGTTGTCGCGGAGCGAATCCATCGAAAATCGGGCGAAGGCGATTCGCATGTAGCCGTCCGCTTCGAACAGGCAGCCCACTCGGCCATCCGGCAGAGCGGTGAACACCGCGTGGGCGAATTCCCCTTTCCGGAGCACGCGCCTCACTGGGCTCGTCGCTCCTTCATCGGTAGTAGCGTTCGCATGTTTGAGCCTCGGGACAATGCGGGCATCTTAGAAACAATTCGCCGTGCTTCCCTAAAACATATCCATGCTCGTGACCACCGACCGTTCGACGATTCACTGCGTGTTGATGCTGGCAATCCCCGCACTCGCGCAACAGTACACCTTCTTCTTCATTCAGCAGTACGATCAATACCTCGCCCGGCATTTCTCGCCGCAGCACCAAGCGGCTCTTACCACGGCAAATTACCTGTATTGGTTCGTGAGTTCGTATTCCGTGGTGGTGAGTGCCGGGGCGGTGGCCTTGGTGGGCAGGCTCACCGGGGCCAAAGATTTCGCCCTCGCCAACCGGGCCGCTGGGCAAGTGTTGATCCTCGCGGCCTTATTCGGTTTCTCCGCGACCATTCTCGCCATGTTCGGCTTGAACACACTCTTAAATGCGTTGCAACTTCCCCCCGGTACGCCAGAAATCGCGGGGAAGTACCTCGCGCCGCTGCTTCTCATTCTCACCCTGCAAATGATCGAAACCGGCGGCATCGCTTGCCTCGTGGGGGCCGGGGATACGCGCACCGGTTTGTTCGTTCTGCTCGGTGTGGCCACGGTGAACATGCCCGTGGCTTGGCTCCTCTCCGGCGGCGGCGGTCCCGAGCTCGATTTCGGATTCAGCGGCATCGCGATGGGCACCGCGGCTGCACACTTCCTCGGCGGTTGCACCGTGCTCGCGTTACTGTTGCGCGGTCGATCCGGCTTGAGAATTCGCCCCGCGTATTTATTGCCGGACTTCTCGCTGATTTATCGGTTATTGCGTGTGAGCGTGCCCGCGGCCCTCGATAGCCTTTCGGTGGCCGTATGCCAGTTGGTCTTTCTCAGCATTGTGAATCGTTTGGGGAACGAAGCGGCCGCGGCCCACGGCATGGCCCTCCGTTGGGAGGGTTTGGCCTACCTCGGTGCCAACGCCTTCGGCAGCGCCGCCATGGCCATCGTGAGCCAGAATTTGGGGGCGAATCGCCCCGATCGAGCGGCTCACGGCGCGTGGGTAACCTTCGGCTTCGCCACGGCTCTTACAGTGGTAATGGGTTTCGTGTTTTTCTTCCTCGCGCTGCCGATGTGTGAACTCTACAGCCCCGATGATCCCGCCGTGACCGAACAGGCGGCCATCGCGTTGAAGTTGATCGCATTCGGTATGCCCGCGCTCGCGGCCACCACGATCTTCACGGCGTGCTGCCGGGCGGCGGGTGATACCCGCGTGCCGGTGCTCATCACCTGGGCCGGTTTCTTGGGGGTGCGATTGCCGCTCGCAACGTATCTCACGCAAGAAGGCGGTTACGGCCTCCGGGGAGCATGGATCGCCATGGTGGTGGATCTATACCTCCGCGGATTGCTGCTATTCCTGCGATTTTCCGGCGGCAAATGGAAACGGGTGAAGGTGTGATCTTAAAGGGTGGGCAAGGCCCACCGTATTTGACATTGGCGGGCAGTGCCCACCCTACTTCTGCGGCGGCAGAAATGCCAAGCCGATGCGCGTGGGCGGATGGGGCACCGGCGTTTGGAAATACAGTTCCAACGGTGGCAGGAACTCGGCCGTTGGGAAGCGTTGCTTCAATATCGCCACCATTTGATCGTTGTTCAAATCGGCGTCCCACACGATCACGCCGCCGCGGCGGGTGAAGTCTTCGTCGTTCGTCCACGGTGTGTGCTTCGCATCCATTTCCATGTAGCCCATCATGCCGCTGCTGTACAACATCGGCCGATGGACGGAATAGACGCAGATGTTCCCTGCCCGCCAAGGTTCCCCGGCCACGATCTCGAATGGCGCGTCGTAGCGTTCGTTCCATAATCGGATCACTTCATTCGATAATTGCTTGCCGGGGAAGAGTGTGCGACCGTCGGTTTTGCGCACGGTGTAAGGCTCGGTCAGTTGGAACCCGACGGCGAACACCGGAATGCCGATCACGAAGATGATCCAGCGGATCAGCACTTTACGCAGTGCTTCCCGGTTCATGCGGGCGGGGAAGATCGCCAGCAGCCACACCCCGGCGAACGTCCAGAGCGGGGATGCCCACACCACGCGGAGCACCCCGCCGGTGAGGAGCGAAACCATCAGGAAAAAGATCACCGGCCCCCACACGGCGGCATGCAGGAACCAACGATCCTGTCGACTCAGTAGGGTCGAGGTGGAAAACACCCCCTCACCCGTTTCGCTGCGCGAAGCGACCTCCCCCTTGCAGGGGGAGGTGGGTGCGATTGCGGATGGAATTCCTTCAATAACAGCCACACTCTCCACCTCCCCCCGCTGGGGGGAGGTCGACGGTCGAGCGGAGCGAGAACGGCGGGTGGGGGGATTGGTTTGCCACCCGAGGATCGGGAACAGGATAAACACCACCGGCACGAGAATCGCCGATTGCCCCGCAATGAAGAGGAGCGGATTGGCGATGTGCGAAAGGATGCCGGAATCGTCCGCAGAACGCTCGGCGATGTATTTGATCGTGATGAAATCGTGTTCCTTCAGCCAGAGCAAATGTGGAACGATCATGCCGAGCGCAATCAGGATCGAAATGTAGAGTCCGGGGCTTCGCAAGCACTGCCGGGCGGAACGATCCCAAAGCACGTAAATGGCCAACGGGAACAACAGCACACCGATGGTATACTTCGTGAGAATCGCCAAGCCGACGACCACGCCCACCGCGATCCACCAGCCGAAGCGGTTTGTGCGGATCGCCCGGTAGATGAACCACGCCGTGTACGCCCAGAGTATATTCGTGACGATGTTGTTGCTGTAATCGGCAGGATCGTTCGTGAGGTAGGCGAGGCCATCGAGCGAGAGCGCGGCGAAGATCGCCCGCTGCGGCGACATGAACTCGCTGGCCAACTTCCAGGCGGCCCACAAGCAACCCGCCGCGAAGAGGTACCCCGCAAAGTAGAGGCCCCACACGCCGCCCGGCGAAAGCTTCAAAAACAGCCCGGCGATCCAACCCGGCAACGGCGGATGCTTCGGGTAGCCCCAAGTGGTCACGCCGCCCCACGATCCCCATTCGATCATGTCGATTTGAGCGTTCGGATGGCCGAAGGCCATGGCAAACGTCCAGATCAGCGTGCGAACGATGAGCCAGCCGAGGAGTAAGCGAGCGGGATTCGAGCGCAGGAATAGCGAAACCACGGCAATCCTTCCGAAGGCGATGCAGAAGTTTTACCCGGTTCCGAACGGCGAGGTCAATCCCGGCCGGGGTTTCCGGTTTCGGAAGAGCGGAGGAGCGGATAGAATGAGGTCATTGGAATTCGAGGAGGATCGCCATGCCGGAATTGACGTTGGAAAGCTTGGAGCGTCGCCTCGCCGAAGTGGAACGCCAATTGAATGAGCGGTATCCGAACGTGATCCCCGCATCGAGGGATTGGCGCAGCGTCGTCGGCATATCGGAAGAAACCGAGTTTTCACGACAGATGCAAGCGGAGTTGGTGGCGATGCGCGATGCCGACCGCCGGGCCGCCGAGGAGGATCAGTACGAATGATTATCCTCGACTCGGATCATCTTTCGGTTCTCCGCTATCGGGAAACCCACCGGGCGAAACAACTATTCCTGCGTTTGGACGAGTCGAAGGTCAAACCTCTTTCAACATCGATTGTCAACGTTGAAGAAGCCATGCGCGGTTGGATGGCTACGCTCGCCAAAGAACGCCAAGTCGACCGTCAGATTTCTGCGTATCGCGAACTCGCAGAACTTTTCGCGTTTTTCTCCGGTTATTCGATCGTTCTTTGGGATGTAGCTTCATCAGCCTTGTTCCACGGGTTTCGCAAGTCCGGGGTGAGGATTGGAACTCGGGATTTGAAAACGGCATGCGTGGCAATCGTGAACGGTGCGACCCTGCTCACGGCCAATCGCCGGGATTTCGAGAAGGTGCCCGGCTTGAAATTCGAGAACTGGTTGGATTGACCGGAACGAAGTTCACGCAAATATTCGAGCGCCCTATTGCAAATGCGGCTCAGATCGACTTTCCGCCTATCCGCATACCAGCCACTAGGGTTTGGGGCGTTGGCCAATCCTGCGTTCGGGTAGAATCATTTGCCCAAACACCGAAAATCCTGGGTAAGTGGAGCAAAAATCGACATGCAGTTATCGAGTTTGAACCTGACGGGAGCGTGGTGCTCTCCGATTTCCCCGCCGAACTTCTGTAATTGGATCGAACGGGCACCATTTCCCGCCTCCGAGGCAAATGGGAGGTCAAGGCTGATAAGATTGAATTCGATATCGAGCCGACTTCCGAGTTCACTGGTTGCCTTCGTACTTTCGATATCTTCAAGAACGGCGTTTCAGGCAAGCTGACAATCAGCTTCTTCCGTGATAACGGTGACGTTCTCGGTTTGTTCGAGAAAGCCGATTGAATATGACTGTATAATACTTTAAACATTCATTGGGTTTTCAATGTCTCCACTCCTCGATCAAACCCGCCGGCACTTCTTCCAGAATGCGGGTGTCGGCATCGGTAGCATCGCTCTCGCGGAGATGCTCCACGCATCGGAAGCGAAGAAGCGCACCGATCCGCTCGCGCCGAAGCCGGGGCACTTTCCGGCCAAGGCCAAGCGGGTAATCTTCCTGTTCATGGCGGGAGGGCCGAGCCAACTCGAACTCTTCACGCCGAAGCCCGAACTGAACGATCTCCACGGCAAAGAAGTGCCGCAATCGTACATCGAAGGCAAACGTTTTGCCTTCCTCAAAGGTAAACCGACGGTGTTGGGCTGCAACCGCAAGTTCGCTAAAGCCGGGAAATGCGGTATGGACATTGGCGAACTGCTGCCGCACCACCGCAGCATCGCGGACGACGTCACGTGGATCCGCAGCATGAAGACGGACGTGTTCAACCACGGCCCGGCCAAATGCTTCGTGAACACCGGCAGCCCGCAGTTCGGCCGGCCCAGCATGGGGGCGTGGATCACCTACGGCATCGGTTCGGAATCGGCGAACCTTCCGGGGTTCGTGGTGCTGCAATCCGGGCCGCGCGGGCCGCGCGGTGGAGCCTCGCTTTACTCCTCCGGCTTCCTGCCCAGCTTGCACCAAGGCGTGCCGTTCCTTAAAGGCCCAGCGCCGATCCTCGATTTGAAAACCCCGGAGGGCATCAGCGACAAAGCCCAAGCCGATTTTATCGATGCCGTGCGCGATCTGAATACGCTCCGCCATGCGGACGTGCACGATCCGGAGATTCAGACGCGCATCGCCGCGTACGAGACTGCTTACAAGATGCAGAGCGCCGCACCGGAACTGATGGATCTATCCAAGGAAGATAAGAAGACATTGGAAATGTACGGCGTCGAACAAGGCAAGCCTTCGTACGCCGCGAACTGCTTGCTGGCCCGGCGGATGATCGAACGCGGCGTTCGCTTCGTTCAACTGTACCACACCGATTGGGATCACCACGGCGGCCCGCTCGATCTCGGCAAATCGCTCGATAACATCTGTAAGGAAGTCGATCAAGGCAGCGCGGCCCTCGTGAAGGATCTGAAGCAACGTGGCCTGCTCGACGATACTCTCGTCATCTGGGGGGGCGAATTCGGCCGCACGCCGATGGGTGAACCGCGGGCCACCATCGGCCGCGATCACCACATCGATGCCTATACGATGTGGATCGCCGGGGGCGGAACCAAGGCCGGGTACATTCACGGCGCGACCGATGGCATCGGCTACAACGTCACGGAGAACCCGGTTCACGTTCACGATTTGCAGGCGACGATTTTGAACCAGTTGGGCCTCGATCACACGAAGCTTACATACCGCTTCCAAGGCCGTGATTTCCGCCTGACCGACGTCCACGGGGAAGTGGTGAAGGAACTGTTGGTTTAACTGCAAATCGATTCCATTACCTTTTTCCTACGGGGGCTGGCTTCCGCCGCCCTCGCCTTCGGTAGCGTTCACGCTCAAAGCCAGTTTCCACTCACCCCCGATTCCCTAAAGGCTCCGGCCCGAAGCCGGCACCCACCAAGGTGGTCAGTAAGCAACTCACCGTCGATGAACTCGGCGCGATGCTCGAAAACCTCGGCTACGAAGTCGCCCCGGTGGATCAAACAATCCTTGGCGGTATGCCAGAACGGAATGAAGGCTGCGGCGGTAAGGTTCGCAGATGACGCGGATGCCACGCAGATGAAACCCGGATCGGAGAAAACTTCAACCCGACAAGTTCCGGGACGAGCCCAATGCCGAGGTCAACTCATTCTGATCCGATTTGATCTGCGGACGATCCGCGTCATCTGCGGCCGCTCTTTGGATCTGCGGAGAATAAACGCTCCGAATTGCGAGGCCCGCTCTAATCTTCCCGCAACTCACCCGAAGCCGACGGGCTTGCTCCGTCGGCTTTTTTCATTTCAACCGGCGTTGCGAATCCGTTCGCGCTCGTTGGCCGACCACCGCGGATCGGAAAGCGATGCGAGGAGTGCCAAACGGGTTTGCCGGGCGGCGCCGGGTTGATCCATCCGGAGTTGAACTTCCATCAGCGGGAGCAACGGACGCGGATCGTTCCCGTCGGCGGCAATTGCCGCATTCAATGCGGTTGCGGCTTTGTGCAATGTCGATTCGTTCCACGCATCCCCACCATCCGATGCGGGCGACGCCAAGTGGTACAGCGCCACGCCGCGGTGGTATTGTTCGAGGTAAGTATCGTCCGCTTCTGCGGCGATCTCCATGAGTTTGGTATGGGCGTGAACGAGGTGATGTTTCGCCAACCCCTCTTGCTCCGCGGCATCCCGAACGAACTGTTCGTAGTGCGTTTTCGCTTCGGCCTCGTGCCCGACTTTCAGAAGCAACTCCGCCAAGTACGCCCGGATCATCGGGGCATCCGGATGGCGTTTCAAATGGGCTTTCAAATGAGGGATGGCCGGGGCAATCTCCCCGCGATCCACGAGCAAAGCCGCCGCCCGCAAATGATCGAATTCCTCTTCGGGCATCGCCCCGCGAATCCCGGCAGAATGGCAAATCGCGAAGGTCAGGCAACTCAGGGTGAGTGCGGCGATTCTCATGACCGTCTCCGCAGGGGCACTTGGCAAGCTCTGCGGGATTTATCGAATCTGCGGGTGGGCTCGCGGTAGTGAAATGGCGAAGCTGGGGGAATCGACTGCGAAACTAGGGTGTTTGTTCCGATTGGAGGGGCCTTGCACTTGAACCCCCTGCAAGTCAGGGTTGTTGTGCAACGAAAGAAGAAAGAAGTATTTGTGCAAGTCGCGATCGGCTTACCGAACCTTGTCTGAATCCCCATCGCATATATTTCAGCGATCAGCACGCACACATTATGGCATACAAATTTTGCAGAGACTTCGTGCTATCCATTATGAACGGATAAAGATCGCCTACAGGTTCGCTAATTTGACGAATTGTTCAAGAGTTAATCCAGCAACCTCAATTTAGCTTTTCAAAAGTCCCTACTGACAATTTGGTTACTATGCACCGTGATCGATAACGTACCGCGGTGCCTTTGTTTTTCTTTTTTCAGAAACCTATCTCTATTCCTGTCATGGACTGTACACGCAGCGTAAGTTTCGAGATTCCTGCCACTCGCTTGATTTCCATAAATCACTATGCCAATTTCAGTATCAACAACGACGCGTTAACATTGTTCTGAGTACCGCCAGCCAATGTTTGCAGATTGACTGCGGCTGCGGACGAGTGGTTCACGAGAGTCAACACATCGTTGGCCGACAAAGAAAGGATGAGAAGGCCACTGTTCTGCTGGGTACCCGCTCCAGAACCATATATGCTATTGAGAATCGGCGCACCGTTCACAAACAATGAGAATTGGCCCGGTTCCACCCCCGAAACCGAGTATTGGATGGAGTAGGTTCCAGCACTCCCGATCACAACAAAGGGGTTGCCAGGGGCATGCGTGATACCCAAGAGAGGACCGTTCTGGTCAAAGGCGATCGGTGCTTCAATGGCGACCACTTCTGCGCTGTTGTTGAAAATGTAAGCATACCCCGCAATGCCCCCCGCCGACCCAGTTGCACCCGTTGCCCCGGTCGTTCCCGTGGCACCCGTGGGTCCGGCAGCGCCAGTCGCTCCCGTTGCCCCGACTGCTCCCGTAGTGCCAGTAGCCCCAACTGCCCCC
>Ga0105048_10017917_pt1 | contig 10909 bp, 12 predicted proteins | sample MAT05_FD_78382 | JGI IMG/M metagenome (GOLD analysis project Ga0105048, IMG submission 78382) | Freshwater microbial communities from Lake Fryxell liftoff mats and glacier meltwater in Antarctica - MAT-05 | ecosystem: Environmental > Aquatic > Freshwater > Ice > Liftoff microbial mat | place...
CGCGTGTTGACCACCGACTACAACCTCAACAAAGTGGCGCAGCTTTCGGGCGTCGAAGTCTTGAATCTCAACGAGTTGTCGAACTCGCTCAAGGTCGAAGTCCTGCCGGGCGAAACGATGCTGGTCCGCGTGATCAAACCAGGCGAGGAACAAAACCAGGGCGTCGGTTTCCTCGACGACGGCACGATGGTCGTGATCGAGCACGGCAGGCCTTTCGTGAATCAGGACGTCGAGTTCACCGTCACCAACACGCGTCAGACCGCGGCGGGCAAGATGATCTTCGGCCGGGTCAACGACAACCAGCGTGCGGGCCCGGTTCGCGGCGAAACTCCAAAGACTCCCGTGGCCAAACTGACGCCCGGTTCAACACCCGGGCCAACACCCTCCCGATAATCGATGCCCACATTCGCCGTGATCCTCGCCGCGGGCGGTTCTTCGTCGCGTTTCGGCACCAACAAGCTGCTGGAGCTGATCGGAGCGACGCGCGTGATCGACCGCGCCATCGCGGCGTTCGCGTCGCGCGACGACGTGGTGCAGGTGATCGTGGCGGGGTCGAGCGAAGTCGGTCTTTCGGATTGCTTGATAGCGAAGCTGGTCGTTACGCCCGGCGGAACCTGCCGCGCGCACACGGTCGCACTGGCACTCCAAGCATTGAAGCCGGGAATCGATTTCATCGCGGTTCACGACGCGGCCCGGCCGTTGGTGTCGCAGGCTGTCATCGACCGCGTGTTCGCCGCCGCGGTTCAGCACGGCGCCGCGATTCCCGCGGTCAAACTCACGTCGACGATCAAGCGTGGCGCGTCGAACACTTTGCCGACACCGATCATCGCGACGGAAAACCGCGACGTGTTGTTCGCGGTGCAGACGCCGCAGGCGTGCCGGGCGGATTGGTTGAGGCGCGCCTACGAAGGCTTGTCTGATTCCATGCTGACGACGATGACCGACGAGGCGATGCTGCTCGAACACGCGGGCAGAAAGGTCATGATGGTCGAGGGCGACGAGGCGAACATCAAGATCACCCGGCCGATCGATTTGACCGTCGCGCGGGCGCTGCTTAACGGGTTTTGAAATCAATCTGCTCGTCACGCGTTCAGCTTCAGCGGAATCCCGCCATCCTTGCACGCCGCCATGACGGTCGACCAGGACAATTCGCTCACCACCGCGTCTGCACCCGCCTGCTTCAAATCACCTGCCCGGAAACTCCCGGCCACGCCCAGCACGCGAAAACCCAGCCGCGTCACGTTCTCAATCACCCGCGGCGAGTCCTCAACAATCAATACGTTCTGCGGCGTGAGCGACAGCTTCGAGAGTCTGCCCAACTCCTTAATTGTTTGAACGTAGCCTGACGGGTCGGGCTTACCCAACGCGACGTCCTCGGCGGCGGTGATGCAGCGGAAGCAGTCGCGCAACGCCAGGCCTTCGAGCATCCCGTCGATCTCTTCGCGGATCGCCCCGGAGCAGATCGCCAGTGGGTGCTCCCGCCATAGTGATCGCACCAGCTCGGCCGCGCCGGGCATCGCCTTAAACGTGCCGGCCTGAATCTGCGACCGCATCACCCGTGATTTGAACGCCAGCAGCTCCAAAAGCACCTGTGGCGTCGGGTCGATCTCGCGGCTGGTGAGCAGTTTCTTCCACGCGCCTCGGTCGTCGTAGCCGACAAGCTGCTCGTAGTATTCCTCTTGGCCTAGTTCGATGCCTACGCCGTGGGCGGCTTCTTCAAACGCGCGAAAGTGCAGCGGCTCGCTGTTGACGATCACGCCGTCAAAGTCGAAGACAATCCCGCGAATAGCCGCTCCTCTACCGGTCATGCGAATCGACACGATAACGCCGGGCCAAGGCAAGTGGAAACGCCACCGGTCTTTCGCCAGCGATCGGCAGATGTGATACAGTCGCGAGCGTGATGGAAATGGGTCAGGTGCCAAGTTCGCCCGAGGAATCAAACGCGGGGCGTTCGATTAGTGGTCATCCTTCGGGCGATCACATGGTATTGATCCAGATCGCCGGGATGCATTGCCATAAGTGTCAGGGGACGCTGACCCGAATATTGAGCGGCATCGACGGCGTTCACGAAGTCGAGGTCGATTTCCCAAGCCGTCAGGCGTCAATCCTGCACGACCGCGCTCAGGTAGAAATCCAGACGCTGATCGAAGCGATCGGCGACGCGGGCTATCGCGTCACCGGTTTCATTGAGCCAGAGCAGTAAACCCACAGAGATAACTCATGCCAAGGCGACCCGAAAAAAAAACAACCCCGCTTGCGGTGCTGGCCGACGAGTCTGCCCCCTGGTTCGAAGGCGGTCTGCGGTTCGAGTGTACGCAGTGCGGCAACTGCTGCTCGGGCCCGCCCGGGTACGTCTGGCTGAGCGATGACGAGATCGACCGCTTCAGCACGCACCTCAAGCTGGAGCGACTCGATTTCCTGAAGCAATATTGCCGCAAGGTCGGCGGGCGGGTCAGTCTTAAGGAACGCAAGAACGACCGCGGGCAGTACGACTGCGTCTTTCTTGCCGAATCAACGGTCAACGGCCAACGCAAGCGCGGGTGCAGCGTGTACGAGGTTCGTCCGCTTCAGTGTCGCACCTGGCCGTTCTGGCACGGGCTGCTCGAGGACGCCGACGCGTGGAACAGTGCCGCGGTCGGATGCCCGGGCATGAACGCCGGCACGCACTATGCCATGGAGCAGATCGTCAATCTTCGCGACGCGAGCGATTGGCCGGATCGTCAGCAGACGCCCACGAGCAAGCCGACTGACCAGTAAACGCCTCGCGTTTCGAGTTTGGCACTTGAGTTGCGCACCTGAGTTTCTCATTTGAGCTTCGTCGTTGATCCATCCTCGCCTTCGGTTCGCATCAAACTCACGATCGCCTACCGCGGCACGCACTACCACGGCTGGCAGCGACAGGAAATCCCCCCGACATGGAAGGGCGAAACCCTCCCCGACCACGGCCTGCCGACGGTTCAGGAGTGTCTCGAAAAAGCAATCAAGCATGTCGTGCGGCATCCGCTGAACGTCGTCGGCTCAAGTCGCACCGACTCAGGCGTTCACGCGAAGGGGCAGGTCGTTCACTTCGATACCGACAAGGTTCAGATTCCTGTCGAGGGGTTTCGCCGGGCGATCAACTCGCGCCTGCCCGGCGACATCAACGTGGTGAAGCTCGAACACACGCCCGCGACGTTCGACGCGATCGGCAGCACGGTCTCCAAGCGATATCAGTACGTCATATGGAACGCGATCGACCGCAACCCGCACCTGTACGGGCTGGACAACCACAGATGGCAGACGCTGGATGTTGACCTGATGCGCCAAGCGGCGGCGAGCTTCGTCGGCACGCATGACTTTGTCGGTTTCGCCAAGGCCGGGCACGGGAGAGAATCGACCGTGAGAACGATCTTCAATTGTGCGGTGTCGAAGCGGAAGCAGTTCGTGGTGATCGGCGTCGAGGGGTCGGGCTTCTTGTGGAACCAGATTCGCATCATGGCCGGGACGCTTTTGGAGATCGGTCACGGCGAACTGCCGGCGGACCGCGTTCGCGTGGCGCTGGAGTCGGGCGAACGTCGCCTGGCCGGGCGGACCGCGCCCGCGAACGGGCTTTATCTCCAATGGATAAAGTTCGCCTCCAATTCCGAACCGGCGTGAGTTGAAGACGCTCGAAATCCAGGTCGGGTGAAGCGACCTCATTCGTAAGACTTCAGCCGAGTGCGGCGCGTTGGTCAACCGCCATAATCTGGCCCGTCCGGCAGGACATCTTTGTTTGAGATGTATGGAAAACGCGGGTGGCTTTTCTTCTGGGTGCAATACAGATCGCCGTAAACACCAGCGCAGAAAATGTGGAGGGCGGCAGTCCCTGCCGCCGGTCGACAAGAGAGTCGGGGGAAGCGTCACGGAGTGACGCCCTCCAAAAAAAGCGCTTCGCGCTCGGGCGAATTGGAGATGGCGCACACGCGCGAGATGGCGGGCAATTGGGGGATGGCCATCCGAGCGTGATACGGATCGAAGTGAATTTTCTCGGCGCGAGATTGGAGGGCGGCAGTCTCTGCCGCCGGTCGACTAGAGAGTCGGGGAAGCGTCACGGAGTGACGCCCTCCAAAAGAAATGCTTCATACGCGGCTCTTTTATTGCCGTCGGCGTTGCGATCGCGCTCGACCACTGCGGCGGTCGAACGCTGCAATGCGATGATGAACTCGGATCATGACGCCGCGTCTACAGGCGAGCCACCGCGTCTACAGGAGAGATACCGCGTCTCTAAGCGAAGAGTGCGTCCATCCCAGCTCGCGACGCGCCCGCTCCGTCGACACAGGCGAGGCATGGTCGGGCCAATCCGCGGGCAGGTCGGGAAGTTGCGGGAAGAATTTCTTCAGCCTGTCGCGCAGGGGAATGTCGCCCAGCACGTCCGGGGCGGCGAAATGATAAATATTGAACTTGGAAGGAAGGTCATGCGTCAGTGCCCTGGCGAAGCCGTCGGCGAGCTCAAGCACGTTCGCCTGGACGTAAAACCCCTCGTTCGGGCGCTGGTCGATACGGCTGCTCATCTGCCTCATCCAATGCGAGTGCAACTCCAGCGCGGCAGGAAACCTCACCACCGCGAAGGTCATCTCCGACGTCTGGCTGACGTAACGCGCGTAGCCCTCGTTGGCGACTTTCGAAAGCGAGTAGGCGTTGAGCGGCCGCACCGGCTGGTCCTCGGGCATCGGCCAACTCGTGGGGACAAGGTCCGGCGGGAATTTGCCCGTCCCCCAGAACCCGTAAACCTGCGACGTGGAGGCGTAGAGAAAACGTTTGACGCCCGCGTCGGCCGCCGCCTGCATCACGCCCGAACCGATCGCCGTGTTGTTGGCGAATAGCGCCTCGGGCCCGCGGATCGCGTTCGCGTGCGGGGCCTCTCCCAGGTGTGCGACGGCATCAAGTCCTTCCAACAACCCGCCGAAGGTCTCGCGGCGGAGCAGGTCGACCCACTTGAACCGGGCTTGAATATCTGGGCTGGGTTTGATGCGGTCGAGGATCGTCACGTCATGGCCCAGCGAGACGAGTTTGCGAACCAGGGCCGAGCCGACCGAACCGCTGCCGCCGGTGACGGCAATCTTGAGGGAAGTTTGTGATGTAGAATTCATACGAGGATGTCGTCCAACGGAAGACATCCAGTGGACGACATCCTCGTGAAGGATGCAAGCGTTTCAAAGCAGCGGTTTAGCGCGATCGCCGACGCAGAACGAGCATCGCGCTGCCCGCGATCAGCCCGAGCGTGGCGGGCTCGGGGATGGTCACCAGGAGATTGTCGACGTAGGCGATGTCGGAGATCGCCGCGACGGACGCGGGGATGAACTGCAAGTCCATGTCGGCGACGATCGAGCCGGTGCCGGTGATCATGCTGACCGGCGCGAGATCTACAGGCACGCCGTTGATTTCATATGTGACCAGCCTCGTGTTGAAGTTGGCGATGGCGGTGATGGTCGACCACTGGTCGAGCGGGATGGAGGTGTTGGCCGTGGTGGTCGGACCGCTGTTGGTGACGAAGGCGAGTTGACCCAGGTCATCGACGCCGAAGAGAAAATGCGCGACGAACGAGTCGTTGAAAAGCCCAGCAAGGTAGGCGGTTGACATGGGCGGTCCTGGGGCGAAGGTGGGCGCGGTGCGGAAGACGTCGAAGCTGGTGCGGACGTTATTTTGGCCGGCGAAGTCAAGGTCGATGGCGAAGTCGTCCCAGTAGGTGGTCTGGCGTGACACGCCGCCGGTCTGGAAGCGGACGGCGTTGCCCGGGTTGCCGACGATGTTTTGGATTTGTGCGGCGACAGAGGTCTCAGCGACGTTTGTCGCGGGCGGCTGCGGGCGCTGCGAGCTGAACCAGCCGCCGCCCTGACCGGCCGAGCCGACCAGAGACGTGCCGACGGTAAAGCCGGAGTTGAAAGGCTCAGAATAGAGCACGATCTGCGCTTGAACCGTCGAAGCAAAAAGTGCGGTAGTGATCGCGACGGCGGTGAGTTTCAAGGATGTCGACATGGGGCAGTTTCTCGGGTATTGGGTCGAAGCGGAATGCTCCGAGACCTCCCGATTATGCGCCGAGTCCGGTCAGAAACCAATAAGCAAATTCTGTGGCGTTTGCGTCGCGTTAAATCAGTGTGAAGATGGGTCGACCTTGCGGGATCGAACGGGCCCAGTTCAACCGTCGAGCCCGTGCAGCGGCAATGCCGTCAGTTCGTGATAGAGCAGGGCGGCGGTCTTGCAGCCCTTGTAAAAGCACTCGAGGTCGAACTTTTCGTTAGGCGAGTGGATGCGGTCGTCGGGCAGGCCGAAGCCGATCATGAGTGTGTCGACGCCCAGGTGTTCTTTGAACGCGCTGACGACGGGGATGGACCCGCCTCCGCGGATCATGACGGGCGGCTTGCCCATGATTTGCTGCAGCGCGGCCGACCCGATGCGAACCGCGTGGGAATCGATGGGCGTGAGCACCGCCGACGCCTGGCCGAAGTTGCGGAGTTCGAGCTTCACGTTCTGCGGCACGCGGGCGCGGACGAACATTTCGAATTGCTCGCGGACGAACGTCGGGTCTTGCCCGGGGACGAGGCGCATACTGACCTTGGCCGAGGCGATCGAGGGGAGGACGGTTTTGGCGCCTTCGCCTTGATACCCGCTGGTAAGGCCGTTGACGTCGAGTGTCGGGCGGGTGCTGGTGCGTTCGAGCACGGAGTAGTTGGCTTCGCCAGAGCTGAATGGGATGTGGATGTCCTTGAGCCAGCGTTTCTCATCGAAGGGGAGCAGGTCCATCTGGCGTTTTTCTTCTGCGGTGAGATTTTGCACGCCGTCGTAGAAGCCCGGGATGGTGACCCGGCCCTGCGTGTCGTGAAACGCGGCGATGATCTGCGCGAGGACGTTCGCGGGGTTGGGCACCGCGCCGCCGTAAGAGCCCGAGTGCAGGTCGTGTGACGGCCCGGTGAGGATGATCTCTTCGTAGAGCAGCCCGCGCAGGCCGGTGGTGATGCTGGGGGTGTGCCGGTCGAGCATGGAGGTGTCGCTGATGACGCAGAGGTCGGCGCGGAGGTCGTCGGCGTATTTTTCGACGAACGCGAAGAGGTTGTCGCTGCCGATTTCTTCTTCGCCTTCGATCAAGACGGTGAGGTTGACGCCGAGCATCCCGTGGGCCTGCAGCGCGTTGATCGCCTCGAGGTGAAGCATGACCTGCCCCTTGTCGTCGGCGGCGCCGCGCGCGTAGATCGCCTCGTGCCCGTGGTCGTCCTTGCGAAACGTCGGCTCGAACGCGGGCGTGGTCCAGAGATTCAATGGCTCGGGCGGCTGAACGTCATAGTGCCCGTAGAGCAGAATCGTCGGGCGGCCGGGGATGTGCTTGTTCTTGGCGACCACGACCGGGTGCCCGCCGGTTTCCATGATGGACGTCTGCAACTGGGCGTTTCGGCACTGGTCGGCGACCCACTGCGCACACCGCCGCACGTCGGGCGCGTGCTCGGGCTTGGCACTGACCGACGGTATTGAAAGGAACTCTTTCAGCAGCGCCAGTGCCTGATGTTGTCGGCCTTCGAGCGTGGCAAGAACAGATTCGATGGACATATTTGCGTAGTATATCGGTCGGGCGTGGCCCCGGCGAGAGATCGCGACTACAATCACTTCACACATGGATACCAACTACATCGTCTACGCCGTGGTCGCCGTCGTTCTGCTCATTTCGCTGTTCGTGATGGTGTTCTTTTTCAACTTTATTCGATTGTATGTTCAGGCATTGGTCAGCGGCGTGCGGGTGACCTTCTTCGACCTATTGGGCATGACCCTTCGAAAGATCAACCCGACGGAGGTGGTCAACGCCCGTATCCAAGCGGCGCGGGCGGGGCTGAACATCAGCCAGATGGAAATGGAAAGTCACATCCTGGCCGGGGGGAAATTGTACAACGTGATCAACTCGATGATCGCGGCGAACAAGGCGGGCATCGAGTTGACATGGCAAAACGCGACCGCTATCGACCTCGCCGGGCGTGACATTTTCGACGCGATTCGGACCAGCGTCTACCCGAAGGTAATCGACGTGCCCAATGCTCAAAGCGGGCGAAGCACCATCGACGGGGTCGCGAAGAACGGCATTCAACTTAAGGTGAAGGCCAAAGTCACCGTGCGGACCAACATCAAACGACTGGTCGGCGGTGCGACCGAAGAGACCATCGTCGCCCGCGTGGGCGAAGGCATCGTGACGGCCATCGGGTCGGCGGTCGATCACAAGGACGTTTTGGAAAATCCCGACCGCGTTTCCAAGGCAGTTCTTGCCAAAGGGCTCGACGCGAACACGGCTTTCGAGATTCTGTCAATCGATATCGCCGATGTCGACGTGGGCGAGAACATCGGCGCCAAGCTTCAGGGCGAGCAGGCCGAGGCGGACAAAAAGCGAGCCCAGGCCGAGGCGGAAAAACGCCGCGCGATGGCTGTCGCGTTCGAGCAGGAAATGGTCGCCAAGCAGGCAGAGAACCGGGCGCTGGTGGTTCTGGCCGAGGCGGAAGTACCCAAGGCGATCGCCGAGGCGTTTAGAAACGGGACGCTGGGCGTGATGGATTATTACAGGATGAAGAACGTTCAGGCCGACAGTGCGATGCGTGAAAGCATCGCCAAGACGTAACCTTAATTGGAATTACACTTGAACATCCTCGCGCAAGCAGAGTCGTCCGACGGCATCGTCCGCGTCGTGATCATTGGTTTGTTCGTCGCGTTCTGGGTTGCGGGCCAGGTGATTTCGGTAATGAGAAAGAAGGCGACTCGGGAGCCGGAATCTTCCGAGCCCGAGGGGCTGGAGCAGTCGCCGGTCGAGGTGCGTCAGGAAGTCGAACAGTCCAGGCAACAGCAGGCCGGGTCGACCAGGGCAACTTCGGTTGGCAATCAGATGTCAACCCGAGGGATGACGCAGGGTTCGAGCATTCCCCGGTACGACCCCGGGGAACGCGCACCTTCACGTTATGAGGACGAGCGTCGACCGACGGGCGTCAGTCCGTCGCCGATTTCCGAGCCGTCCGCTCAACAGCCGACGGTCCCCCGGGGCGAGACGAATCAACAGCGTCGACGCCGCGAAGAGAAGCAGCAGCGTCGGAACCCGAAAAGGACCGCTGGTCCGGTTTCGCCAACGACACAGGTCTTTCAAAAGGCTGTTCAACAACGCGCCGTATTGGGCGATGCCGACTCGTCGGCGTACAGCGATCGTACGACGCGGCCCGAGTTTGTTCCCAAGGATTTTGCCGAGCAGGCTGACCTTGCCTACGCCCAACCGGCCGGCAAACGCAAGACCGACGACGTGAGTTTGTCGCTTCGGATTCGCGGGCTGCTCACGGGCAATTCGATCCGCGACGCGGTATTGCTGAATGAAGTGTTGTCGAAGCCGGTGTCGTTGCGGGACGAATAAGTTTGCCGCCCGCGTGCGACGCTACAACGTCAGATTTTTACCGACTACGCCGGGTTCGAAGACGTGAATTTTCGCGGCATCGACGTGCAGGTCGACGGTCGTGCCGCCGACAAGTGCTGGGTCGGCCTCGACGCGCATGACCTTGTGCTGGTGCAGGGGCGTTTCGATGTAGGCGTCCATGTCGTTGCCCAGGGGTTCGATGACGTTGACCTTGACGCCGGGGATGGTGACCGACTCGTTTTGGCCCGGGCGAAGGTGGCAGTGCTCGGGGCGAATGCCCAGGATGACGTGTTTGCCGATGTGGTTTGAGAGCTTGCCGGCGGCGAGGTGAGAGAGGGTGAACTTGAAGCCGTTGCCGGGGGTGTTGATCTGGCCGGTGAGAACTTCGGGTTCGTCGCTGCGTTGCTTGACTTTTTGGGCGTTGAGAAGTGTGCCTTCTTCGAACACGACGCGGCCGTTTTCGCTGCGAATGACGCCGTCGAACATGTTCATGGGCGGCATGCCGATGAAGCTGGCGACGAACCGGTTGGCGGGCTTCTGGTACATCTGCAGCGGTTTGTCGGCCTGCTGGATCAGCCCGTCCTTCATGATGACGATGCGGTCGCCCAGGGTCATGGCCTCTTCCTGGTCGTGCGTCACGTAAATGGTGGTGGTCTTGAGGCGCTGGTGAAGGCGTTTGATCTCGGCGCGCGTCGTGACGCGGAGCTTGGCGTCGAGGTTGGAGAGGGGTTCGTCAAAGAGGAAGGCGGCGGGTTCGCGTACGATGGCGCGGCCGACGGCGACACGCTGGCGTTGCCCGCCCGAAAGGGCCTTGGGCTTGCGTTCGAGCAGGTGCTCGATGTCGAGGATCTTGGCGGCCTCGTTGACGCGTTTGTCGATTTCGGCGCGGGGGAAGCCGCGGAGCTTGAGCCCGAACGCCATGTTCTTGTACACCGACATGTGCGGGTAGAGGGCGTAGTTCTGAAAGACCATGGCGATGTCGCGGTCCTTGGGCGGGATGTTGTTGACGGTCCGCTCGCCGATCTGGACGGTGCCTTCGGTGATTTCTTCCAGGCCGGCGACCATTCGGAGTGTGGTGGATTTGCCACAACCCGACGGGCCGACCAGGACGATAAACTCGCCGTTGTTGATCTGGAGGTTGAAGTTGTCGACGGCACGGATGCCGCCGGGGTAGATCTTGCCGACTGATTTGAGTTCAACTCGAGCCATGGTGTGGGTGCTTCCTCCGCGGAACGTTAGGATTTTCGACTGTGTGAGCAAATATAGCGAATGGGCGGGCGGGTTGCGAATCGGTTCGAGCCTGCGCGAGCCTTGGCTTTACCGACGGCAACAGAATCGCCTGAAAATCGGTCGCGGATGTGGTAGAATGGGCACCATGAAACGCATTGTTGAGCGTCAATCGATCCCGCCGCAGGAGTTCTTTGCGTTGTCGGTGGACCAATACCACCAGATGATCACGGCGGGCGTGTTCGCCGATGACGACCGGGTCGAACTGCTGGAAGGGCACTTGGTAAAGAAGATGTCGAA
>Ga0105048_10017918_pt1 | contig 10909 bp, 6 predicted proteins | sample MAT05_FD_78382 | JGI IMG/M metagenome (GOLD analysis project Ga0105048, IMG submission 78382) | Freshwater microbial communities from Lake Fryxell liftoff mats and glacier meltwater in Antarctica - MAT-05 | ecosystem: Environmental > Aquatic > Freshwater > Ice > Liftoff microbial mat | place...
ATGATGACTGTCGTGGTGCCCGCGCGGATGGCACCGGCAAGCTCGGCGCTGGTCAGCTCCTCCAGGTAGACAGAGGTGGCACCGGCCAAGCCTGGTTTGCACCACAGCAGCAGCACTGAAAACACGATCAGGATGGGGTACTTCATAACAGAGGGGAGACCGATGACCGTCGCAGCCGCCACCGACGCAGTACAGGCTACACGTCAAAGTAGTTTAGTGCAGCGTTGCACACTACCTTCGGCAATCGGTGCCGCTTGGCTAGTGCAGTGTTGCGCGTTATGCGTAACTTGTCGGCTCGTGGAGTGTGGTGAACCCGAGGGGCCTTGCGCGCAGCGTGGATCGCCATGCCTTGATCCTGCACACGCTTGCGCGCGAGAGAAGTCTGTTGGGTACACCGCCGAGCCAAAGCCCGCCGCAGGGGCCCCAGGCAGGAGACAACGATCAGCTGCCCCGGACGCGAAGCGCGGAAAAACGGGCACTGTAGCCGCACCACGCTGCTGCGGCACACCCGACTTGATCGGGCTCGCCCGTTTTGAGCACTGCAGCGGCTCACCCCGCAAGGGGGCCGGGGCTGCGTTGGCGCATGTCTGGGGCACCTGCGGCGAGCGCCTCGCAGGACGAAAATTGTCTTTCGGGTCCTTCTGCATTCTCAAGTCTGCAACAGTGCGCCAGCCTGTCGGGCGTCCGCGCCGCCCCACAGCAGCGACCGTTCGGGCTTCGGCTTGCACCCGCATGGATAATGAAACGATGCCAGTGCACGACCCGCCACATGATGACGCAATCACCGATGTACAGGGTATCCTTGTTGGGCACTTCACCGACCCGCGCCGGCCGACCGGGTGCACCGTGGTGATTGCGCCAGCGGGCGCGGTCGGGGGCGTTGACGTGCGCGGCGCGGCTCCGGGTACCCGCGAGACCGACCTGTTGCATCCTTCCAATATGGTCAATACGGTGCATGCCGTGTTGCTCGCCGGTGGCAGCGCCTGGGGCCTCGACGCGGCAGCCGGTGTCATGCGCTGGCTGGAGGAGCAGGGTATCGGCCTGCCGGTGCGCTACGGCCTGGTACCGATCGTGCCGGCCGCAGTATTGTTCGACCTGCCGGTCGGTGATGCGCGCATCCGGCCGGACGCCCAATCCGGCTATGCGGCCTGCGCCGCCGCCAGCACACGGCGACCAGCGCAAGGCAATGCAGGTGCCGGCGCTGGCGCCCTGGTCGGCAAGCTGTTCGGGATTGAACGCGCCATGAAGGGCGGTATCGGCAGTGCGTCGGTAACGCTCGACGGCGTGACCGTAGGCGCACTGGTGGCATGCAATGCGCTGGGGGATGTGGTGGATCCGGAAAGCGGCCGGGTCATTGCCGGCGCACGCAGCACCGACGGACGGTCGTTGCTCGACATCCGGCGCGCCATCCTGGCTGGTGAAATACCAACGCCTTTGCTGCCTGGGACCAACACCACATTGGCGGTCGTCGCAACCGACGCGGTCTTGACCAAGGCGCAAGCGCACCGGCTGGCGCAGGTCGCCCATGACGGGCTGGCCCGCAGCATCAATCCGGCCCACACGATGTCGGACGGTGACACGGTGTTCGCTCTGGGAACAGGACTCGTAGAAAAGAATCCGGGAATGATGACCCTGTGCACCCTGGCCGCCGAAGTGACCGCACGCGCCGTGGTGCGCGCCGTCATGGCAGCAGAGGGTGTCAGCGCAGGCAACCTGCACTGGCCAACGGCACGCGAACTCGCAGCTAGCAACCGCGCCTGAGTTGGCCTAAAAGCGTATATCGACGCTGTTGCGGGCGGCGGTCTGGGCCACCACGTCCAGTGCATCTTCCACCAGATCGTTGGAAACGACGCACAGATGCCCGGCGGCGACCAGTTGCTGACAGGCGCGCCGCCCCAAGGTCTGCATGTAACCCAACGCATCGGTAAACAACAGCAAACTCCCGTTCGGGCTGGTCCAACTCAGGCGGGTGCGCGTCCATCCGCCTTCTGCATGCAAGGCAACCCACACACCCACAACGAGTTCGTCCACCGCTGCGGTGAGCGCAAGGGCCTGCACTTTACTGCTCAGGTCGATAAAGCCCGAAGCCTGGGCCTCGGTGGGCGCGAGCCAGAGGGAGTCACCGCCATGTGCGGGCGCTGTTGCAGCGGCGCCAGCGACCGGGCGGTTGGCGCTTTGCGGACTGGAAGCGGCAACCAGAATTTGATCCAGCACCTGCAAAAACGCCCGGCCATCTTCGACCGGATACGCAATGCTCGCCAGCCCATCCTGCAAGCGCGTCTGGAGCAGGGGCGCGGGTACTTTCGATGCCGCTGGTTTGGCCGCGGTCAAATCGGGCTGCACAATCCATAACAGGTCATCAATCGTCTGTGCATAGTCGCCGGGATCGTCCGCCCCGGTGGTATCGGTGATACGTGCATGGGCAACGACCTGGGCCCACGGACCACACAGAAACGCCAGTATGGCTGGCGGCACACGGTGCGCATCCGCGCGTGCAAGGACTTCGGCAACAATCGTCTCGGCCAGCAGGTTGCGCTGCTCGGCCTGGCGCAGCGCCTGCACCGCCTTGCCAAACCGGCGCTGGTCGCGCCCGTGGGCGTTGTCAAGCGTGGCGACGAAACGGTCCAGCGCCCGGTCAAACGGTTCCGCCGTATCGACCGAGGCGTCGGCAAGTGGCGCTACCGCCTCGCGCAAGGGTGCCATGAAGTCACTGAAACCGCGCGAGTCGACAGACTCGAAAGCGATGCTGCGATGGGTGATTTCGTGCAGCAGACGGCGCGCCGGATGTTCTTTGTGGCTGAAGAAACGCGGGTCCATCAGAGCCAGCTGCAACAGTGCCGGCTCGAGGTCGGCAACCAGTTGCCGCACTGGGCCGAGCAGGCGCGGATCATGGGTAATGTTCTCGACCATCATCGCCACTACTTCCAGTCCCAGTGCCTGGTCCAGACCCTGCGCAGCGCGGCGCATGGTGTCGAGCGCGCCAAGCCGGTCGGAAGCGTCGCTGCCGCCACCCAAACGGCGTTTTTCCAGCCGGTGCGCCGCCTGATCGAGTTGCTGCATGTCGGCCAGTGCATCGAACGCCGCAGGCACGGTCGAGCGAAAGGCGGTTGGGACCACACTCTGGCTGGCCGCGAAACCGGTATCTGCATCGGGGGTGCCGCCGGGCATGTCAAAGCGTTGGGCCAGCGCCTGCGTCCCGGTAACCGGCGCCGCATGCAGCAACTGGCGCAGCCGCTCGAGTGTGACCACCACCTTTGACTGCGAGGCCCGCCCCGACGCAGAACCTGTCGCCGAATCGGCGGACGGACCAGTTGCCGCAGAACCGACTCCGCGCTCGCGCAAATCCGCACACAGGGATCGGTAATAGATATCGAGTTCATGCCCGAGCGCCTGCGACATCATGCTGATCCACGCCAGGCGCATGGCCGGTGGTACCGGCAAGTGGCTGAGTGCTGCGGTCACTGCCTCCACGTAAACCGCCGGCCGCAGCGGGTTGCGCTCCAGCCGCACCTCGGGCAGGCCTAAAAGGGCGCAGATCAGCCCACTGAGTTCAGCAAGCGCGCCATCGGCCGCCTGCTGGACCGACTGCTTCACGCGCGCGGCATCGACGCGGTGCTGCAACTGCTGGTCGTCCATCCTGCCGACCTGGACAAAATGCAGCGCCCGGGCATCTGGCACGACGCGGTCAATCGAAGACTGTCGCGTGAAGGCGGTCAGCAATTCTTCGGCGAAACGTTGCGACAATGTTGCTTCGTGCTGGTTAAGCAACCTGCGCGAATCGGTCAAACGTTCGCGTTCGCGTCGGTCCCTGGCCTGGCTTTCGAGTTCGCGCAACTCGCTGCGCACATGCGCCACGAGGCGCAACATCAGCGAACCGGATCCGCCCACCGCCGCGTCAATCGTGGCTTTGTACAAGGCCAGGAACGGCCGTTTGTCTTCGGGTTCGGTGACACGCATGGATGAACTCGCCTGTCCTACTTGAGCGCCTTGAAACGCATGCGTTTCGGTTTTGCGCCCTCTTCGCCGAGTCGGCGTTTCTTGTCGGCTTCGTACTCCTGGTAGTTGCCGTTGAAGAACGTCCACTGGCTGTCGCCCTCACAGGCCAGGATGTGGGTGGCGATACGGTCCAGGAACCAGCGGTCATGGCTGATAACCATCAGCGAGCCGGCAAACTCCAGCAGTGCGTCTTCCAGCGCGCGCAGGGTCTCCACATCGAGATCGTTGGAAGGCTCGTCGAGCATCAACACATTGCCCCCGGCGATCAGGGTCTTGGCCAGGTGCAAGCGACCGCGTTCGCCGCCGGACAACGTCCCGACCCGTTTTTGCTGGTCGGCACCGTTGAAGTTGAAGCGTCCGCAATAGGCCCGGCTGGCCATCTGGAACTTGCCCACATTGAGGATGTCGAGTCCACCCGAGACGTCTTCCCAGACTGTCTTCTCGTTGGACAGGTCATCGCGGCTTTGGTCGACGAAGGCCATCTTGACGGTAGCACCCACCTTCACCTCACCGCTGTCGGGCTTCTGCTGGCCAGAGATCATGCGAAACAGCGTGGATTTGCCAGCGCCGTTGGGTCCGATGATGCCGACAATGGCTCCGGCGGGCACCTTGAAACTCAGGTTGTCGATCAACAAGCGGTCGCCAAACGACTTGCTGACGTTGACAAACTCGATGACCTCATTGCCCAGCCGATCCGCCACCGGAATGAAGATCTCGTTGGTCTCGTTGCGCTTCTGGTACTCGAAGTCAGACAGTTCCTCGAACCGGGCCAGACGCGCCTTGCTCTTGGCCTGGCGCGCCTTCGGGTTCTGGCGCGACCATTCGAGCTCTTTCTTCAAAGCTTTGGCGCGCGACTCTTCGCCCTTTTGCTCCTGCACCAGGCGCTCCTGCTTCTGCTCCAGCCAGGAGCTGTAGTTGCCCTTGTAAGGAATACCGGAGCCACGGTCGAGCTCCAGAATCCACTCGGCGGCGTTGTCGAGGAAGTAGCGGTCGTGGGTGATCGCCACCACGGTGCCTGGGTAACGCTGCAGGAACTGCTCCAGCCAGTCGACCGATTCGGCGTCCAGGTGGTTGGTCGGCTCATCGAGCAACAACATGTCTGGTTTGGACAACAACAGTCGGCAAAGGGCTACGCGGCGCTTCTCACCACCGGACAAAACCCCAATCACCGCGTCCCACGGCGGCAGCCGCAATGCATCTGCGGCAATCTCCAGCTGGTGCTCGGAGTCGGTGCCGGCAGAGCCAATGATGGCCTCCATCTCGGCCTGCTCGGTTGCCAGTTTGTCGAAATCGGCGTCCGGTTCACCGTAGGCCGCATAAATTTCGTCGAGCCGGGCCTTGGCGGTGAACACCGCGCCCATACCCGCCTCGACGCTTTCGCGCACCGACTGTGTGGGGTCGAGCTGGGGCTCCTGCGGGAGGTAACCAATGTTCAGGTTGGGCATCGGGGTGGCCTCACCCTCGATCTCCTTGTCCAGACCGGCCATGATGCGCAACAGAGTCGATTTGCCCGATCCGTTCGTACCCAGTACCCCAATCTTGGCGCCAGGGAAGAAACTCAGCGAGATGTCCTTGAGGATATGGCGCTTGGGTGGCACGATCTTGCCGACCCGGTTCATCATGAAAACGTATTGCGCCATGGTTTACAGCTTAGCCTTTGTCATTGTGGGAGTTTGCAGACGGAAACCACATTATCGGTTGTCGCGACGGCGCAAGGGATGCTCTGGATAACCCGCGCCGCGCGCGCCGGGGGTTTTGCAGGATGACACGCAAGGCGAAAACCCAAGGCCGGGCCGGGGCCCCGCGGGCTTTTGCAACGCTGCGGATTGTCCGCAACACCACGCCCCCACCGCGGTTCGAACCAAAACCGGCCCTTTGCCCACCAAACCGCTTGCGTATACCTCGGGCACACGCTGCCCGATGTTGGCGTGCAAATCATCCCGTTTCGGGTTCGAACGCGCATGGCGGGAGTTTTTACGAGCATCGCTACGGCACGGCTCGGATACCGGCCCCAGGCAGGCTACTCCGTGTTGGCCGGCCCAGGGTCTTGCGGCGTGAGAATGCCGTGCGCAGTGTCCAGTACCAGATCGATTTTCTCCGGCGCACTGCCCAGGCGCAGCCGTCCATGGGACTGCAGACGGTCCATGGTCCGGCGCGACATTGCATGTGCCAGCCCGGCGCCAGAAGTAAACATGAACAGGCTGTGGTTCGGACTGACCCAGGTCATCTCGGCGCGCACCCACGCGCCGCCCAGGGAAAGGTCAACCCAGTCGCCCAGCTGGAGCTCGCGCAGGCTTATCGCGTTATGGGCAGGGGTTTCGGAATTGCGCGGACGGGCGCGCCGATCAACCGCCAGCGGACCACGCGCGTCCACCACGATCGGCGACTCGAGTGGCGCAGAAGCGCTGTCCGGCAGATCCCCCAACCGGGAATCCGCCACCGCCCGGGCCGCCAGCATGGCGCGCCGGTGGTCCTCCAGCACCTTGTCATGCAACTCGCTGAGCGCATCCAGAAAAAGTGTGATGGGCTCGCGCGGGTAACGGATCAACACCAGGCCCTCATTCAGGCGGGCCAGCAAGCGCGGCACCAGGCGCACCAGGCGGGTGTAATCGCGGCGCATGGTTGGCCGCTGCACGCTCCACACCAGGTCGTCTACCACGGCCAGGTAGGCGCGCGGGTCGGGGGCGTCGTTAGGGCTGCGCAATCGGGCCTCAGCGAGCACCTGCGACCAGGGGCCACGTAGAAAAGCAGCTACCAGCTCGGGTAGCGCGGCTGTCTTGAATCGCTCCATCAGTGCCTGCGAGAAGCGCTGCGCCAGCACCAGACGTTTCTCGGCGTGTTCGCGCTCGATACGCTCTTGCTCGCGCTGCCGGCGTCGGCCCTCCGCAAGATCAAACCAGTTGCGCTCCAGCGCATCCAGCGCCTGCGCGCAGGCGGAGGCGTCACCGGCGCTGCGCAGCAGACTGCCGACGGCATTGGCAACACAGGCGGTAAAACCGTAGACACCCTCCTCGTCGTGCTGGTCATAACCAAGGCTGCGTTGCACGACCCGGTCAAGCAACTGGCGCGCCGGATGGTCCCGGTCAATAAAAAAGCGTGGGTCCGCCTTCGCCAGCCGCACCAGCAACGGCTCCAATGCGCGCAACTGCACCCGCACCGGACCCATCACGCGCTCGTCCTGCACCACATGGTCGAGCATCATGCGCACCACCTCTTCGGCCAGTTGCCGACCGAGCTGGCGGTTGTTCTCCTGGCTGCGCACCTGGTCACCCTTGCCCTCAGCGGCGACAAAGCTCACACGCGCCTGCGCCCGGCCGTGCAGCGAGCGCTCGGCGAGGCGCCGAATCATGGGCTCCACCAGCTTCAAGTCCTGCAACGCCACCAGCGACGCCGGCACCGTGTGGGTGAAATCCTGCAGCACTGCGCCACCGCCCGCTGCGGGCGCTTCCGCCCCAAGCAAACGGCGCAGCTTGTCCAGCGTCTCCATGGTCTTTTGCAACTCGGTCTTGGCCGGTTTGAGGGCGCCGCCGCCGTCGCGAGAGCGCTGGTCAACCGGCTGCACGGGTTCCACACCATGCGAGCGCAACCACTCACAGGTTTCGCGGTAGAGCTGGCGCAAACCGACGCCCAGCGCTGTGGCGGCTGGCCGCACCAGCGTCGTGCGAACGGTTTCGTTGGAGACCCACATGCTCAGTGTTTGCATCAGCGCACGTTCGAATGCCTCGGGCTTCATCGGGTTGAGCGTGGCCTGCACGGAAGTCCAACCCAACAAGGAACTCACCAGCGCGTTGAACAGCGGAGCAACGTCGTCGACCGCCCGCAGAACTTCCTGATGGGCCAGGGCCTGCTCGATCTGGGCCTCCAGCACCCGGATGTCGAACACACGGATGTCCTCAATGCGCCCCAGCGGGCTGAGCAAGAAATTCTGCGAGCCGCTCTGGTAGACCATGCGCCGCAGTTCGGCACAGAAGGTGGCGCGCACCGCAGTCGACTCTTCCACCAGGCGCAACACCGCAGCCTTGATGTCCGGGTCCACCGTGTCATGCGCCGACGCGGCTACCTTTGTCACCGGTCCGTTGAGCGCATCGATGATCTCGGTGGCCAGCATGTCACTTTGCTCGAGCAGCAGTTCGATGCAGTCGGACAGCAACGGCCGAACTGTATTGGCGTTGCTTGCCACGCCAATTCGCCGCAACGGATACTTGCCCATGGCTGTCAGGTGGGATAGTCCATTCACCTATTCTCCCGCATGTTGAGCCGTTCGCACAGTCCCCTGTTCGCATGCACAGCGGCACCATTGAAGCCGGTTGCGGACAAAATACCGGCAGCAGCCAGTCGCATGCGACAATAGCGCGTGTTGCGGGCCTCCAGCTGCCTGCAATCTCAGCATCTGCTGGGGACGGCCCGCCTCGCGCGCAAGTCCCGCCTTAACCCTGTCTGCCTCCAACTGGCCCGGTGTCCAACCCCGGGGATGGTGCGACATGCCAAGCGCCCAGCACGGGCGCAACACTATGAACTTTGAAGATCTCAATCTGGCCCCGGCCATCGTCAAGGCCGTGCGCGAGCAGGGCTACGAATCTCCCACAGCCATCCAGGCACAGGCCATTCCAGTCGTTCTCGGCGGGCACGACTTGCTCGGTGGCGCCCAGACCGGCACCGGAAAGACTGCTGCATTTGTATTGCCGATGCTGCACAAGCTCAGCATGAGCCGCAGCGCACAGAACAAGTTCGGCGGCACCGGCATCCGGGCCCTGGTACTCACCCCCACGCGGGAACTGGCGGCACAGGTAGAGGAGTCCGTGCAAACCTACGGAAAATTCCTGCAACTGTCGTCCACCGTGATTTTTGGCGGCGTCGGCATGAGCCCGCAAATCAGCCGGGTGCGCAAAGGCGTCGACATTCTGGTCGCCACTCCGGGGCGCCTGCTCGACCTGATGGGCCAGGGCGTACTCGACCTTGGACAGGTACAGATACTGGTGCTAGACGAAGCCGACCGCATGCTCGACATGGGCTTCATCCACGATGTCAAGAAGGTGCTGGCGGCGGTGCCGCGCGAAAAGCAGAGCCTGCTGTTCTCGGCCACGTTCAGCGACGAAATCCGGGACCTCGCAGCGACCCTGCTCAGAAACCCGCAAAGTGTGCAGGTCACGCCACGCAACACCACCGTGCAACGGATCACGCAAACCATGCACCCGGTAGGTCGCGGCAAGAAGAAGGCCTTGCTGGCCCACATCATCACGCAACACAACTGGAGCCAGGTACTGGTGTTCACACGAACCAAATTTGGTGCCAACAACGTTGCCGAGTTCCTCACCAAGAACGGCATCCACGCCATGGCATTGCACGGCAACAAGAGCCAGGCGGCACGCACCCAGGCCCTGGCCGGCTTCAAGAGCGGCGAGATCCGCGCCCTGGTGGCCACCGACATCGCAGCGCGCGGCATCGACATCGACGACCTGCCGCACGTCGTCAACTATGAAATCCCGAATGTCAGCGAAGACTATGTACACCGCATCGGCCGCACTGGACGTGCCGGCGCGGACGGGGCCGCTGTCAGCCTGGTCTGCCTGGACGAAGAAGGGTTCATGCAGGACATCGAGCGTTACACCAAGCAGACCATCGAATTGCAACTGGTCGAAGGATTCGGCCCGGAACCGGGTGAACGCGCCGAGCCGATTGCCATGGGCCGGCAGACCATCTGGGGTGGTGCTGGCAAAGCGCCGAGCCGCGAGGTCATGATGGCGGCTGGGAAAGCTGCACGCACGGAGATGCTGCAACGCGTGCGCGACAACCGGGGCAGCACTGGTGCGCCTGGCCGAAGCGCAAGTGGCGGTCGCGGCCCAGGACGCTCCGAAGGACGTGGCAATGGCTACGGAGGCGGTGCTGCAAACGCTGGCAATGGCGGCGGGCAACGCAGCCGCGGGCCGGCTCAGGGTGGCGGAAACGCGCAACCGCGCATGGCCGCTGGCCAGGGCCAGCCCGACCCCTTGCGCGGCGGCGGCAACGTGGCCCCGCGCATGGCCGGTGGCCAGGGCCAGCCCGACCCCCTGCGCGGCGGCGGCAACGTGGCCCCGCGCACCGGGGCGCCACGCGAACCGGACCCAATGCGCACCAGTGTCGATATGATGGCCGAGCGCGGCGCACGCCGTGGCGGTGGAGGTGGCGGGTATGGCGGGGGTAACCGTGGTGGAGGTGGATATGGCGGAGGCGGCGGGCGATCGGGTGGCGGAACGGGTGGTTATGGTGGCGGGGGCAACGGGTCTCGTGGGCCGGGAGGTTCTCGCGGCTCTTTTGGCAGATGACAACTGCAAGGCCGTACACACGCTGGGTCGCAAGCCGCCCAGCCTGCAACACCCCAAACTGACGGCGCATGTCGTCGATTTCACCCGGCTGCCAAAGCTGCCGCGGATCGACGAAGCTTACATCGCCCTGGGCACCACCATCAAGGTGGCTGGCAGCCAGCAGGCCTTTCGGGAGGTCGATTTCGACGCGGTCGTGGCCGTGGCCAGAGCGGCGCGCGCGGCTGGCGCCACCCGACTGGGTCTTGTCAGCGCGATGGGCGCGGACCCCGCATCCGGTGTCTTCTACAACCGGGTCAAGGGCGAGGCAGAAGCGGCGCTGCAAACGCTGGGATTGCCCAGCCTGGTTGTTGCGCGTCCGTCCATGCTGGCCGGAGACCGCACCTCGCTCGGCCAAGCGGAACGCCTGGGGGAACGCCTGGGTCTGCTGCTGATGTCCGCGTTCAAACCGGTGCTACCGCGCAACTACCGTGCCATCGCCGCCCGCGACGTCGCGCACGCGCTGATCACAGCGGTAGCGCAGGGTAAGCCCGGCCTCCAGGTGCTGCTGTCGGGCGACATGCAGCCGGCCTGACACGGCATCGCGCACCTGGCAGTCTGTTGAATTTCTCCAC
>Ga0105048_10017920_pt1 | contig 10909 bp, 10 predicted proteins | sample MAT05_FD_78382 | JGI IMG/M metagenome (GOLD analysis project Ga0105048, IMG submission 78382) | Freshwater microbial communities from Lake Fryxell liftoff mats and glacier meltwater in Antarctica - MAT-05 | ecosystem: Environmental > Aquatic > Freshwater > Ice > Liftoff microbial mat | place...
CGAAGAAGGCAAGCCTCTGGCTTGACTGCGGCCTGCAAGGCGAGCGCTGCGGCTCCAGGTGTGCCTGCGCACACCTGGACAGCGCGAAGAAGGCAAGCCTCTGGCTTGACTGAGGCCTGCAAGGCGACGACGCGGGCTTCTGGGCGCAAGGAGAAGCAACGCCGCAAGCAGGCGCCAGCGCGGCTCCATCGGGTGCGGTGCGTTGTCACCATTGAGGTGACCTTGCTGGTGCGCACAAAAGCTGGAGTTCACAAGGCGTATCCAGCGCAAGAAAGCGGTCAACTGCGGTTTCCAGGATCATGCGTCCAGTGTAGATTGGAAACAAAAAAGGCTCCCGAAGAAGCCTTTTCCCGGCCTGGTGACGCTCAGGCTTTTTTGGCGGGTGCCGCCTTGCCGGCCCCGGCCTTGCCGTATTTTTCGATCAGCGCGCGCGCCGTGTCGCGCAGCTTGCGGCCGTCGAGGCCGCGCTTGTTCATGTCGTCGATCCATTCCACTTCGACCACGGAAGCCTTGCGCCGGAACTCCTGGGTATCGATGGCGGGTATGGTGTAGATCGTGTTGTTGCGGTCCACCGCCGCTTTGCGGCCCAGCGGGTCGTTGCCTTCCTGGGTCTTGCCCAGCCAGGCCGAGGTGTCGGCGCCAGAATTGTTGTCGATGATCTTGCGCAGGTCTGGCGCCAGCGACTCGTACTTCTTTTTGTTCATCGCCATTACGAACGTGGTGGTGTACAGGGCCTCACCACCGGCGGCAAACTCGCTGTGGTACTTGACGAGCTCGTGTACCTTGATCGACGGTACGACCTCCCACGGGATGACACAGCCGTCGATGGTGCCCTTGGACAAGGCGTCGGGTATGGCTGGCAGCGGCATGCCGACCGGCGTGGCGCCAAGGTAACCCAGCATCTTGGTGATCTGGCGCGTCGGGCCGCGCATTTTCAGCCCCTTAAGGTCGGCTGCGGTCTTGATCTGTTTGTCCTTGGTGTGGAACATCCCGGGACCGTGTACATGCAGTGCCAGCACCTGGGTGTCCTTGAACTCGTCTGCCGCCATCGTCTGCACATATTCCCAGTAGGCGCGCGAAGTGGCCTCGGCGTTGTTCATCATGAAGGGCAGCTCGAACACCTCAATGCGCGGAAACCGGCCGGCGGTGTTGCCAGGCAAGGTCCAGCTGATATCGACCACTCCATCCTTGGCCTGGTCATACAGCTGCACCGGCGTTCCGCCGAGCTGCATGGCGGGATAACCCTCGAACTTGATGCGGCCGCCGGATTCTTTCTCGACTTTGTCCATCCACGGTTTGTGCATCGTCAACCACACGTTCGACTGGGGTGCCATAAAGGTGTGGAACTTGAGTGTGAGCGCCTGTTGCGCAATGGCACTCAGGCCGGGGACGCCAAGCACGGCGGCCGCAGTGGATGTAAGCAGGGTGCGACGTTGGATCATGGAAAACTCCGGGTAAAGGGATAGGCAGGTAGCAACAGTAACGGCATTTCTCCCGGCTCGATGACCGGATATACCCTCAGTTCAGGTACTGCACCAGCCACAGCGAGATGCCCGGAAAAAACAGCAGCAGCAGGGTGCGCAACAAGTCGCTGACCAGAAAGGGCATGACGCCACGGTAACTCTCGGCGATCGGAACGTCCTTGGCCATTGCGTTGACCACATACACATTGAGGCCAACCGGCGGCGCCAGCAAGCCGAATCCGACCGTCATCAACACCATGATGCCGAACCAGATGGCCACCGAATCGCGCGGCATGCCAAAGTCCAGTCCGATCACCATCGGGAAAAAAATCGGAATCGTCAACAGGATCATCGACAACTCGTCCATTACCGCGCCCAGTACCACGTAAAACAGCAGGATCGCCGATACCACCATCAGCGGCGACAGGTTCCAGCTCTGCACCACACTGGCCAGTTGCGCCGGCACCTGCGTCAGCGCCAGCGCCGAGTTCATCAGGTCGGCGCCCAGGAAGATCATGAAGATCATCGCGGATCCCTGCGCCGTTGCATAGAAGCAGGTCTTGATTTTGGCCAGAGTCAATTCGCGCAGGACCAGTGCCGCCACGAAGGTAGACGCCGCCCCTACGGCAGCACCCTCGGTAGGCGTAAAAAAACCACCATAGATGCCACCGAACACCAGCACGAAGATCAGCGCGATCGGCAACACGCCCTTGAGAGATTCGAGCGTGATTTTTTCGGATACTGTGTTCTGCTCCGGCGCATGGCCGGGAACCAGGCGCACATACACCGCAATCGCCGCCATGTAACCCAGCATCGCGATCAGGCCCGGGATCATTGCGGCGGCGAACAACTTGGCGATGTTCTGCTCGGCCAGGATGGCATAAATGACCAGCGGAACGGAAGGCGGGATCAGGATGCCCAAGGTGCCACCGGCGGCCAGGGTGCCGGTTGACAGGCGCCCCGAATAACCGTGGCGCTTCATTTCTGGCAAGGCGACCGAGGTGATCGTGGCCGCAGTCGCGACGGAGGAGCCGCAAATAGCGCCGAATGCGGCACTGGCCAGCACCGCCGCCATCGCCAGGCCACCCTTGAAGCGGCCCATGACGGCGCTGGCAAAGCGGAACAGGGCTTTGGATATGCCGCCTTGCGTGGCAAAGTGTCCCATCAGGATGAACAGCGGGATCACCGACAGGTCGTAGCTGGCAAAACGCGCAAATGCCTGCGAATTGAGGAAATTCGCCAGAGGCGACCAGCCCGCCTGCGTCACGTAGCCGATGCAGCCAGCGGTAAACATGGCAATCGCGATCGGCGTGCGGATCGCCATCAGTCCCAGCATGATGGCAAAGATCATCAGGGTTAGCAGCAACGGGCTCAAGGTTGCACGTCCTCGCCGGAACCTTGCACAGCCTGGGCCAGAGCAATCATTGCGGTCAAGGCCAGGGCTGGCGCGATACATGCATAAACCACCCATTCCGGAAACCCGAGCATCATGGTTCCAGAGTGGGTGGTGTAGGCATTCAGTCCACCCAGGGTGCTGCGCCAGGCCATCAACGCCATGGCGATGGCCAGCAAAAGCGCGCCGAAACGGTCCAGCGCGGCAGTCGTCGAGGCGGCAGCGTTGGAAGTAAAAAAGTCCACGATGATGTTGCCGCGCCGGACCTGGCACAAGGGCAGGAAAAGTGCAATCGCCGCGCCAGCCGCCACGCCGGTCAATTCGAAGTCGCCTGCCAGCGTGATGCCAACCGTATTGCGGCCGATCAGACTGGCGCAGGCCATCAAGGTAATCAGTGTCAGCAATCCACCCCCGATCACTGCGCAGGCCTTGGCCAGAAGTTCCAGGGTCTTCACTGAACTCTGACGATGATCGGCACCAGTTCGCCGACACCACCGACCAGCGTGTCGCCACGCACCACGGCAGCGACGCCTTCCGGCGTGCCGGTGTAGATCAGGTCGCCCGCCTGCAATTCCCAGGCCGCCGACAGATGCTCGATGGTCTCGCTGATGTTCCAGATCAACCTGGAAACCCGGCTGCGTTGCCGCTCGGACCCGTTGACCTGCAGGAAGATTTCCGCCTGCGCGACATCGCCAGCCTGGGCTGCCGGAGTGATTGGTCCAATCGGCGCTGACTGGTCGAAGGCCTTGCCGATGCACCAGGGGCGACCTTGTTTCTTCATGTCGTTTTGCAGGTCGCGCCGTGTCATGTCCAGCCCGACCGCATAACCATAAACATGCTGCAGGGCATTTGCCGCCAGGATGTTTTTGCCGCCAGTGCCGATTGCCACGACCAGTTCGATCTCGTGGTGCAGGTTGTCGGTCAGACTTGGGTAGGCCATGTAGACGGTTTCACCGGGAGCGACCACCACGATCGCGTCGGCTGGTTTCAGAAAAAAGAACGGCGGCTCGCGGCCGGTAAAACCCATTTCCCTGGCGTGCTCCTCGTAGTTGCGACCGACGCAGTAGATGCGGTGCACTGCAAAGTGCTCGTCGCGTCCCACAACCGGAACCGACACGACGGGTGCAGGCGGAAACACAAAACGCATGTTGATCACCGGACGGAAAGTTGAACTCAGGATGACTTGGTGGCCAGTTCGAAGTGTTCGACGCTGGGCGGGCTTGCGAAAAACGGGCCCACGATGGCACGCCATTGCGGGAACAGTGCCGACTCCCGGAATCCCACGGTGTGGTCTTCCAGCGAGTCCCAGGAAATTTGCAGGACATAGCGCTCGCTGTTCTCGATCCCGCGGTGGACCGTGAAGCCCTGGAATCCCTGCGCGCGGCTGATCACCGTCTTCAGACCCCTTTCGAGGGCTTCTTCGAAGGCGGCGTTGTCGCCGGCACGGATACGGATGTCGGCTAGTTCGAGAATCACGGGGCTTACTCCTCCAGGGCGGACCGGGTCTGAATCTGCAACTGCTCGCTGCGGCCATCGGCGTGCGTGGCGAAACGTCTGGGCTGCTTGCCATGCACCGGCGCGCTGTCGCTCCAGGGCCAACCGCCGAACCCGGTGCGCCGGTAGTCCGCGAACGCCTGCTGGATTTCGGCTTGCGTGTTCATGACGAACGGCCCGTATTGCGCAACCGGCTCGGCGATGGGTTTTCCCTGCAGCACCAGCATCTCCGAAGGCTCGGAACCGTTGTGCAGCAGCAGGTCCGCGTCGCAGCGCAACTCCAGCGCAGCGTTTTCAGACACACTCTGGGCACCAATAGTCAGTCCCCGACCCTTGAAAAAATACAGGCCGCGGCGCGTGCCCGGCCCGGTGGCCGCTGGCAGCGTCCAGGTCGCATTGGCTTGCATCCGGATCGTCCAGATCGCCAGATCAGAGCCCGGTTGCGCCGCCCAGGAATCGGGCGGCGGCGCCAGTGGGGCGCCCATGGCGGGATCACCAAAGGCGCCGGCAATACACGAAACGTGGGTCACCAGGCCCGTGTGATCGTGGAATGCGTGGTGCGGTATCTGTTCGGACCAGAACATGGTGAAACGAGGTTCCACCATCTTGTGGCTGGAGGGCAGGTTGAGCCAGATCTGGAACAGCTCCAGCCGGTTCGGACGTTCCCGGTCGAGCAGCGGAAACATCTCGGCATGCACGATGCCGCGCCCGGCCGTCAGCCACTGCACATCGCCACCGCCGAAACGTGCCGTTGCTCCGAGTGAGTCGGAGTGGTCAATCAGGCCCTCGCGCACGATGGTCACGGTTTCGAAGCCGCGGTGGGGATGGGACGGGAAACCCGGCACCGAGGTGCCGTGGTACATGCGCCAGCCGTCCTTGCCGGCGAAGTCCTGTCCGAGGTCACGCCCGTCCAGCGGTGCGTCCGGCCCCAGGTCCGCATTGCCACGCGGGTAGGCGTCGTCGTGGTACACGCAGAACAGAAAAGGGTCCATGGTGGGCCACCGGGAGCCCAGCGGCTGGATGCCAATAATCGGTTGTTTCGTCATCGTTGGAATGGGATGGCCGTAGTCAGGCGCTGAGTCTACGACGATTTCTGCGGCGCTCGGCTCAGGCCTCAGAAGCGGCTGAAGTACTCGCGACGCTCCCAGTCGGTTTTGTCCTGGGCTGCATCGTGGCGCGCGACTTCGCTGCGTTTGAGGGTGCACAGATAGTCCACAAAACTGGCACCAAACGCCTGTACCAAAACCGTGTCAGCCTGCAAGGCGGTGATCGCTTCGCCCAGACTGCCAGGGATGCGAACGAGTCCTTCCTGGTAGGGGCGCTCACTGGCGTGCGGCGGCACCAGTGCGCGCCGTATTCCGTCGAGTCCGGAGAACACCTGCGACGCCATGTACAAATAGGGATTGGCAGCCGGTTCACCCAGGCGGTTTTCGATGCGGGTTGCCGGGTCTGTCACAAAGTCGTCTCCCATGCGACCCGGGCTGCCGATCACGCGCAACAGGGCGCCACGGTTGTCGCGACCCCAGACCACCGACCGGGGTGCCATCGCGTTCGGACGAAAGCGCCCATATCCGTTGACCGTCGGCGTACAAAAAACACTGCTGCCCGGCGCGTGCGCCAGCAAACCGGCCAGGTAGTGTGTGGCGCTGGGAGAGAGAAACGATCGCGCGTCGCCCGGGTCGGAGGTGGCTGCTGCGGTTTCCAACGCGAACAGGTTGCGGCCGTTGCCTGCGTCGACCAGGGACTGGTGCAAATGCCAGCCACTGGACATGATGTTGGGAAATGGCGGGCGGCACATGAAGCTGGCGTGGTAGCCAGCGCGGCGCAGGGCCTGCGTCACGCCATTGCGAAACAACACCATGTTGTCGGCCGCGCGCAGCGCGTCGGTGGCGTCGAAGACGGCTTCGACCTGGCTCGGGCCAAGTTCTATCTCCAGGGACAACAGCGGCAGACCAAGCGACTGCGCGGTCTGCTGGACGATGCGCAAGGCCGCGTCCGCCATGTCGGACCAGGCTTCGTCGAGCAGCTTGTAGCCCGGGTGGATCAGCTCCACTGCAGGTGGCTGTCCCGGCCATGCGGCCTGTTCGGGGTCGAGATGCGGCTGCGGCGCACCGGGTGTCGCCAGCATGCGGTAAATATGGAACTCCACTTCCAGGCCACACCGCATGCCATACCCGGCCTGGGCCAGCTCTGCCAGAGCCTGTTGCAGGATGCGCCGCGTGTCGATTGGCACTGGTTCGCCAGTGGCAAACCAGGGCTGGCACTGGACCCAGCCGATGTGGCTGGCCCAGGGCAGTTGCCGGTAACTCTCAGGGTCGGCCAACAGCATCAGATTGGCAGCGCCGACAAAGCCTGGCAATCCGGTCATTGCGGCCGGCTCGAAGACGTTGAACGCGGTGCGGTCGGAACTGTCTTTCAGCAGCAAGGTGCTGACCATGCCGATACCGTCTTGCATGGCAACTGCCGCCGCGCTGGCGACCAGTGTCTTGCCGCGCAACATGCCATGCTGGTCGCACCAGCAGAAACGCACCAGTTCCACGCCGCTGCGCGCAATCCGTTCGGTTGCTGCGGCAATGGCCTGGCGCCGAGCCGGGCTGTCGATGCCGCAGCGCTGCGCGAAACCGCTCATGGCCTGGACTCTGCAGGATTGGCCGTCCAGGGCGCGTTGGCGCGTTTTGCGGCGGCTGCGTCACGCCAGAAAGTGTCCCAGGCATGTGCAGGCGCGATGCCGTCCACCGTGTCCACCGGCGGCAACTGTGCGGCAATTTCGGGATTTGCCATTCCGGGCGCGCCAGCGCCGCTGCGCACCGCCTCGATTGCCTGCAGCAGCGCGCGCCGGTTCGCAATAATGACCTTGTCGGTGCTACCCAGATGCTCGCGGCTTCGGTTGGCGATCGCGCCCATACTTTCCACCGCCCACTGGTCGTGCACGTTGATGTCCGCGTCGCCCATGCCCAAATAGGTGCGGGACTGCTGGTCCTGCGCGTCAAAACCCCAGCGGTTGTGGCGGCCCGCCGTGGGCAGGTAGTCGGGCAGCGTGACCGCTGCCAGCCGCGGCTGGCGCATCGTTTCTTTGTCCATCGGCTTGTCGAAACTGGTAAATAGCGAGTACCAGTAGGTATGGGTATCGTCCACCGGCACATGGAACTGCGTGATCGTCATGGTCTCGGACAAGGGAATCACAAAACCCTGTGGGAACAGCGACTGGGTAACCCGCACGTGCGTCAGCGTGTCGCTGATGCGGCGCAAGGTGGTGAGTTGGATGCCCCAATCCTTGGCTTCGAACCGGATATCGGGTTGAAAACACTCACGCATCACGCGCGACATCGGCCAGGCCTCGCCGTCGACCGTGCCCGCGCTGGCCGCACGAAACTGTTTGCCATAGTGCATGCCGAGCGCTTCGTCTTCGAAGAACCGGTGCAGAAACGACGGATGCACCGGGTCGATACCGACTTCCACCGCCTGCAGCCAGTTGCAGTTCCACAGGCCCTTGAATGCGAAGCTGTGGCTGGCAGGCGCACTGAAACAGTCAAACGCCGGCAGCAACGGCGCGCGCGAGCCAGGATCGCCCAACCATGCGAACAACACGCCGCCGCGTTCCTGTACCGGATAACTGCGCTGGGTGATGCGCTCGCACAGGCGCCGACCAACCGGGGCATCGGGCTCACCGGGTGTCTCCAGGCAACGCCCCTGCGTGTCGAACTTCCAGCCATGGAATGGGCAACGCAGGCCGTCGCCCTCATGGCGACCGAACGACAGATCGGCTCCGCGGTGCGGGCAGTCGCGGTCAAGCAGGCCAAACTGGCCGCCCTGGTCGCGGAACAGGACCAGATCCTGCCCGAGCAGGCGCACCGCCTTGACCGGCCGAAGCGCCATCGCCGGGTCCAGCGCGGCGTCGAACTCATCGCGCAGGGCCACCGGTTGCCAGTAGTGGCGCAACAGCGTGCCGCAGGCGGTGCCAGGCCCGATCCGGGTCACCAGTTCGTTTTGTTCGGCCCTCATGGACGCAGGGCGCGCGCGAGTTGCGCCGCACACATCACGACCGCTGCATTGGCCTCATCGATTACCCGGCCCATGGTGATGAAACCGTGGATCTGGCGCTCGAAGCAGACATGGGTGGCGCGGTTGCCGGCCAGCGTCAGACGCTGCGCGTACTGCAGCCCTTCGTCGCGCAGCGGGTCGAAGCCGGCGGTCAATACGAATGCATCGGGCAGGCCGGACAGGTCCGGGTGCAACAGGGGGGATGCGCGCCAGTCCAGGTCATTCGCCACATTGTCAATGTAGTGGTCATGAAAGTAGGCCATGGTGTCGCGGGTGAGCAGGTAACCCTGGCCATTGCTGGTGTGCGAGGGTGCCCCGCAGCGCATGTCGGTGGCAGGGTAAATCAGCAGCTGAAAGGCCAGCGGCAGGTCGGCCGCGTCGCGTGCTGCAAGCGCCACCACGGCCGCAAGGTTGCCGCCGGCGCTGTCACCACCTACCGCGATGCGTTGAGGGTCCAGACCCAGACGCGCGGCGTGGTCCCGGCACCAGTAGGTGGCCGCGATGCAATCGTCGACGGCGCACGGGAAGCGGTGCTCCGGACCCATCCGGTAGTCGACCGCAAGCACTGCGCAGGCGGCGGCGTTCGCCAGTTCGCGGCACAAGGTGTCGTGGGTGTCCAGATCGCCGATGGTCCAGCCCCCGCCGTGGTAATACACCAGCACGGGCAAGGGCGATGTGGCGTCGACGTGGCGCTGCAAAATGGGTTTGATCAGCCGCAGAGCGATCGGTCCGTGTGGTCCCTGCGCGTGCAGATCCAGTGACTGGGCCACCACCGGAGGATCGGGCTGTGTCACCGAGCGCCGCTCCCGGTACAGGCGGCGCGCATCGGCGGGTTCCAGCGTGTGGGTCGGCGCAACGCCGCTGTCTCGCATGAAGTCAAGCAGTGCGCGGGCTTTGGGATGCAGCATCGGGGACCCTGGAAAAAAAGTGGCAACAACGGACATCGGTGGACCGTGTGGGCGATCGAGTTTAGCCTGCCGGTTTGGTGTCGCACGCGGCCTGGTACTCAAGACCACCGCCCAAGGTCAGCGCGGCCGGTGTCCGCACCGTGTCGCTTGCGGTCTCGCGCAGATACTGCTGCAGCAAACCATGGGTTTGGCGCGACCACCCTGGCTGGGGTGGGTGACCTCCGGGCATGCGCGAAACCGTTCAGCGCCTCGGCACAGCTACCCCCCACGCCCGCGAGATCGGCTTGGTTTCGCCATCGGCAAGCAGAGACCCGCCCCGAGGCCGTGGGCTGGTTGTGACTGGGCGCAAGGCCGGTTCGCGTTTGCGACAGAGGTGGCACGCCAACCACAGTGTCGATGCAGTAGCGTCGGCACACCAAAAGCATTCGCACGCGCGATCCTACGCACGGCGTCTTGGGGCACGCCAAAAATCAATCCAGAAGCAGTCGCACGCGCGATGGTCCGCATGAAGTCCCAAACGATCAGGCGGCGCGCTAGAAGCACACCCGCCATGGTCCGCACAGTCACTGCCAGCTTGCGGCCCTGCCAACCAGGCTTGCACAGGCCAGGCGAACCTTGCACGAATCGCCGACAGGCGGACCCTGCTTGTGGCATCCAGAGTACAACACACTGCACTTGCGCGGCCAATGGGTTTATGCTTTCGCACATGAAGCTGCACAACTATTTTCGTTCGTCTGCATCGTTTCGGGTGCGCATCGCGCTGGCGCTCAAGGGCCTGCCCTACGAATATGTCGCGGTGCACATCGCGCGCGGCGACCACAGGAGCGGGGCTTACGCCGCATTGGCCGCCGACCAGCTGGTTCCGCTGCTCGAAGACGGTGCGTTTCGACTCTCGCAGTCGATGGCCATCATCGAATATCTGGACGAGACCCATCCGAGTCCCGCCTTGTTGCCGGCAGACGCGCCGGGTCGGGCGCGCGTGCGGGCGTTGGCGCAAAGCATTGCCTGCGAAATCCACCCACTGAACAATCTGCGGGTGCTGAAGTACCTGGTGCGGGAACTTGAAGCCGACGAAGAGGCGAAGAACACCTGGTACCGGCACTGGGTGCGTGATGGCTTGCTCAGTTTTGAGCGGCAACTCGCGCAGCAGCCTGAATCCCGGTTTTGCTGGGGTGCTGCGCCGACCTTGGCTGACTGTTGCCTGGTGCCGCAAATTTTCAACGGTCGGCGTTTTGAATGTGACTTTTCCGGTCTGTCGCGCACGATGGCGGTGTTTGATGAATGCATGCGTCTCGATGCCTTCCAGGCTGCGCAGCCCTCGGCGTGCCCGGATTTTGAAGCCTGACCTGGATGGCCCTGCACCCCGACTGGCTGGCACCGGTGTGGCCGGCTCCGCCCCATGTGCACTCCGTATTCACGACCCGCGTCGGCGGTGTGTCGAAGCCGCCTTTTGACAGCTTCAACCTGGGGCGGCCAGTGGGCGACGACGAAAGTGCCGTGCAAACCAACCGCCAGCGACTGTGCGACGCGGTCGGCGCTTTGCCGGTGTTTCTCAGCCAGGTGCATGGGGTCCACAGTGTCGAGTTGCCCGGTCCGTCCGACGTTCAGAG
>Ga0105048_10017921_pt1 | contig 10909 bp, 8 predicted proteins | sample MAT05_FD_78382 | JGI IMG/M metagenome (GOLD analysis project Ga0105048, IMG submission 78382) | Freshwater microbial communities from Lake Fryxell liftoff mats and glacier meltwater in Antarctica - MAT-05 | ecosystem: Environmental > Aquatic > Freshwater > Ice > Liftoff microbial mat | place...
CCGCCTCCGCCTCCGCCGGCCTTGCGGACCTCGAAGCCGGTGTCGGAGTTGCGGCCGCGGGTGAAGGTCGCGGTGCGCACGTTCAGCACCCAGGGCTTCGGCAGCACTCCGTTCCAGTCCTGGAGGAAGCGTGCGAACAGCGCCGAGCTCTGCGTGCAGCTCAACCTGGCACCGTTCAGTACGGTCACGTTGTAGTTGCCCTTGGGCAGGTTCAACTCGCCGATCCGGTCGTTGTGGAGTACCCGGAAGGTCGGGCAGTTCACCGGCGCGGCCTCGGCTTGACGGACCCCGCCTCCCAGCAGCATCGCGGCGAGAACGCCGAGCGCGGAGAGAAAGACGACGGACAGTTTGAGGTGCTTCGAAGGAAGGGTCATGTTAATTTGAACCCTATCGCCGGCTGGAAGTTGCGGCGATGCCCGGGGCCGAAAGCACCCCGAATCCCAAACTTGATCGGGGACCTTCCATAATCAAGGATGTCGAAGAACCTTGATTATGGGAAGGGCGAACGGTCTGCAGACGAACTCCGCGCCGGACCCATACAATCGCCAATCCGGGCCCCGGCCCGCAGCAACCCGCGCCCGTAGCTCAGCTGGATAGAGCGTCGGTCTACGAAACCGAAGGTCACAAGTTCGAATCTTGTCGGGCGCACTGAAGATCTGGCTCGACGATTGTGATTGACGCCAGTCCGCCGATTCGAAGGCCCTGAAAAAGGCAGTTAGACGGACAGTCATTTCAGAACTGGGTCCGGGGAAGCAATGCTTCAGGTGACTTGAGCTCTACAAAACCGAAGGTCACTGGTTCGAATCCAGTCGGCGCACTCCTTGAAACGGCTCGAACCAACGGTTTCGGGTTTTTGCTGTTCTGTAGTCATCGCGAGCGAACCGTCAGGCGGCAGGAGCGATAACGAGCAGGTGGAGCTGCCCGCCCCTCGCTTTCTTGCTGATCAGGTCCTCGAGGCCCGGCTTCGAAGTTCACTCCCCGGATGAATAGGGGGTTTCGAACCGACTCAGCTGTGAGTCGGCTTCCCCGACATGGGCAACGAATCGCTCCAGTGACTGCTTGACCGACGATTCGGCCGCGTGATCAGGCAGAGCGCGGAGTAGGTTTAGCCGGCTCTTGGACACCCAGCCCCAGACGTCGGGTTCGCCCGGCCATCGCCGCTCCACCATCCACGTTCGACGCGTCATACGTGGCCAGTCTTCGATGCTGCTGGCGTGGGGGTTGGGTGGGCAGAGCCGGTTTTTGTCGGTATCGTTGTCCCGCGCGGCCTCGACAAAGCCGATGAGCGCCGAGTTGAAGGTAGGCGAGTTCTGCCGGACCTCCTGGAGCACGATTCGATCGGGCTGGAAGACGGGAGTCGCCGGAGCGTTGCACAGGCCCAGTGCCGTGCAGTCGACATGAACCATGTCTCGGTCCGTCTCGATCTCACCCACATCGAGCACGATTCGATCGGCCTCGATCCTTCGCACGCGGCCGAGCCGGACGACGTCTTCAATCTGCCGCACGGCACGCAGCTCCCCGGCGCTGAGCATCGTGCCGCGGTACATAGTTGCCCGCGACGACGGGTCGATCCGGACCAGACGCCCTGACCCTTCGAGCCGATCGAACAGATCGTCGAGGTCCGCCGCCTGCGCACCCGCTTCGGCATCCAGGGAAATCCCCTCCATGACTCCGCCGACCATGTCCAGCGGCTGGAAATGGCCCCGGTCGTGGAACCAGGCATCCCGGGGCCTTACCCACCGGATCCGGTCGGGCTCGACATCGTTGTCCACGAGCCATGTACACGCGTCAACCGCGGTCTTTCCAGAACCGAGCACCGTATAGAGCGCCCCCGATTCCGCGGCGGCCGGCAGATTGCCGACCGGCACGACCCGGGCCCCCGGGGCAACCTCGAAAGACGGGGTGTGTGTGGCGGGGACCGAGGCCTCGAGATAACGGGCGTCGACCGGTCTGCGGCGAACCTTGACCTCCTGAAGGTCTCCGGTGTCCAGATTGCGGATCTGCTCACCGTCCGACCCGTTCCCCAGATGCTCATGCCGGGTCAGGATCCGGACGCGCCCGTTCCGTACGAGGTTCGAGGCCGCCTCCGCAAAGTAGTCGCGGACTTCTGAGCCCGTGGCCCGTTCGTAGTAGCCCGCGTTCTCGCCGGCCCGGTCGATCCGATCGCCTCCGAGCGGCAGCGAGTTGACCCCGTAGTAGGAAGAGGGCGAATGCAATCTTACGAACGGGTATGCGTGCAGCCAGTGACCTCCCGGGGCATGTCGGCGGTCGACAAGTATGACTTCAGCATCCTCGTCCCCCTCGACCAGGGCATCGGCGAAGGCGAGGCCGCTTGCTCCTGCTCCGATAACGAGGTAATCGGTGCTGGTCACTCCGTCACTTCCTTCGCCACGTCGACTTGTAAGCGCAGCTTAGCTCGCGCCCCCGTGCCGGTCGAGTATTTCTTCGAAGGGATCCGGCTTCATTGGTCCGAGTGGGGCTGCCGCCCGGACGTCTCAGCACCTCCATGCTTCTCAGACTTCCCGGCCTGCCGCGGCGGCACGCTTGGAGCGATCCCGCGGCATGCGGTCAGCGGTGGCCCGTCGTCGAAGGCTTGAGAGTGTGAGAGCGACGCGTCATAAACGGCGGCCATGGAACTGATCCTCAAACGCCAGTGTCAAGAGCGCCAGGAAGACGATCACGGTCAAGAAGCAGTTCGCTCTCACAGAACCTGCGGCTGGGCGATGTCGGCCGCAGGTGGAGGCTGGCTGTCGAGAAGTCGGGCTGTCCGAGGTTCCCTCTCGCCTAGGCAGTCAGCCGGACAGTCAGAAACGAATTCCGAAGCTGAGGATCGCGCTGACACTGGGAAAGAAACAACCCAGGATCACCTACGAAACCGAAGCACGCAGGTTCGAATCCAGTCGGGCGCACTGAGGCAAGTCGAGAGCCATTGGTCGAAAGATCTCCTGCCGGGGGAACATCGAGCCGGTTCAGGGGCGGCGACGCTTCAGCGAACCGCTTTTGGCGCGCACGAGCACTGGGATCGCCGCGATGGCGGCGGCCGTTCCAGGCAGCAGCAGCCAGAGCCCGCGCAGGCCGTCGCCCGGGGTTCCCGCCTCGACCAGGAAGGGGTCCTCCTTTTCGAGGCGGCTCTGGACCGAACGCGGGCCGTAAGGGAATCGTTCGCAGCTGACCATCGTCCGACCCTTGGCGATGGCTTCACCAACCGTCGCCTGACTTTCGATCTCCAGAGAGGAACCCTGGCGGTTGCCCCGGATGGTCTGGGTATCTTCGCCGGCGGAGGACAGGTGGCAGATCGTGCCGGCCACCTCGGTGTCGGCCACTACCTCGTTGTTGTCGACTTCAAGCCAGATCGTGACCTTGCCGGAATGATCGAAGGTTTCCACCGTTGGCGAGGCTCCGAGTGCGGCCGCTGTTCCCCGGACCAGTGTCCGTGAGTCGCTGGGTCCGGCCTCGGTGGCCAGCTGATAGGTCCCGAATCCGGTTGCGAGCAGACCACCGGCCAGCAGCAGGACCCCGAGCGTCAACAACAGCGGGCTACGGCGCCGATCGAAAGTGGAACCGGCACGCCCGACCGCCTCCCCGGCCAGCTCGATGTCAGGGTCGACCATCAGCCGGTCGGTGGCCAGCAGTAGCGGGGGTGATCCTCGATGTTCTCGGTGGTCGGTTCCATACTGAAAAATTCGTGTATGTCGCCGGCCCGATCAATCGATTTCATCAGCTTCCCGGCTGGCTTCGGCACGGGTTCCATGATGCCGAGGGTGCGGCGCAGCTCGGCCTTCAGCTCGGTCCTCATCCACTGCTCGAAGCGCTCCCGGCCGGCTTCGTAGGCCGGGTTGTCCTGATAGGCGATGACAACATGGTGGCCACCAGCCATTCTTTTGCGGGCCTTGCCATCGGCGCAGGGCAGGTCCGGACCGCCACCTGTCCGGCGCACACCCCATTTCATGCTGGTCCGGCCCATCAGGTCGAAATAGCGGCCATGGGTTGCCTGGGCCGACCAGCAGTCGGTCGGAGAGAGTCCGACGATCTCGATGTATGAGCGGATCAGCTCCTGTGGAGTAACCGGCAGATAGGGGAACGGCGACGGCATCGGGGCCCGCTGCTGGCGTACCGGATGAATCGCACAGGCGATCTGGTCCCAGTGGAGCACGTCGACCACGGTACCCCGCGGAACCCCGTGCGAAAGGATATGCGGTGCCCCGCTCCTGGCATCGTCGAGCATCGCCTGTTCGGCCGCGTCGCCGGCAAACGCGACCACTCCGGTGGCCCGGATCAGGACCCGGCTCTTATCACTGGAGTCGGGACCGCCGGTCGTACTGGTTGAGAGGATCCGCGCCACGCCCAGGGTCTGCTTTGGCGAGAAGCCGGCCCGCATTAAAAGGTCGATGCCGACCTGCTCGTCGAGCGGCGAAGGCTCGCCGGGTGCCCTGCGGATGAAAACTTCGTCGGCTGCGATCACCTGATGGGCCGGATGCCCAGCCGGTGAAGGGTCGGCCTTGGACGCGTGAACGATGTCCCACTCGACGATCCCGTTCTTCTCGCCGAAGAGCTTGCCGGGGCTGATCAGATCGGGGACCCGGTAAACCCCGTAGACGAGGTCCGGGCGAGCCGCCAGACCACTGGAGCCCAAGTAGTCGGCAACCTCCTCGACCTGGCTGCGGCCTCCGGTGGCAATCCGCGTGAACCGGACCGTTGAGCGATCGCGGGCCAGATACGCCTCCCTGGCCCGGTTCCGCTCGGCTCTCTCGGCCAGCATCTGCGCTTCCCAGGCGCCCGGATACTCGATCGTGTCTTTCAGCTTCGGGAACTTCGTGATCCCGGCCAGGGCCTCGCCGGCTGGGCCCTGCATGACGGACGCGGTCAGTCGAGGGTCGCCGAGCTTTTCGCTCGGATCGGCATTCGGGTTTGCTGCGAACGCTTCCTGCGCCTTTTTGGTCTGTTCTTCCCAGAGCTCATACCGCTCGCGCTCGGCCGGGGTGAGTTTGGCCAGTTCGCGCTGGTGTTCCCTCTCATTTAATTCGTCGAGCTTTCCGAGCGCTTTCTCGGCGTAGTCGCGCCACCCCATTGGTTGAGTCTACCCCCGCGGTGCGGAACTCGATCCGGTTCAGACCGAGCTACGAAACCGAAGGTCACTGGTTCGAATCCTGTCGGGCGCACAATCACTCAAGGGGGGAGTTCCAGGGCGCGTGGACAGTCCGACCCGCAGCCAGCCGCACTTGATCAACGAAGCCAGGGGAATCGCCGGACGAAGCCGAGACCGTCCCACCAGCGGCCGAGACCCAGGTAACGCCCGGCGCCCACATAGGCGATCCCGACGAGGACGATCCCCTGGATCACATGATCGTCGAGAAAAGGATTGTTCTCGGGCCAGATCCCGGCTGCGGTATAGAACAGGACCATCCAGAGCGCGCCGCCGACGGCCGCAAGTCGGGTAGCGATCCCGAGGGTCAACGCTATTCCGATCAGGACCATCGAGAGCATGAAGATCCAGTCAACCCAGGCCTGACCGGCGAGCTCAGAGTAGAAGCCCGTGAACGGCTCCTTGGTGCTCAGGCCCATGCTCAGGAACCCCTCGGTAGGCGATCCACCGTTGATCCATGCCGCATCGCCGAAGAAGTCGATGCTGCCCGTCTTGGGATCGCGACCGGTGGCGAAGCCGAGCCCCAGCAGCTTGTCGAGGAATGCCCAGAAGAAGACCCAGCCCATCGCGATCCGCAGCACCCCCCAGATCGGCCCCGATCTCCCTGGGCTTCCCCACCCGTGGCCACTTTGGTTCCCCTGTTCGGTGCGTGTCGCCGCAGCTTCCATAGTGCACTCCCTCAGATTGTGGTTGTTTCTTAGCCTATGCTCGCGCGCGAGCAGTTGCAAACCCGCCCCTGCACGACCGGTCCGATTCGGGCCTCAGCGATCACCCGGCGATAGAGGTTCACACCGAATGCGCTCGCGCTGTCGTCCCACGCCAGAGATCTCTGCCCTCGTGCAGCCGGAAAGAGCTTCGACCGTAGCGGCCCCTCAGTCATCATCCACCTCGGTTACTTGCTCCCCGCCGTCTTCCTGCTCCTCGTCTTCGGCCTCCGATTCGCCCTCGAGCCGGTCCATCGCGTCTTCCAGATCGAGCGAACCGTGTTTTGGCCGATCGGAACCCCGCGACCGAACCTGAGCTCCGCGGTGACCCCTGGAACCCCGTAGGTGCCATGGGATTGCTTGTGGATCTCGATGGTCTCCCTGGCCAGCCAGATCCGGCGAAGCCCCGTCTTTGAGAGGGGCCGGTCCTTCCATCTGTAGTAGCCGCCTCGGGAGACCCCGAGAACTCGGCAGGGTGGCGAACATCGATTCCCTGCCCGGTCAAGGCTTCAATCACCGGGAAGAGCCTTTTTGGGGAGACTCCTTCTCGCAGGAAGACTTCGTTTACTTTCCGGGCAACTGCCAGCTCGGTTTCGAGCCGGCGGATGCGCCTCCTGGCGGCAGCGAGATCGACTTGCTGGTCAGTACTCAGGCCATCGATCTCGCCGTGGTCGATCTTGTCCTGTTTGATCCAGTTGTAGACGGTCGCCTGGCTGACTCCGAAAGTCTCGGCGAGCCGCTTGGCTCGGGTGCCTGACCGAGCTAGCTCGGTCACCTGACGACGAACCTCTATTGGATACTTGCTGGGCATTCGATCCTCCTCTACGCCAGAGGATTCCAGAAAGCCGAGTCATCGCTTTGAGGGGAGGATCAGCGTGTCATCCGATTCGGGGGAAGATCAACTACGAAACCGAAGGTAGCTGGTTCGAATCCAGTCGGGCGCATCGAAGATCTGGCTCAGCGATTGCGATCGGCGCGAGCCCGCACGATTCGAGCGCCCTGAAAAGGGCAGTCAGACGGACAGTCATTTCGAATCAGAGCCCAACGAGCTCATTCTTGAGGCTGCTTGAATGTGGCTGTCAGGCCGGATTGCGGCACGGGGTCGGTCGGCTGGCCCACAGGCAAGCGGTCAGACAATCGCCCGGGCGGTTTCTCGGAGACTTAGATCCAATCCATCGTTATCGCCTCTGTACAGAAAAGTCAGTTATCTGTACAATTTGGGCATGACTACCTTCAGTATCAGCAAAGCGAGAGAATCGCTTTCGGACGCGGTTGAGCTTTCCCGGTCCGAGGCTGTCTTTCTCGAGCGGCACGGCAAGAGGGCTGCGGTGATGGTCAGCCCCGAGCGCTACGAAGAAATGATGGACGCACTCGAAGAAATGGAAGACGTCGCCGCTTTCGACGCAGCGATAGCCGAGGAGGGCCCGAACATTCCCTGGGAAGAGGTCAAGGCCGATCTGGGCTGGGATTGAGTCGCTACCGGATCGAACTCCGCCCGGCGGCGCTTCGAACTCTTCGAAAGCTTGATCCCAAAGTTCGACGACGAATGCAGGGGGCCATCGCCCTTCTGGCGGAGAATCCGCGCCCGCCGAACGCGAAGAAGCTCAAGGGGCGCGACGCATTCCGGGTCAGGGTGGGCGACCACCGCGTGATTTACACGATCGAGGACGACATCCTCCTGATCGTCGTGGTCACTCTCGGGCACCGGCGGGACGTTTACGAACGCTAGTCGTTGACCGGTCGTACGGGTGGTGGGTCACTCGTCTCCATTAAGCCCGGGGTGGTTCATGCCGAAGCCTGGCCCAATTGGCCGAAACCGTCTGGTTCACCTGCCGGGGATACGGGTTGGTCATAATCGACGAAATGAAACGGCTCCCGATCATTTTTGCCTTGATGGCCTTCGGTCTGGGTGGAGGGGAGGCTTCTGCGGCCACGCTCAAGCCGCTTGCCGCCGAGAGTGCCTGGAACTCCGAGCCGATCTTCGCCACCGCTCCGCCCGGCGATCCCAGGCTATTCGTGGTCGAGCGTGGCACCACACAGGGCGGGGCGGCGATCCGCGTTCTCAAGGATGGAATCCTCCAGCCCACCCCCTTCCTGTCTATTCCAAACGTCAACGTATCCAGCGAGCGCGGCCTGCTTTCCATGGCTTTCGCCCCGGATTACGAGACCAGTGGCCGCTTCTATGTCTTCTGGATCGCCAACGGACCAGACGCGCTCGACCCGGGCGGCGTTGTCGGTGATATCCGCATCGTCGAATTCAGACGCTCGCAGGCGAACCCCGACGTCGCGCAGCCGGCTTCTGCCCGCCTGGTACTCAAACAGCCACATTCAGCCGGCAACCACAATGGGGGCTGGATGGGATTCGGGCCGGATGGTTACCTGTACCTCACGATCGGAGACAACGCCGCACGCAACAACGGCCAGTCCCTGCTCAATCTGTTCGGAAAGGTCATTCGCATCGACCCGTCCGATCCGGATGGCTCCGGCCCCCTGACCGCAACCATCCCGGCTGATAACCCCTTCGTTTCAACCCCCGGGGCAAGGAGAGAGATATTCACCCTGGGCCTCAGAAACCCGTTCCGGGCTTCGTTTGCCCCTGACGGCAACCTGGTCGTCGCTGATGTAGGGGAAAGCAGCTGGGAAGAAGTGAACGTCGGCAATCTGACCGGCAGGAACATGGGCTGGCCGGCCTGTGAGGGACCGTGCGGGCCCCCGGACACCAGGTTCACCGACCCCTTCTTCTCCTACTCTCACGCCAACGGCTGCGCGATCATCGGTGGCTACGTCGTGCGCGATCCCGATCTGACCGGTCTCACTGGCCGCTACATCTACGGTGACGCATGCAGGGGCGGCCTCAGGACGTTGAACCTTTCCGTGGCCGGTGGGGGCCCCGCCGATCCGGGGATCGGCATCGGTGGCGGCGAGGGCCTGCGCTCGTTCGGCGAGGACAGCTTCGGCTGCGTTTACGTGTTGACAAACCGGAACGCCTACCGGATCGCCGCCGGTGCTGAGGCATCCGCCGACTGCCCGTACCCCGCCGATACCCTGATCAACACCGTCATCAACACCGGACCCACCGGCACCATCACCACAAACCAGGCCACCTTCACCTTCGCCGGCAGCCCCACCACCGACACCGCCAGGATCCAGTGTCGGATCAACTCCGAGCCCTTCACCGACTGCTCCAGCCCGAAGACCTTCACCGGCCTCCCGGATGGGAGCCACACCGTCAACTTCCGGGCCGAAGACGCCGCCGGAAACCAGGACCAGACCCCGGCCACTCGCACCTTCACTGTGGATACCACCATCTACAAGGCCAGGATCGGCAGAGTCAAGGTCAGCGGACCGGCCCAGGCGAGCAAGGCCAGGAATACCACCTACAGGATCCTGGTCTCCAACTCCGGCAACATCGATGCCACCGGGGTCAAGCTCCAGGTGAAGGGCATGGGAGTCGAAGCGAAGAGAGGGGTCGGGAAGATCGCAGCCGGTAAATCGAAGTCGGTCAAGCTCGAGCTCAAGTTCAGGAAGCCCGGCAAGGTAAAGCTCACCTTCAAGGTGACTTCTTCCAATGCCGGTGGGAAGAGCGCCCGGAAGACAATCAGGGTCAGGAAGTAGTTCGCCGCCGGCGAACTCACTGCCCGAAGCTCGACTTGTTGTCGTTCACCTGATCCGACATCATTCGCGGACGCTATCCGCGGGCCGCCCTGAGGATCAATCCGGGTGTGGATCCCACTCAGTGCTTGGGAATTACACGCAGAAGCGGCCGCTACCGCTTCCTCACCAGCGTGACGCCGGTCCAGATGCTCTTGGCCGGGCAGCCCGCACGGGGCCTGTAAGTCACCTTGACCTTGAGCCTGACCTGGCCCTGCCTCCTCAACTTCCTGGCGGCCCAGCCCCTGGCCTGGATCCGGAGCCAGCCCCTGCCGCTCGAGTCGATCGCCCGGGAGAACCACCTGACGGTTCTCGAGCTCTGGAGAGTGATCTTTCCGGCTCCGCCTCCGGTAACCGCAAGAATCCCGATTCCCTTATTCAGGTCGCGGGACAGGCGGCGCCTCTCGATCGTCGCAGGCGGACATACGGACGGGCTGGACGGATTGATGGTGAGGCTCTGGCTGAAGGTCCCCAGGTTGCCGGCGGGATCCTGGACGGTCGCCACAACCTGCCGGGTACCTTCACCGACGAACCCGGCATATACATTCCAGCTGCCGTCTGCCTGAAGTAGCGTAGTCATCGAGTGACCGGCGATCGACACGGTGATGACCGTACCCAGCGCAGCGTCGGACGTTCCCGTGATGGTTGGATCGGTGCGGCGGGTGATCACACTCGCCCCGCCGTCGACTGTGATGCGTGGTGCCACTGTGTCGACGGTGAGCATTTGAATGAGCCTGGCTCGGTTCCCCGCAGCATCCGAGACGGACACCGCGACGCGATGCGGGCCGTCTGCCAGCGCTGCCGCGGTCATCGCCCAGCCTCCACCGCCGTCGACCTGCCCGGACAATGTTTCGTTGGCGACATCGACGGTGACAGTCGTGCCCGGGGTGACGTCCGCGGTACCGGAGACCTGAGGCGTCACATCGTTGGTCAGCGCGATCGGCCCGCCGGAGATTGTCACCACGGGTTCGATCGTGTCGATGGTCAGGGACTGAGTGGTCGTGCTCTCGTTGCCGGCCGGGTCGCTTACCGAAGCGGTGAGCTGGTGGGTGCCGTCCGCAATCGAGGCCGCTCTCACGCTCCAGCTTCCGTCGGCATGAATCAGGGCTCGCCGCGCCTGTGAGTTGACGGTTACCCGGACGACGGTGTCCACAGCGACGTCGCTCGTACCGGCGATCGTCGGGGTTGGGTTATTCGTGGTCACAGATGCTCCGCCCTCAAGGGTGATTTCCGGCGGTACGGTGTCGACTGTCAGTTGCTGTGTGGCAGAGCTCGAGTTGCCCGCTGCGTCCTGGACCGATGCCACCACAGGGTAAGTGCCGTTTGCCAGAAGCCCCGAAGTGACCGACCAGGTTCCTTGGTCAGGGGTAGCAGTGAGGGTCTGCCCGGCAACTGTCACGGTCACTATCCC
>Ga0105048_10017924_pt1 | contig 10907 bp, 8 predicted proteins | sample MAT05_FD_78382 | JGI IMG/M metagenome (GOLD analysis project Ga0105048, IMG submission 78382) | Freshwater microbial communities from Lake Fryxell liftoff mats and glacier meltwater in Antarctica - MAT-05 | ecosystem: Environmental > Aquatic > Freshwater > Ice > Liftoff microbial mat | place...
CCCCTGGCCGCGACAACATCACGCCCGGCGAGCTCGCGCTCGACACGGAGGGCAAGTTCCTCGCGCTCTGCACCAAGAACTACGCCAACATGGGCGCCTACCACTCCACCTTCGCGCCGTTCATCCCGACCGGGGCGGGCACCAAGGTGCTGGCGAGCGTGTACGACTTCCAGGCGATCCACGCCCGCGTGCTCGGCATCCTCACCCACACCGTCCCGGTGGATGCGTACCGCGGCGCCGGGCGCCCGGAGTCGAACTACCTCGTCGAGCGGCTGATCGACACGGCCGCGGCCGAGATCGGCGTGGACCGCATCGCGCTGCGCCGGCGCAACATGGTCCCCTCCTCGGCCATGCCGCACACCACCCCCGTCGGCCAGCGCTATGACAGCGGCGAGTTCGAGCGGCTGATGGACGAGGCGCTGCGCCGCATCGACTGGGACGGCTTCGAGGGCCGGCGCGCCGAGGCGGCGCGGCGCGGCAAGCGTCGCGGCATCGGCCTCGCCTACTACCTCGAGGCGACCGGCGGCGGGCCGACCGAGAACGCGAAGATCGTGTTCGTCGAGGACGGCTTCGTGGACGTGTACGTCGGCACGCAGAGCACCGGCCAGGGCCACGAGACGGCCTACGCCATGCTCACCGCCCACGAGCTCGGCATCCCGATGGACCGCATCCGCGTGCGCCAGGGCGACAGCGAGACGCTGCCCGCCGGTGGCGGCACGGGCGGCGCGCGCTCGCTCTACTCCGAGGGGCAGGCAATCCTCGTCACCGCGGCCTCGGTCATCGAGAAGGGCCGCGAGGCCGCCTCCGACGCGCTGGAGGCGGCGAAGGTGGACATCGAGTTTGCCGCCGGCAAGTTCACCGTCACCGGCACCGACAAGGCCATCGGCATCCTCGACCTCGCCGAGCGCCAGCGGGTGCGCGTGGCGCATGGCGAGGACACGATGCTGCTCGACACGCTCGAGACCGCAAACATCGACGCGCACACCTTCCCCAATGGCTGCCACGTCGCCGAAGTGGAGGTGGACCCGGAGACGGGCACCATCACCATCCCGCGCTACATCGTGGTGGACGACGTCGGCCACGCCATCAACCCGCTCATCGTGCGCGGCCAGGTGCATGGCGGCGTGGCACAGGGCGTGGGCCAGGCGATCATGGAGCGCACCTCCTACGACCCCGAATCGGGCCAGCTGCTCTCCGCCTCCTTCATGGACTATGCGCTGCCCCGCGCGGAGGACCTGCCGGACATCGAGGTGGACCTGATCGAGGTGCCTTGCGAGACGAACCCGCTTGGGGTGAAGGGCGCGGGCGAGGCGGGGGCCGTGGGCTCGCCGCCGGCGGTGGTGAACGCGCTGGTGGACGCGCTGGCGCCGATGGGTGTCACGCATCTCGACATGCCGGCGACGCCGGAGACGGTGTGGAAGGCGCTGCGCGCGGCGTAGTGGCGCGGGTGATGCTGGGGGAGGCTCTGCCTCCCCCAGACCGGCTCCGCCAGGGCTTTTGGTCCTGGACCCCAATCTGGTTCGATAAAAGCTCCAGGGGTTCGGGGAGGGCAGCGCCGTCCCCAAGCGCTACCGGAATGCCACCACCCGCCCGCGCGGCGTGCCCAGCACCTCGTCGTCCCGCATCGCCGGCAGCCCGCGGATGATCGTCGCCACCGGCCAGCCCCGGCACCGCGTCCCCGCGAACGGCGTCCAGCCGCAGGGCGAGACGATCCAGCTTTCCTCGATGGTGCGCTCGGCGCGCAAGTCCACCAGCGTGAAGTCGGCGTCGTAGCCGGCTGAAATCCGGCCCTTGTTCACCGCCCGGTACACCCGCGCCGGACCCGCCGCCATGAGGTCCGCGAGGCGCGAGAGCGAAAGGCGCCCCGCGCTCACATGGTCGAGCATGATCGGCACCAGCGTCTGCACGCCGGTGAGGCCCGCCGCGGTGTCGGGCCAGGGGCGTTCCTTGGCGGCACGGCTGTGCGGCGCGTGGTCGCTGCCCACCACGTCCACCGTGCCGTCGGCGACGGCGCGCCACGCGGCGTCGCGGTGGCGCGCATCGCGGATCGGCGGGTTCATCACCGCGTAGCCGCCGAGACGCGCGTAGGCCTCGTCGGTCTGGGTGAGGTGGTTCACCAGCACCTCGACGGTCGCGACGTCGCGGAACTCGGCGAGCCAGGCAAGTTCCTCGGCGGTCGAGACGTGCAGGATGTGGGCCGGCCGGCCGGTGCGCCGGGCAAGCGCCATGAGGCGGCGGGTGCCGAGGAACGCCGTCTCCACATCGCGCCATTCCATGTGGCTGCGGTGCGGCTGGCCGGCGGCGAACAGGGCGCGCCGCTCGCGCAACCGGTCCTCGTCCTCGGAGTGGTAGCAGATGCGCCGGCGGCCGGAGCGCATCACCGCCTCGAGCGTCGCGTCGTCCTCGATGAGGAGGTCGCCGGTCGAGGAGCCGGCGAAGACCTTGATGGCGCAGACATTGGGCTCCGCCTCCAGCGCCGCGAGTGCCGCGACGTTGTGCCGCGTCGCGCCGACATAGAGCCCCATGTCGCACCAGGCGTGGCGCGCGACATGGCCGCGCTTCCAGGCAAGCTGGCCAGTGTCGGTGATGGCGGGGCTGGTGTTCGGCATGTCGTACACCGCCGTCAGCCCGCCCAGCACGGCGGCGCGCGTGCCCGTCTCGATGGTCTCGACGGCGGCGTCGCCCGGCTCGCGCAGGTGGACATGCGCGTCGACGAGGCCCGGGAGCACATGGAGGTGCGCGCAGTCGATGACGCGATCGGCCTCCTGAAGCCGCAGGTCGCCGATCGTGGCGATGCGGCCCTCGCGCACGCCGATGTCGGCCGTCTCCTCGCCCCAGGGCAGCACGCAGCGCCCGCCCCTCAGGATGAGTTCGAACCGCGCCATGCTTCGCCTCCCGCCTCCGTAGGGGGCCAAGGGTGCGCCGCGCCGGCGCACCGGCAAAGGGGGTGCGCCGGGCCGGTGCACGGGCGAAGGAGGTGCGCCGGGCCGGCGCACGGGCGAAGGAGGTGCGCCGGGCCGGCGCACGGGCAAAGGAGGCGCGACGGGCCGGCGCACGGGCAAAGGGGGCGGGCGCGCGCGCCCCGGGTCAGCCGAGGTAGCCGAACACGTCTCCCTCGGCGGGCACCCCCTCGATGTGCCGCCGGTGCCACAGCGCATAGAACAGCAGGTGCCACGCGGCGGCACCCGCGCGCTTCTCTCCCGCATGGCGGAACAGCGCCTCGACGCGGCCGGGGTGCGCCACCTCCGCGACCCCCGCCTGCCGAGCCACCAGCGGCCCAAGCCGCTCGGCCTGGGCGGCGATCCAGGCGCCGACGGGCACGGAGAAGCCCTGTTTCGGGCGATGCGGCTCGCTCGCCGGGAAGTGCCGCGCGAGCCATTGCCGGAGCAGCCACTTCCCCGCGCCCTGCCGCACCTTCAGCGCATCCGGCAGCCGGAAGCAGGCGGCCGCCATGGAGGGATCGAGGAAGGGCGTACGGCCCTCGACGCCATGCGCCATCAGGCAGCGGTCGAGCTTGAGCAGCAGGTCGTTGGGCAGCCAGTCGGCGATGTCGGTGGCCTGGGCCGCCATCAGCCGCGTGCGGCCCGGCGCGGCCGCGTCGGTCTCGGCGGCCGCGATCCCGTCGCGCCAGCCGGCCGGCTCGGTGCGCAGCACATCGAGCCGGTCGAAGGCGCCGCGGGCGCGCATGGCGCGGCCCCACAGCCACCAGGGGCGCATCGCGGCACGGTAGCGGCCGTAGCCGCCGAGCAGCTCGTCCCCGCCCTCGCCCGAGAGCACGACCTTCACCTCCTCCCGCGCGCGGCGCGCGAGGAACCAGGTGGGGATGATGGCGTAGTCGGCCGCCGGGTCGTCCATGGCGGCGACGATCTCGGGCAGGTGCCGCCAGGCCATCGCCTCGGTCACCTCCACCTCGACGTGGCGGGCGCCGGCGGCGGCGGCGGCACCTCGCGCCGCGACGCGCTCGTCGGCCGCACCGCGCAAGTCGAAGCCCGCGGTGAAGGCGAGCACCGGCCGCTCGGCGAGGCGCGCCATCATGGCGAGCACGGCCGCGCTGTCCGTTCCGCCCGAGAGGAACAGGCCGTAGGGCACGTCGCTGCGCTGATGGAGCGCGATGCTCTCCTCGAAGGCGCGGTCAAAGCGGGCGAGGGCGTCGGCCTCCGAGATGTCCTCCGGTCCGCCATCGGGCAGGGCGGCGCGGCGCCGGCGCTCCAGCACGCGGCCATCGGCGATGGCGAGGCTCTCGCCCGGCAGCAGGCGAGAAATCCCCTCGAAGATCGTCTCCGCGCCCGTCGTGAATTGCATCTGCAGCAGCTCGTCCCGTGCCTGCGGGCGCAGCCTGGGGGGCACCAGGCCGGCGGCGATCAGCGCCTGCGCCTCGGAGGCGAAGGCGAGGCCGTGCGGTGTCTCGGCGAGGTAGAGCGGCTTGATCCCGAACGGATCGCGCGCGAGGGCGAGGCGGCGCTGCGCCCGATCATGCAGCGCGATCGCGTACATCCCGCGCAGCGGCTCGGCGAAGCCCATGCCGTCGCGCCGCCACAGGTGCAGCGGCGGCTCGCAATCGGACTGCGTCGCACAGGCGAGGCGGTTGCTCTGCCGCAGCTCCCGGTAGTTGTAGATCTCGCCGTTGGCGACCAGGGCGCAGCCGCCGGCAAAGAGCGGCTGGTCGCCCGTCGCGAGGTCGATGATGGCGAGGCGCGCCTGGACCAGCGCAACGCCGCCCGCCTCGTGCCGCCCGGCCCCGTCCGGCCCGCGATGCGCAATGGCCCGCGCGAGCGCGTCGAGCGCGCCCGCGGGCGCCGTGGCACCGGGCTTCAGCGCGATTCCCGCGATGCCGCACATCTCAGGCCGCCCCGCCGGCGATGCGGCCGAGGAAGCCGCGCCACTGGGCGAGCACGGGCGCCTCGGCGAAGCTCGCCGCGAAACGCGCCCGGCCGGCGGCGGCGAGTGCTGCGCGGCGCGGCGCGTCGGCGAGCAGTGCGCGCATCGCCCGGCCGAGTGCGCCCGGGTCCTCGAGCGGGACGAGGACGCCGTCCTGGTCCGGCTCGAGCAGCTCCATCGGCCCCTGGGCCGCGGCGGCCAGCACCGGCCGCGCCGCCGACCAGGCCTCGAGCAGGACGTTGCCCAGCGGCTCGTGCCGCGAGGGGCAGACGAACAGGTCGCACGCCGCGAGCAGCGCCCCGCGATCCTCGCGCCAGCCGAGGAAGTGCGTGCGGGCGGCGACGCCGATCTCGCGCGCGAGCGCCTCGAGCTCGGCGCGCTCCGGCCCCTCGCCGGCGATGCACAGCGTCGCCTCCGGCACCAGGGGCAGGGCGCGCAGCAGCATGTCGAAGCCCTTGTTGGGATGGAGCCGCCCCATCGCCAGCAGCAGCGGCCCCCCGGCCCCGGGCAGCGCGGCGGGGGCGGCGCCGGCGAGGTCGTCGGCGAAGTTGGGCACGGTGGTGACGCCGGCGCGGGGCCAGCCCTGCTCGATCACCCAGCGGCGGATGTCGTGGGTGTTGGCGACGAGATGGTCGCAGGCGCGGTAGTGGCGCAGCTTGTAGTAGCCGCCGAGCCGCCCGACGAGCTTCCACGGCCCGCGCGGCGCGAAGGAGGCGGCGCGGTTCATCCAGGCGATGGCGACCTCCGGCGCGAAGCGGCGCAGTGCGAGGGCGAGGCGCGGCCCCGTCAGCAGGTCGAACGGCCCGCCGAAGCGCAGCTCCCGCGGCTCGAGCCCGGCGCAGCGGAGCCGCCCCGCCCGCGCGGCGTTGCTGCGGATCACCGGCAGCAGCGTGTCGCCCGCGCCGTGGAGCGCGATGGTGAGGCGCTCGTAGAACGCCTCCGCCCCGCCCTGCGGCGCGCCGGCCATGATCTGGGCGATTCTCATCCCGTACGCGTCACGCGGCCAGCGCCTCGAACCTGGCGGCGATGTCGTCCCAGGAGGGGCCGGGGCCGCGGGCCCGCGCGGCCGCATGCATGGCGAGCCAGCGCCGGTCATCCCGCAGCAGCGCGATCGCGCCCTCGGCGAAGGCGTCGTCGTTGGCGGCAACGAGGCCGGTCTCGCCATCCGTCACCCGCTCCCGGACCGCGCCGAGGTCGGTCACCACAGCCGGCAGCCCGCTCGCCTGCGCCTCGGCGAGGGCGAGGCAGAAGGTCTCCCCCGCATCGCCGCGGTAGAGCATGGCGCGCGCCCCCAGCATCGCCGCGCGCAGTTCGGGCCGCGGCACCGGGGCGAGCACGCGCACGCCGGGGGTCGCGGCGGCGCGGGCGAGGATGGGGGTGGCGCGCTCGGCGAGCCGCGCATCGCCGCCATAGGTGGCGGCCCCCGTGTAGGCGTGCAGCTCGGCCCCGGGCACGGCCGGCCGGATGCGCCGCTCCCACAGGCCGAGCAGCCAGTCGAGGCCGCGCAGCGGGTTGGAGGCGAACAGCGCCACCGGCGCGGGCGGGACGCGGGGCGGCGCCGGCCCATCGAAGGGCGGCGCCACGGCCAGCGGGATGCGCGCGCGGTGGCCGGGGAGAAACCACGGCAGCGTCCGCGCATGGCTCTCGCCGAGCGTCACCAGCAGCGGCCGCACGCGCAGCAGCGGCAGCAGGTGGCGCGGCTTGCGCAGGTAGGCCGCGGGGTTGTGCAGCCACAGCACCCGCCGCCCCACCGGCAGCTCGCGGAACAGGCGCGGCACGCGGGCGGCGATGACGAGGTCGGCGCGTGCGGGCGACGCGCTCCCCTCTCCCTCGAAATGGAGGCGCAGCTCGTGGCCGCGCCGCGCGAAGGCCTGGGCGAGCAGGGCGACCGCCGTCTCCACCCCCCCCATCGGGCGGCAGGCCAGGTCCTCCACGGTCACGCGCGGCCCCTCATTGGCGAGGACGATCCTCATGGCGCCTGCCCCTGCGCGCCCCCGGGGCGGTGCCGCTCGGGCTCCAGCCGCGCCTTGAGGTGGGAGAGCAGCGGAAACAGCCCGGCGCACAGCGCGATCAGCACGCCCCAGCCGCCCTCCCGATAGCCCTTCCGGCCGACATAGCACTTGAAGCCCCGGCTCACGCAGCGGCGCAGATTGTTCCCGAGCGTGCCGATGTCCCCCGCTGCCAGCAGGTCCGCGGCCTTGGCGCTGCTGTAGCGGTCGAGCCGGCGCAGCATGTCGGAAATGTCGCGGTCGAGCTCGTGGCGGATGCCGTGCGCCTCGATCCGCGCGCCCTCGCTCCCGGTCCAGTCGAGGCCGGGATGGACGCGCTGCGGCCGCCAGCGCTTGGCCCCGCGGCGAAACAGGACGGGCTTGAGGGTGGTGCCGAAGGAGCCGCCCCAGCCGTGGCGGATGAGCCGCTCGCCCACATGGTTGTCGATCCGCACGCGGTGGAATGCGTGGGCGCTCGCGGCGATCACCCGGCGGAGCTCGGCGCCGAGCTCGGGGGGCACGCGCTCATCCGCGTCCACCTCGAGCACCCAGTCGCCGGTGCAGGCGGCGATGCCGGCGTTGCGGCGCTCGCCCTCCAGCTCCCACCCGCCCTCCAGCACGCGGGCGCCGTGGGCGCGGGCGATTTCGGCGCTGCCATCGGTCGAGCGGTCGAGCACCACCAGCACCTCGTCCGCGAAGCCGAGGCTCGCGAGGCAGTCGGGCAGCCGCACCTCCTCGTTGCGGGCGACGACGAGGGCGGAAAGGCTCGGGCTCACGCCGGCTCGTGCGCGAGGAGGGCAGGCGCGGCCGCCGCGACCGCGGCGACGCTGAGGGCGGCCATGGGCGAGCGCCCGGGCGGCCCCTCCGCGAGCACCGCCCGCGCGCGCGCACCGACCGGCGCATACTCGGCCGCGGGCGTCGGGCCGAACAGCCCGAGCGTGGGCGCACCGGCGCTTGCGGCCAGGTGCATCAGCCCGCTGTCATTGCCCACGAACAGCGCCGCGCGGGACAGCGCCGCCGCCGCCTCGGGCAGGGACAGCCGGCCGACGAGATCGAGCGCCCCCGGCAGGGCGGCCAGCGTCGGCAGCGCCATGGCCCGCTCCGCCTCCCCGGGCCCGCCGAGGATCACCAGCGGCGCGCCCTCGAGCGGCCCGCCCGCCCCGGTGAGGTCCCGGGCGAGGGCGGCAAAGCGCTCCGCCGGCCACAGCTTCTCGCGCCAATTGGCGGTGGGGCCGAGGGCGAGGAAGGGCCGGCCGGGCAGCAGCGCCGCGACCCGTGCCGCATCCTCCGCCGCCCACCAGGCGACGGGGCGGGGCGCGGGGGCGACGCCCAGCGCCTCGGCGATGTGCAGCAGCCGGTGCCCGGGCCGCCGCCCGCCGCGCATCACCGCGCGCCGCCGCGCCGGGATGAGCCACGCGAGCGCCGAGCCGCGCAGATCCACCACCAGATCCCACCAGCGCCCCGCCGCCATCGCCCAGAGCGGCAGCCAATGCAGCGACCAGCGCCGCTTCTCCAGCACCACCAGCCGCTCGAGCCGGGGCATGCGCGCGAACACGCCCGCCGCGGCCGGGCCGCAGGCGACGGTGAACCGCGCCTGCGGATGCCGCCGGAGCAGGTGGTCGAGCAGGCCGGTCGAGAGCACCGCATCGCCGATGCGGGTCGAGGTGACAAAGAGGATGCGCACCGTGGCGGGCCTCAGGAGCGGGATGCGTTGAGGCGGAAGCGCCGAGGACGTTGAATCCCCCCGGGCCAGCCAAGACGCTGGAACAGGGTGCGTGAGCGAAGCGAAGGCAACATGCTCTAGCACGCGGCGCCCCGGTTGAACCCCCAGGGGGCATAAGCCATGTCCGCGTGATGCCGATCGCACATCTGGCCGAGCGTGCCGTGCTCGAGGTTTCGGGCGAGGACCGGGTGGCGTTCCTCCAGGGCCTCGTCTCGAACGACGTTGCGGCCGCCGGTGCCGGGCGCGCCGTGTGGGCCGCGCTGCTGACCCCGCAGGGCAAGTGGGCCGCTGATTTCTTCGTTTTCGCGGAGGTAGCGCGGCTGCTGCTCGATTGCGAGCAGGGACAGGCCGGGCTGGTGGCGCAGCGCCTGTCGCGCTTCCGCCTGCGCTCGCGCGTGGCGATCCGCGCGGAGCCGGCGCTCCACGTCGCCGCCGGTTGGGGCGGCGCGGCCATGCCCGAGGGCGGGGCGCCCGACCCGCGGCTGCCGGAGGCCGGCTGGCGCGCCCTGCTGCCCCAGGCACCCGCGACAACCGGCGACCACGACGCGCACCGCCTTCTCCTCGGCCTGCCCGACGGCTCCCGCGACCTTGAACCCGAGGGGAGCATTCTGCTCGAGGCCGCGTTCGACGAGCTGCACGGCGTCTCCTGGACCAAGGGCTGCTACATGGGCCAGGAGCTGACGGCGCGGACCAAGTATCGCGGCCTCGTGAAGCGCCGGCTCGTCCCCGTTCGCATCGAGGGCGACGCCCCGCCGCGCGGCACGCCGATCACGCTCGGGGGCGCGGAGGTGGGCGAGATGCGCTCCTCGCACGGCGCGCGGGGGATGGCGCAGCTTCGCCTGCAGGCGGCCCGCGCGCCGGCGCTGCTGTGCGGCGGGGCGAGGCTGGTGCCGGAGGTGCCGGCCTGGATGAACCTGCCCGAGCCTGCCGATGCGTGAGGCGCCCGATGCCCGAGCCTGCCGATGCCCGAACCTGCCGGAGCTTGAGGCGCCAGATGCCTAAGGCGCCCGATGCCTGAAGCGCCCGATGCCTGAGGCGCCCGATGCTGAGGCAGAGGACCGTGGCCCGGGCGTGCGGCTGCCGCCGCCGGTCGTCATTGCGGGGCTGCTCGCGCTGGCCTGGGTGCTGAACCGCGCCCTTCCGGTGCCGCTCGGCCCGCCGCTCCCGCTGCTTGGGCTGCCCGTGATGTTCGCGGCGGTCGGCTGGGTGGGGTGGGCGCTGCTGACCCTCGTCAAGGCAGGCAACGACCCCCGCCCCGACCGGCCGGACGCAGCGCTGGTCGAGGCCGGGCCGTTCCGCCTCGGGCGCAACCCGATCTATCTCGGCTTTCTCGGCCTCGTCCTCGGGATGGCGCTGAATTGGGGCACGCTGTGGGGCTGGCTTGCGCTCGGCACCGCCTTCCTCGTCCTCGACCTCGCCGTGGTGCGGCGGGAGGAAGCGTATCTGCGCGCCCGCTTCCCGAGCTACGCGCCCTATGCCGCGCGGGTGCGGCGCTGGCTGTAGAGCGCGACTGGCCTCCTTTCGGTCGGCCGCCGGTCGGCTGACATGCGTCCGCCCGCCAGGAGGCCAGCCTCCCGCCGACGGGCATTTCCCGTCCCGGCTGAGCCCAGCCGGGACGGATGCAGCCTATCCGTTGACCGCGGCGCCACCGTTCGGGTGCAGCACCTGGCCGTTGATGTAGGAGCTGTCGAGCTCGCTCGCGAGGAAGATGTAGGAGGGCGCGCACTCGTCCGGCTGGCCAGCCCGGCCCATCTGCGCGGAGGCGCCATGGTTCGCGGTGCGCTCCTCGTCGAAGCTTGCGGGGATGAGGGGCGTCCAGATCGGGCCGGGGGCGACGGCGTTCACGCGGATCTTGCGCGCCTTGAACAGCGACTGCGAGAGCGAGCGCGTCAACGCCACGATCGCGCCCTTGGTCGCCGCGTAGTCCGGCAGCTCGGCGCTGCCCTTGTAGGCGGTGATGCTGGTCGTGTTGATGATCGCGCCGCCATCCGGCATGCGGGGCAGCGCCTCGCGGATCATCCAGATGTAGCCGAGGATGTTGGTGCGGAAGGTGCGCTCCACCAGCGCCGGATCGATCTCAGCGAAGTCCTCGGTCTCGTGCTGCTCGGCGGCATTGTTCACGAGGATGTCGAGCGGGCCGCCGAGGAAGGCCGAGGCTTCCGCGACGGCGCGGCGGCAGGTCTCGAGATCGCCCACATCGCAGGCGATGGCCATGCCGCGGCGTCCGGCGGCTTCGATGTGGCGCAGCGTCTCCTGCGCGTCCACATCCTCGTCCTTGTAGAGGATCACCACGTCGGCCCCCTCCTTCGCGAAGCCGA
>Ga0105048_10017925_pt1 | contig 10907 bp, 6 predicted proteins | sample MAT05_FD_78382 | JGI IMG/M metagenome (GOLD analysis project Ga0105048, IMG submission 78382) | Freshwater microbial communities from Lake Fryxell liftoff mats and glacier meltwater in Antarctica - MAT-05 | ecosystem: Environmental > Aquatic > Freshwater > Ice > Liftoff microbial mat | place...
AGCTGGCATTGAGACACAAATAAGCCGATCTAGGGCATCATAGGAATAGCGAATATTTTCTTTTGATGTACGATTGCCGTTTTTATCATAGGTATAATTTGCTTGAGATTCAGAAGTTAATTGATTCAACTCATTAACTTGGCAAATAGTTCCGTTTATATTTCTTCGATTGTTCAAGGAATCAAAGGAATATTTGTTGGTAAAAGCCCCTGTCTCTTCAGTAATCTGATTTAAATCATCGTAAGAAAAATCAGATTTGTAATCCCCTATTGGGTCTTTTACAGAGGTGGATGTTAGGTTACCTACTTTGTCATAAATAAAAGACTGCTGAAAAGGTGTGGATGCAATGTTTAAGCATCTATCCAAATCATCAAAAACATAATGTATATTCTGGTTGCAAGGCACTGTTTGGTCGACTACATTACCTTTCCAATCTGTTTTTTGTGTAAAGGTATAAAGCAGATTGTTATGTTTATATCGAGATGCCGAAATAACAGTTGTTGGAGAATAAGTGTAATTAATTTTTTCAGCCTGGTACTTAACTTCCTTAATTCTGTCACACGTATCATAAGTATAGTAGATTTCATGGCCAGATGCTTGTTTTTCCTTTACCATACGATTCAAAGAATCATATGAGCGCTCTGTTGTGCTATTTTGAACAAGATCTTCTACTTTAATGAGATTATCATTCAGATCATAAGTATAACGATAATGAATGGTACCATCTGCGGATACAAGCTCTTTTAATCTTCCAAAGAGATCATAATGATGAGATAAGATCACGCCATCCGGTTTAATAATTTCGTGCAACTTGCTATTTTTGTAAGTATAGGAAGTCGTTTTTTCGTTTTGTTCAGTCAGACTAGTTTTTTGACCTAACCCATCAAAAGTTGTACGGATTTCATGAGTTCCGTAATCTTGATTTTGAAAAAGGTTTTTATCATTCTGAAAAATTTTATTGCCTCTTCCATCATAAGCAAAAGAGCTTAAGGCTAATAATTCTTTAATCGCTGATTGTTTATGTACGGCAACTAACTGGCCAAGCCTATCAAATAATTGAATCTCTTTTCTTTGAAGAGGGTCTATAATTTCTTTTTCAAGATGATCTGAATAAAAATAATTGATAGTTGTTGCGTTGTCTAGAGCATCGATAAAGAGTATGGGCTGGTTTTCAGAATTATAAACTGTTTTGGTTTCTGAGTAATGATCTGCATTTGAGTATTCTTTTACAGAAATCAAATTTCCATTAATATCGTATCCGTTTTGTCTTTTTTTATAGACTAACCCATTGAAATCTTCGATTCTTTCTTCGATAACACGGTCTAAAAAATCAAATAATTTTATTTCCATGCAGTCGCTAGTTTTTGATTTTGAAAGGCGTCCTAATTGATCATACTCATAAAATGTAGATTGATCCCCTTCAATTTTTGCGATTTGCCTTCCTGCATGATCATAACTATAGGTAGTCACTGTGCCCATGGCATCAGTTTCAGAAATTAAATTTATCCCTTTAAAAACAGTCTTAGTTTCTTTTAAAAAACTTCCGTCAATGCCATATGTTTTTGTATGTATTGGGCGCCCTTTATAGTCCACTTCATAAATTTCAAAGCTTCCATCTTTTTCCCATTTTTGAACAAGTTGCCCTTGCAAATTATAAGCAAATCGCTCAGTTGAGCCGTCAGGATAAATAATTTCAACTGGTTTTTTATAAAGATTAAATAGGCTTTTAGTCACATAGCCATCTTTGTCAGTTTCTTTAATGACATTTCCTTGATGGTCATAATCTTTAAAATGCGTGTGTCCATGGCAATTTGTGACTGAAACTTCACGGCCTGCTTTATCGTACTGAAAACCTGTTGTATTTCCAAAATAATCAGTAGTTGAAGCTCTATCGCCCATCAGATCATATGAATGACTTGTCACAAGGGTTTTGCTGTTTTCGTGTCTTTCCACTTCTTGAATTAAGCGATTAGCCAGATCATAAGCAAACTCTACCCTTTTACCACTACCTAATTTTTCTTCATAAATTTTATTCCCATGGTCATCATAGGAATAGGCAGTTGAAACATTGAGAGCATCTTTTTTTAAAATAAGCTCACGACGGTTGTTGTATTGGTATATTGAGCTATAAAGATAATTATCAGTTCCATCAAATACTTTTTCTTCTGCTAACAACTCCCCTTGCGTATATAATTGCTCTCTTTTTTTAAGAAGTATTTTATTTGTACTTTTAAGGTCTTGATAATACTCTCTAATCGTTTTTGGTAAAGTCATCCCATCAATATCTGGGTTTAATTGAGGTTCAATTTCTGTGATTAAGCGATAAGTTGCCTCTCTCAAATCATCTTGATTTGTATTTCTACCATCATCCACTATTTTACAAATTAAAATGGCGTTTTTATCGTAAGTATAAAATTCTCGTTCTTTTATTTGTCCAGATGCAATTGTAAACTTAGATGAAAGTAATGTCCTTCCTGGTATGTAGCTATACTGATATTCGACATTTTGGTTTTGTTTTTGACTTAAGACAACATTATTTTCTTGCAAATAGGTATATGTAGTGACAGATGTATCTTGACTGTTTTTTTGAGTAAGGCAGCCTTGAAGTTTAATTTCTAAAACATTCCCTCGATCATCATAGAGGTAAGTTTGTTTAGAAAGTAGCTCATGCTTCGGTTTACGAATACTATGATCCGTTAGCTGTCCTTTTTCATCCCATTTAAACTCTTGAGTGCGATGCTCTTCAATAAGTTTTGTTAAACGACGCTTATTAAACTGGAAAGTTTTCTTAGCACCTCTTGCATCAATTGTTGTAGTGACACCCATGTCGTATTTAAATGTATAGAGAGCTGTTTTTTCTCCGGAAACAAACAATTTTTTAACACGCTCTTTACTATCAAATTCTACACTAAGCAATTCTCCGTTTGATCTTTTTACTTTGGTAACACTAAAAATAGTGTTTAACATAGTCGTATTTTTAAGTACTTCGTAATTAACAGCTGGATAATGATTATGAGTAGCTTCTCTTAAAACATTCTCTATAGGCTTTGCAGTGTACCCGTGCAATGTATTTCCAGATTTCACGGTGCCGTTTTCAGGGTGTTTGATATAATGTGCATGCTGTCCGTTACTTCCCTGTACCGCTACATGAAGTTTATCATACTCAAAATTCAGCCAATTCAAAACCAAACTTTCATCACAGTTAGTTGTATCTATTCGCTTTAATTTATACCCGTTTTTAAGATGATAATAAAAATGGCGTCGATTGCCGTTGTTCATCTCTTCTAGCCAAAGAAGATAGTAAGAGCTTTTATTATCATAACTATTTTGGTAGAGTTTATAGTGACGCTTTGTTCCATTTCCAAGCGTGACGATTGAATTTAAGTCATGACATTCTACATTCATTGCATAGATAGAAGGCTCACCCCTTAATAAAGCCTCACAGCAATTTGTATACCCTGTTTTAAAGTATTTCTTGGAGACTGTACCCTTGTAAACATCATGATGTCTATTTTTATCTCTTTTAACTTCAAAAAGAACTTCATTCCCCTGTCTTAGCTCTACGAATGCGTAAGATTTATAATCATCATAAGTAAATTTTAAAAGCGCAGGGTAAGAACATCCTATTCCATAACCGAATTCACTAGTATGATGATGTCCTCCATCATAATAACGGCTCATTTCTAATCCATCTTGGCCTTGAATGCGAATATCCTGATCCATCAAAACAAGCTTGCCGTTATAAGCATTAATAACGCCTTCGACTAAAGCTAAAGAATCTGATTCAGAAGTTAGATAAGGGGTTTCTGGCTCTGTTGCCAATAAAGATATGGAAACGAAAAGAGATAGTAAAAGTAATAGTTTTTTCATATAACCTAAAATTAAAATGAAGAAGCTATCACATAACTTTTATATGTACAATATTTTTATAAATCATAAAATAAATGAGTATATTATTGGATAAAAAAAACTACTTGTGAAGTAATTATGAACTAAATAAGGGTTGCAATTCGCCTTTTCGAAACGCCAAAAAAGGTTTTCAGTTTAGCTATTTTAAAATAGAATGTTCAATAAACCTTAAATATATTAAATTAGAGGGCGAAAAAGAAGTTGTCTTTAAACTTTAGGGCCACAAGATAAATATGAGTAAAAAAAGGAAATATATGTCGAAACTTCTTAAAAAAATTACGACTGAAAAAGCCCCATCAGCAATAGGGCCTTATTCACAGGCAATTATGGTACCAGGTTATCAATCGCTCATTTTTGTTTCCGGTCAACTGCCGATTGATCCTAAAACAGGAGAGCTAATTGTTGGAGATATCAAGGAGTTGACCAAACAAACATTGGATAATATTGAGGCAATCTTAAAGGCTAGCTCTAGTAGCTTGCAAAATGTTGTAAAAACGGAAGTTTTTCTAAAAGATCTTAAAAAAGATTTTGCCGGGATGAATGAAGAATATGCAAAACATTTTGACATTGAAACTCCCCCTGCCCGTCAAACCATTCAAGTGGCTGATCTTCCAAAAGGCTCACCCCTAGAGATTTCATGTATTGCTGTTAGTAATTTTTAATAACCCTCCCCTAAGTAGCCGACTAAAAAAGATACTTTATCACATAATTCCTTTATATACTCCTCTTAGCTGAATATGAAAAATCCTCATCCTTAGTCTAATCAGGCAAATTGAGAATTAAATAGTTATAATTTTTCTTGTAATATTATACCCTGATCTCGATTATGTAAAAAAAAACCTTTAAAAAATCTGATGGGTATTTGATGAGTCTAAGGGAAAAGAAAGCATTAGTCATTGGTTCTGGTCTTGGTGGCATCGCCTCAGCTTTACGGCTGCTTGCTAAAGGCTACAATGTCCAAGTAATAGAGCGGCAAACTGAGAATGGAGGAAAAGCTACTACTTTTACATCAAACGGTTTTACCTACGATGCAGGTCCAACTGTCATTACAGCTCGGTTTTTGTGCGATGAGCTGTTTTCCTTATTTGGAAAAAAAACAGAGGACTATGTCACACTATTAGATGTTAACCCATGGTATCAGTACGATTTCCCGTCAGGAAATCGTTTTTCATATGGACCTTCTTTTGAAAGTACTGTTGATGAAATTTCAAGGCTTTATCCTGAGCAAGTCGACTCCTATAAGGCTTTTTACAATTATTCAAGCGAGCTATTTAAAATTGGATATGAAAAATATGGTACCGCTTCCTTTGATAAGGCATCTCTTCTATTTTCCTCGTTGCCCGAATTGATTCGCACTGGCGCTTTCAGAAATATTTCCGGGACGATCAGACGTTTTTTTAAAGAAAAAGAGTTAAGGCAGGCATTTTCAATTCCTCCTTTACTTGTTGGTGGTAATCCGGATAATACTCCAGCAATTTATCTTCTGATTCACTACCTTGAAAATCGTTGGGGGGTACAATACGCAAAAGGTGGAACTGGAGCGTTAGTTGCTGGGTTAGTGAAGTTAGCAAAAGATGAGGGAGTTCAGTTTGTTAATGGTGTAACAGTCGATGCTTTAGAGATTAGCTCAAAAAAAGTGCGTGGAGTCTATACCAAAGAGTGTGGGAAGGTTGCATGCGATCTTTTGGTCTATAATGGTGATCCACTCTTCTTTTATCATTATTTGATGGAGAATCAAAAACTTAAAATAAGCAGCTATTTAAAGAAAAAATTTTCCGAGCCTTCTATGGGTCTTTTCGTCTGCTACTTTTCAACAAAAAGAATATATGAGACTGTTCCGCACCACCTAATGGTCATAGCTGAGAATTTTGACCATCACCTCCAAAGAATATTTCGTGATAAAAAACTCCCCGAACAACTAAATATTTACCTTCACAGGCCAGGCGCAACAGATAAATCAATGACAAAAGAGGGTTTTGATAGTTTTTACGCTCTAGTGCCGGTGCCGAATTTAAAAGCTAAAATTGATTGGGAAGAGGCAACAAGCCTATTAACAAAAAGAGTTATCGATACGTTAGAGTCAAGGGTATTACCTGGATTAAAAGATAATATTGTAGATTTTCATGTAAAAACGCCTGTTGATTTTATGGAGCAGCAAAATTGCTACTCTGGTGCTGCTTTTACAATCCAGCCAAAACTTACACAATCAGCTTACTTTCGTTTTCCAAACCGTATTCCTGAAATTGAAAATGGTTTTTTTGTAGGCGCCGGAACACATCCGGGTGGCGGAATACCAGGGGTTTTGACATCAGCTAAAATTATGGAGAGTTTCCTGTGAAATTAAAAGAAGCCAATTGTCTTTTTCAAAAACATGCCAAAACGTTTTCACTTGCTGCAAAACTTTTTCAGAAGTCACATAGAGCAGATATTACCGTTTTTTATGCATTTTGTCGTACTGTCGATGATATTGCCGATTTGAGCGTCGATAAAGAAGCTGCAAAGGAGAAGCTTACCGCAATTCTAAATAATCTTGAATTATCTTTAATTAACGATTTTCCGGATATGCACGCTCTCATGAACCGCAAAATGATTTCCTTCTACTTTTTAGAAGAGCTACTAAACGGCTTAATAGAGGATCTTAACCCAAGAGCTATAGCTACAGTTGATGAGCTTTTAGAATATAGTAAGAAAGTTGCCTCGACAGTTGGAATGATTGTTTGTGCAATTGTTGGCCCGATTGCAGAAAAAGCGCTGCCTCATGCAATTGATTTAGGTGTTGCTATGCAGCTTACTAATATTGCACGTGATGTGTATGAAGATGCTAAGTCTCACCAGGTATTTCTCCCCTTGGAACTTTTTGATCAGTCGTATCAACAGATGGAACACTTAGCACTTTGTAAGAAACTCCAAGATGAGTTTCAGAGTTGCTGGATAGAAGATGCTCGCAGTAAACTGCTTGATCTTGCCGAAAGCTTTTATGAAAGTGGTAAACAAGGATATGCATTTCTTCCATTAAGAGCTAGGATGGCAGTTGCTGTAGCTGCTGCTATGTATCGTCAAATTGGGGCTGAATGTAGGCAAAAACCTGGCGTTTATAGATGTCATGTTTCTCTTCATTCAAAAATCTTTATAGGATTAAGGGAGCTCTCTTCATTATTCCTTTATTCTACAAAAGAAAAAATACCTGCAAAAAATCAATCCTTTTATGTAGAGTTTTTGTCGAAATATGAAAACATATGATTTGATTTATTTAGGTTCTGGACTCTCTGCACACATCGATGCTCTGCGAAGAATAAAAACGGGTGAGAGAAAATCGATACTGTTCTTAGACCGTGATAATCCTCACTTAAGACGGCACTCCTGGTGCTTTTTTGAAACTAAACCCTATATTGATGATAAGCTTATTGCAAAGAGGTGGAGCGAGTTTGAGATACGCTCAAATAAGCAAACGACTCTGCAAAGTTGCAATTTTACACCTTATTGCCTTGTTTGGAGCGATGTTTTTTTAAATCACATGAAGCAAGAGATTGAGCAAAAAGCTAATTGTGAGTGGCGCTTTAATGAAGAGATAAAAGAGGTCAAGGAGGATACGGTTGAAACTAAGCTTGGCTCATATAAAGCCCCAAAACTGATAGATAGCCGTATGGACTTTAGTCAATACGAAAAAGATACCTTGATACAAGACTTTTGTGAATTTCATCTTGAGTCTAAAGATGATCTCTTTGATCCGAATCGAGTTTTACTTATGGATTTTAAACAAAATAACGACGCTGTTAATTTCGTTTATTTATTACCGATTACTTCAAAGAGAGCAATTTTGACGACTACTTATTTTACCTTGAATAAAATTGAGTTAGCTACCCACCAAGAATTATTTTCTGATTATATTAAAAGCAAAGGTTGGCCTGTTCTTGTCACTCACACCATTTCTGCAAGGCTGCCTATGGGTTTTTTAAAAAATAGCAATTTACACATTGGAATGCTCGGGGGCGAGATTCGCCCCTCAACAGGCTATGCCTTTTGGCAGCAACAAAGATTGCTAAGGAGTTTAGAAAAGTCGAAAGTAAATACCCTAGATCAATGGCTTGATCGATTGTTTCTTTCATGTATCCGCCATCATCCAGAACGTATGCCAGATATCTTTTTAAAACTTTTTTCAAATTCAAAACCTTTAAATTTAATTGCTTTTCTTCAGCAAGAGGGCGGCTTTAAAGAGAGATTTGATATGGTTAAAAGCCTTCCTAAAACATTTTTTCTGAAGAGAATGATCTATGACGCACTCCTTTAACCTAACCTTTGAATTCAGACTTCTTTTTACAGGACTAATTGTTACTTTAGCTCTAGCATCATCTCTACCTGCAAACATCCTTAATGGTGGGGCCCTTTTAGCTATGATGACTTTTGGTATGTATCACGGCAGTTATGATGTAGTTGAACTCAATCAACTCTTTCCAAGACTTTCACTTAAGGTTTTAGCCTACACGACCTATTTAGCGATTGCTTTGTTACTACTTTTTCTCTCCTGGATGAGTCCAATGATTTTTTTTGCACTTTTCTTTTTTGAGTCGGTCCTCCACTTTGGCTATGGGGATAGTCTTATTCAGTCTAAATGGCGACATCTAGAAAGTATAGCAAGAGGCTTACTCCCCTTTTCAATCAGTGGTACTTTTCACCCTGATGAGGTTACGCCTTTTTTTTCTTTGCTCCTACAATCTAATAGCGATGTTGAGATTTTTACTGAAATGCTGCCCTATCTTTTAATTTTCAATGTTATAGCTATTACTCTCTTAACTTTTTTTGAGAAATCTACAAAAGTTTTAGCAGAAATTGTCTTAATTGCTTTTTGTTTTTTTCTTTTAAAGCCGTATCTTGCATTTACTCTCTATTTTGTTTTATTTCATACCTTGCGTCATCTAAGAGAAAAAGCTGAAGATTCTAACATTCGGATATATCGAATTCTTTTTAATCCTTTAGCCTGGTCTGCTACTTTTTTTGTGGCTCTTCCGCTGATTATTTTTTTTTATTTAAATAATGAAAAATTAAGCTGGGAGATAAAAAGCTACCCCTTTTTTGCCTTTGCAGCCTTAACTTTTCCACATGGTCTTTTGGAATATTTCAAAAAAAAACTTTGCAAAAAAAAGAAAAATTAGCAATATTAAAATTATGATTATTTAACCAAATTTTGAGGACTTATTTTATGATTCAGCCTAGTATGGAAAATTTATTCACTTATGATATCTTACAGTATCAGCTTGTGTCGCATATGCTTTGCTTAGGGTTTGCTGTGATGGCAGCGTCCCTTTTTTACTTTTGCTTGACTATCAAAACTGTCGCTAAGAAATTTCAAATTTCTTCAATTCTTTCAGTTGTTGTAATGGTTTCTGCTTTTCTACTTCTTTATTTTCAAGCGATGTCATGGCAAAATGCATTTACATATGATGCAGCTACAACATCCTATATTTTAAGGGATGGATTCTTGTTTACAAACGGTTTTCGTTACCTTAACTGGTTAATTGACGTACCGATGCTACTTCTTCAAATCCTTTTTATTATTAACTTGGATGGCGCAAGACGAAGCTCTCTTAGAAATCAGTTTTTCTTTTCTGGTTGTATGATGATTATTTTGGGTTACATCGGTCAGTTCTATGAAACTAGTAACTTAAACTATCTTTGGATTTATGGGATTTTAAGTACTGCATTCTACCTGCATGTTCTCTATCTAATCTATCAAGTTATCTCAAGCTCTTACAGCTACCTTGATGGTGAGTCTAAGAAATATATGACAGCAATCTGGTGGTTATTCTTAATCTCATGGTCTATGTACCCTATAGCCTACATTATGCCTGCATTCGTTGATACTGCTTGGGGCGTTGTATCTAGACAGTTTATCTTTACTATTGCTGATATAGCATCTAAAGTAATTTATGGTATCTTCTTAACTCAAGTAGCTTCTATTAGAACACGAGTTGAGAAATTAGAGATGTAAATCAATTAGAATAGATGGCCCACTTAAAAAAAAACCGGTTCTTTTGAACCGGTTTTTTTTTATAAAAAAAAACGAGTGAAATCTGGCTTTTTCCAGTATTTCAAATAAATAGCTCCACATCTCTAAATTACAATTTTCGCATTTACCAGAAATTAAGCCTTGTAAAATTAAAAGTCATGCATATCTGGCTAAAGACCCAATTCGGTAATTCGAAAAGGCGGTTTTTTTGATCTTTTTCAATTGCATTTAGAAAAACATAAAATTTAATAGAAAGGCATTTAACGTTTTTATATTTTTTTGAATTCAATTAAAAAATCTCTCAAAACTCCACTTTTTTCGAATTACCGAATTAGCTCTAAAGCCTACCCTACATATTTTTCGCTAATCGTCGGTTTGTGGGCCCCATTTGCGAAAATGTAATATCTAGTAAAATAATCGACTTTAAAGTTTGGTTATGTTAATTCAGCAGATAAGGTTAAAAAGAAAATTAAAGAGGATGAAGGGTTTTATAATAAATATTAAAAAAAGCTGCACTTGAAAATGGATATTTAAGAAAAGTTTTATACACAGCTAAAAATAGCCAGCTTATCATTATGAGCTTGAAGCCGTGTGAGGAGATAGGTGAAGAAGTGCATTTTGACGGAATAACAACCAAGTAGCATCAGAATTTTTCAGCATTGAAAAATAATTTTTAAATTTTTTCAATAAGAGAGTGTTGTAATGATTGATCAAAGAGAATTAAAACCTGTTGGTGTGGAAGCCTTTAATATACAACCACACATCGCTATTTTAGCAGTTGTTGGCATCACTATGCATCTTCTTTTAAGATTTTTAATCCCCTCTCTTTCACCTTACTCTATTTATCCACTCTATATCACCCTTAGCCTTGTTGGCTTTCTTCCTCCCGTGGCAGGAGCTATAACACAAGAAGTTATAGATGTTTTTGCCATTTTAAATTCTCTAAGAACCATTTGGAAGCCTAAACTTTTATCGGATATACCTCCAAATACAA
>Ga0105048_10017926_pt1 | contig 10907 bp, 7 predicted proteins | sample MAT05_FD_78382 | JGI IMG/M metagenome (GOLD analysis project Ga0105048, IMG submission 78382) | Freshwater microbial communities from Lake Fryxell liftoff mats and glacier meltwater in Antarctica - MAT-05 | ecosystem: Environmental > Aquatic > Freshwater > Ice > Liftoff microbial mat | place...
CAGCAACACGAAGTTCATCGGCAACACCTTCGGGAACAAGTACTCCTCGAAGTGCGGCGGCTACGGGCCTGCAATCGGGTATGACTCGGGCAACGGAAACGCGTGGACCGGGAACGTGCTGCAGAGTTCGGGCCGCAAGGTTCCCGCGCCGAGCGAGTAGTTCCGTTGTGACCGGTACCAGCCTCTGATGCCCCGAACGGGTGGCACGGGCTAGCTTTCGTCGCCTCAAGCGGGCTGATAGCCTCGCCGTGTTGGGGTGGTTCTGGATCCGGGGGGATTTCCATGTTGAGTTCTGTGTATCGTTCGTCGGTTGCCTCGTTGGCGGCTCTCTTGCTGGTGGCTGGGGTAGTGGTGAGCGCGCCTGCGGGGGCGGCGGTCGCGTCGGAGGTGGCACCGATCTACAAGAACGCTTACTCGCCGGTGGTGTACGAGCTCGACGTCAACGACAGGCCGGTGCCGCTCAGTTTCGAGCGGTGGAGTGGTCTTTACGAGCGCCAGGTTCCGGTGGCGACGTGGACGGACTACGTGAAGTATCCGTGGTCGCCATCGATCTACGCGGTGACCTTCTGGCCCGGCGGAGAAGCCGCGTGGCAGTGGGACCGGCTCACCTTCGCCCAGTGGAAGACCGCGGGTGCGCCGCAGGCTCGTGTGGCCGGATGGATCAAGGGCAGCACGTATCACCAGTGGGGTTCCTCCTCCGAACTCTTCACCAGGGGAGAGGATGGAGTCGTGCGCAGGCTCACCCCGGACGAGTGGAAGGCGTCGGGCTATCGACCCTTCGACAGGCTCTCCAATGTCGGATTCGCGAAGCTGTCGTGGTCGCCGGAGATTGCGAAGATGACCAACCTCCAACTCGGCGCTGGCAGTCCGATCAACTATCCGCAATGGGCGGTCGAGGGACTGCCGACGCCGCGGGCGAGCGTTCGGATCGCGGGGGACCAGTTCTACCAGTTCGCCGGTAGCTCCACGGTCTGGTACGCCGGCCCCACCGTCAACCGACCGGTCAACTACAAGGAATGGCAGGCCGCTGGCACGCCTCAGCCGAATGTTCGGCCAAGCTCCGCGATGAGCCCCGCCGCGGCCCTCAAAGAAGCTGACTACATGGCACAACTGCGCCTCGCTGCCGAGCAGGAGAAGGCGCGCGCCGAGAAGGCCGCTGCGGATGCTGCGGCCAAGGCTGCTGCTGCTGCCGCCGCCGCCGCTGCACAGGCCGCCGCTGACGCCGCGGCTGCTGCTGCCAGGGCCGCGGCGCTCGCGGCCGCCGTGGCCGCCGGGGAGTCAGTCGCCGCTACGCTGGCCCCGCCGGTCCAGATCACGCCGACCGACCCCACCGCGCCTCCCGCGACCGAGGTCGCCGCGGCCCTGACCTGGGTGCGGCCGACCGTCGGGGCCGTAATCAGCTCCTATGGCTGGCGCGTGCACCCCATCACCGGTGTCAACACTTTCCACAACGGATCCGACTTCTCTGGCCGATGCGGGAACGCCATTTACGCCGCCTCATCCGGCACAGTGACCTATTCGGGTTGGAATGGCGGCTACGGCAACTACATCTCGATCAGCCACGGGTTCGATCTGACCACCGGCTACGCGCACATCGTCGACGGGGGCCTTCTCGTCTCCCGCGGGCAGACCGTCACGGCAGGCCAGCTCATCGCGCGCGTCGGCACGACCGGTGCATCGACGGGCTGCCATCTCCACTTTGAGATCCGCCACCGCGGCGCATCTATCGACCCGGTGCCATTCCTCACTGCGCTGCGCGCCATCTGACCCCGCCGGGCCGGTGAGTCGAGGGAGCGGCCCGGCTCAGCTCCCGAGCTCCAGACAGTGTTGCGGCCGGTGCCGCCACCCCTGCCCGCGACGGTGCGCCGCGAGTACCGTGATCGCATGGCACGCGACGCCGAAATACTCAGGGTCCCCGGACCCCGCGGCGACCGCGACGTTCGCATCTCGAGCCCGTCCCGGATCCTCTGGCCCGAGCCCGGTATCACCAAGCTCGATCTCGCGCGATACATCGTCGAGGTGGGCGAGGCGTTTGTTGCCGCGAATGGTGATCGGCCGCTGTCGCTCCAGCGGTTCCCGGGCGGAATCGACGGAGAGCAGTTCTTCTCCAAGAACCCGCCGAAGGGGGCGCCGGAGTACGTTCGCGAGGTGATGGTCGTCTACCCGAGCGGACGGACGCATCCGCAACTCGTGATCGATGAGCCCGCCGCCGCCGTCTGGGCGGTGCAGATGAACACCGTCGTGTTCCACCCGTGGCCGTCACGGGCCGGAAACACCGACAATCCCGACCAGTTGCGCGTCGATCTCGACCCGCAGCCGGGGACTGACTTCGACGATGCGGTCCGGGCCGCGATCGAGCTGCGCGCGGTGCTCGCGGAGGCCGGGCTCACCGCCTTCGTGAAGACATCCGGCAACGGCGGGTTGCACGTGTTCGCACCCATAGAACCGGTGCGCGAGTTCCTCGATGTGCGGCATGCGGTGATCGCGGCGTCCCGCGAACTTGAGAGACGGATGCCGAAGAAGGTCACTACCGCGTGGTGGAAGGAGGAGCGCGGCTCCCGCGTCTTCGCCGACTTCAACCAGGCCAATCGCGATCGCACGATGGCGGGCGCCTACAGTCCGAGGCCGCTCGGGCACGCCCCGGTGTCGTGTCCGCTCGAGTGGGACGAGCTCGAGCGCGCCGATCCGACTCGGTTCACGGTGTTGACGGTGCCCGGGCGACTGCGCGCGACAGGTGACCCATGGGTGCGGTTCCGGGAGGATCCCGGCCGTATCGACGATCTGCTGGGCTGGTGGCAGCGGGATCTGGATGCCGGCTTCGGTGAGCTGCCTTTCCCGCCCGACTACCCGAAGATGCCGGGGGAGCCGCCGCGCGTGCAGCCCAGCCGGGCACGCACGGAGGAATCGCCGACATGATGGCGGTCGAGGTGAAGGGTCTGTACGCGAGCTGACGCGGTAAAGCCGCTGATAGGTTGGCCACGACCCGGGAGGCCTTCGCTATGAGTGCACGATTCGCCGAACTGGCGTGGCAGCAAACGCCGATGGGCGAAATCAGCCTGCGCCGGCGCCGGGAGCCGACCCTCGACGTCGATGTCTTCGAGGTGAAGCTCGGCGAGGAGTTCCTCATGTCGAGCCTGTTCACCGTCGCGGAAATCGCCCTGACCACGCTCGGGCTCGCCGCGGTTGACGGCGAGAATCTGGCGGTGATGGTCGGCGGTCTCGGACTCGGCTACACGGCGCAGGCCGCGCTCGAGGACCCCCGCGTCGCCTCCGTCGTCGTCGTCGAGGCGTTGGATGCCGTGATCGACTGGCACCAGCGCGGCCTGCTCCCGGTGTCAGGCCAACTCGTCGGAGACACGCGGACGTCCCTCGTGCAGGACGACTTCTTCGCCCGAATGCGGGCCGTTCCCGAGCCGGATCGAAGATACGACGCGATCCTCGTCGACATCGACCACTCGCCCCGCCACCTCCTCAGCTCCACCCACTCCGACTTCTACACCGTCGACGGGCTACGCCGCGTCGCGCGCCACCTCACGGAGGGAGGCGTCTTCGCGCTGTGGTCCGACGATCCGCCCGACGCCGCGTTCGAAGCGGTGCTCTCCGCCGTCTTCGCGTCGTGCGCGGCGCACGTGGTCACCTTCGCCAACCCGCTCACGGGCGGGTCGTCGGCCAACAGCGTGTATGTCGCGACCATGCCACGGTAGCGCCGCCGCACGACAACCTGGCGCGGCTCACCTCGTCGTTGCAGTGAGCCGCCCCAGCGTGTTGCCCGGCGGTGCGCCGTCTACTGCCGCAGCAGCGGCTCCATCCGGGCGAGATCGGGGCCGAGCCCGATGTCGACCAGGCGCACCGACCCCGCCAGGCCTCGCGCCGGCTCGAGCAGCAGGCCCGCCTTGCAGCCGCCGAATGTCACAGTCACATTCGCGGGCAGCACAAGAGGATCGGGTACGGTGCCGTCGTCGGGGTTGATTCCGCTCGGCAGGTCGACCGCCACGACCGCCGGTCCCTCTGGGGCGAGCACGAGGGGCAGGATGGCCTGCACGACGGTGCGCGCGGCGCCGCGCAGGGCGGGGCTTGCTGCCGCGCCAGTGCCGAGGATGCCATCGACAACCACGTCGGCCCCCTCGACCACTGCGCAGGCAGTTTCGGTCCCGACGACGTGCTGAATCACCGCCCCCGCCGCGAGCGCCGCAGCGAGTCCGTCGACGTGAAGCGAGTCCGCGGTGGGCACGATCGCCACGTCGACGCCGTCGGCGGCCAGCTCGGCCCCGGCGAAGAGGGCGTCGCCGCCGTTGTTGCCGGATCCGACGAGCAGCACGACCCGGGCGCCGGCACCCGGTCCCGACCGGGATCGCAGCACCGAACGGATCTCCCCGGCGAGGCCGTGCGCGGCACGGGCCATAAGCGGTTCGCCCGCCAGCAGGTGCGGGGCCTCCGCTCCACGGATCTGAGCCGCCGAGTATCCGTGCATCATTTCGCCCACTATTCCAGCTGCGAGTAGGTGCGCGAAACGGGTGATGGTGAGGCGTGTGGCGGGAATGATCAGCGAGTGTGGGGCAGACTAATAAACTGGGCGTTTGATCGCGTCCGCCTGCAAGGCGATAGGGAGACCCGTTGGACGGAAACGCAACCACGACGCATCGGAACGTGGCGCTGCTGTCGGTGGCAAGCAGGATCGCCCCACGAATCACGACGTCGGAAGACATCGACGCGCGCCTGGCGCCCGCGCTCAAGCGGCTGCGCCTACCCCGGGGACTGCTGCAGCGAGTCGCCGGTGTTCACGAACGCCGCAACTGGGACGAAGGCCAGCGCTTCGATGACGAGGCGATCTCGGCCGGAAAGCGAGCGCTCAGCGAGGCGGGAATCGATCCGAGCCAGGTCGGCCTGCTCATCAACACCTCGGTGACCCGCAAACACCTTGAGCCCTCGGTCGCCGTGCGCATCCACCACGGTCTTGGGCTTCCGTCATCGGCGATCAACTTCGATATCGCCAACGCCTGCCTGGGTTTCGTGAATGGGATGAGCCTCGCCGCAGGACTCATCGACTCCGGCCAGATCAAGTACGCGATCGTCATCGACGGCGAGGATGCCGACGAGATTCAGCACAACACCATCGAACGCCTCATCAATTCGGACCTCGCCCGCAGCGACTTCATGAGCGAATTCGCGAGCCTCACCCTGGGCTCCGGTGCCGCCGCGGCAGTTCTCGGCCCGGCCGACGCGCATCCGGAGGGCCACCGCCTGCTTGGCGGCGTTACGAGGGCCGCGACCCAGTTCAACGACCTCTGCGTCGGCAGCGTCGACGGCATGTTCACCAATGCAAAGGCGCTGCTGAAGGGCGGCCTCGACCTGGTCTTCTCGGCGTGGAAGGAGGCCCAGCGCGACTGGAACTGGACGAGCATGGACCGCTACATCATCCACCAGGTCTCCGACGTGCACACCGACTCGATCATCAAGGCGACCGGCATGGACCGCGCGCGCGTGCCATTGACCTATCCGCGGTTCGGCAACGTGGGCCCCGCGTCGATCCCGATCACCCTCGCCGAGGAGTCCTCGAAGCTCGATCGCGGTGACCGGGTGCTCCTCATGGGCGTCGGCTCCGGGCTCAACACAGCAATGATGGAACTCGCCTGGTGAGGTTCCGGATGCCCCGGGCCGCGGCGGTCGCCGCTGCGGCGTCCAAGCCGCCGGCAGGTCTCGACGGGCTTCGCGCGGGTTTCTCCCGACTTGTCGAGGTGGCCGAATCCGTTGCGGGAAATGCCTCACCCGGTGCGACCCGCACCTGGCACCTGCTCGACAACGCGGCACAGCTCGCCGAACTGGGAGTCGAGCCGGTGGGCACCGTGCTCTGCGTTCACGGCAACCCGACTTGGTCGTACCTGTGGCGGGCGTTTGTCGCCGGCGCGACGGATGCCGCGGCCCGCGGCGACGAGGCGTGGCGGGTCGTCGCCGTCGACCAGCTCGAGATGGGCTTCTCCGAGCGCACGGGCACTCCGCGCACCCTCGAGCGCCGCGTGCAAGACCTCGGCGACCTCACCCGCGCACTCAAAATCGAAGGCCCGGTAACCACCTTCGGCCACGACTGGGGCGGCGTGGTCTCGCTCGGATGGGCCGTCGACCACCCCGAACAACTCGCTGGGGTCATGCTGCTGAACACCGCAGTGCACCAGGACGAGGACGAGCCGATCCCGGTACCGCTGCGCCTCGCCCTGCGGCGCTCGATCCTGGGCCTCGCCACCGTGTCGACGCCCGCCTTCCTCGAGACGACGCTGGCTCTCGCGCATCCGCCCCTCTCCTCGGCCGTCAAGGCCGGCTACCGCGCCCCGTACCGCCAGGCCGAGCTCCGGGGCGGCATTGGCGGATTCGTCGCCGACATCCCGGCCGACGCAGGCCACCAGAGCTTCGCCGAACTTGACCGGATTGCCACCGGCATCCGCACCCTCTGCGTTCCGAGTCTCCTGCTGTGGGGCCCCCGCGACCCGATCTTCAGCGACCGCTACCTCGACGACCTCCTTGAGCGGATGCCGCGCAGCGACGTGCACCGCTTCGAAGGGTCCGGCCACCTCATCGCCGAGGACGCCGACTACGCGCCGGCCGCGCTGGCCTGGCTCGGTGACCAGCGCTCCGGCTTGGCAGCTCCCGCCCCGCCAGGCCGAAATGACCACTACCAGCCGCTCTGGCACTACCTCGACGGGCTGCGCGACAGCGACGACACGGCACTGGTCGAGATGGCGCCGAGCGGGTCGTCGTCAGCGCGCTCCGCACAGCCCGCCCCGCCGCGAGTCGTCAGCTGGCGGCTGCTCTCCCGCCGGGTTCGGGAACTCGCCGCCGGCCTCGACCGCGTCGGGGTGCGGCGGGGCGACCGTGTCTCGCTACTCGTTCCGCCCGGCGCCGACCTCACCGCCGTGCTCTACGCCTGCGTGCGGATCGGCGCGATCGTCGTCGTCGCGGATGCCGGCCTCGGCCTGCGCGGCCTGACCCGCGCTGTTCGCGGCGCGAGGCCCGACCACGTCATCGGGCAGGCCAAGGGTCTCACCGCCGCGCTCGCCCTCGGCTGGCCGGGGCGGCGCATCTCGACCACACGGCTTCCAGCCCCCGTCCGCCGTGCGCTCGGCGTCACCCACTGCCTCGCCGACCTCGTCGAGATCGGAGCGGCGTCGCTCGCCACCGGCACCGTGCTGCCCACGGAACCAAGCTCGGACGATGCCGCAGCAGTGCTCTTCACGTCGGGCTCGACCGGTCCGGCGAAGGGCGTCGTGTACACGCACGCCCAGCTCTCGGGGATCCGCTTTGCCCTCGCCGGCCAGTATGGCGTCGGCCCGGGAACGGGCCTCGTCGCCGGATTCGCGCCCTTCGCCTTGCTTGGACCCGCACTCGGCGCTCGCTCGGCCACCCCCGACATGGAGGTGACCTCGCCGGGCACCCTCACTGCGACGGCGGTCGCCGCCGCCGTCGCAGCCGTCGACGGCACCGTCGTGTTCCTGTCGCCCGCCGCGATCGCGAACGTCGTCGCAACGGCATCCGACCTCACCCGGGCGCACCACGCCAGCCTTGCGGGCGTGCGCGAGTTCCTCTCTGCCGGCGCCCCCGTCTCCGAACCGCTGCTCGCCGCCGCCGCCCGGCTCATGCCGGCCGCGATCGCACATACCCCGTACGGCATGACCGAGGGTCTGCTCCTGACCGACATCACGCTCGACAGCATCCGCGATGCCGCCCGCGAGGCCGGCGCACGAGGCGAGGCCGATGCCGGAGGCGTATGCGTTGGAATGCCCACGGCGACGACAGCGGTGCGGATCAGCGCGATTGACGGCCTCGGCACACCGACCGGGGAACCATCCCGGCGCCCGAACGTCACGGGGGAGATCGTCGTCTCGGCCCCCCACGTCAAGAATGGCTACGACCGGCTGTGGATCACCGACCGCGCCTCGCGCCTCGGCACGGCGCCCGACGAACGGTGGCACCGCACCGGAGATGTCGGGCACCTCGACGACGCCGGCCGGCTCTGGGTCGAGGGGCGCCTGCCGCATGTTGTCGTGACCGCAGGCGGAGTCGTGACCCCGGTCGCCACCGAGCAGCGTATCGAGGCCATCGCGTCGGTCTCGCGCGCCGCGATCGTCGGGGTCGGTCCGCGCGGCACACAGCAGCTCGTCGCGATCGTCGAGACTACCGCCGGATCCCGACGGGTCTCGCTTGCCCCGGCCGAACTGGCGGCGGCCGTGCGCCTGGCCGCGGTACTCCCGCTCGCGGCCGTGCTCGTCGTGCCGACCCTGCCGACCGACATCCGGCACAATTCCAAGATCGACCGAACGCGGCTTGCCGCCTGGGCCACTGGGGTGCTCGCGGGCGGGTCGATGCGCCAGCCATGAGAGTGCTCGTGACGGGTGCGAGCGGGCTGCTCGGCGGCGCGGTCGCGCGGGCGGTCGCCGCCGCGGGACACGAGGTGCGCACGTTCCAGCGTCGCCCCTCCGGGATTCCCGGCATCGCTGATTCGCGTGGCTCGGTCACCGATCCGGCCGCTGTCGCCGACGCCGTGCGGGGGATGGATGCCGTCGTGCACCTCGCTGCGAAGGTCTCGCTCGCGGGGGACCCGGCCGAGTTCGAGCGGGTGAACGTTGGCGGCACCCGAAATATGCTCGCGGCGGCATCCAGGCTGGAATCCGGTGAGCCCGTGCGGTTCGTGCAGGTCTCGTCGCCGTCGGTGGCCCACTCCGGGGCGTCGATCATGGGAGACGGGGCGCTCCCGGCGGATCCGGGGGCGGCCCGCGGCGACTACGCGCGCACCAAGGCCGAAGCGGAGTTGCTCGCCCTCGCCGCCGACTCTACGCGGCTGAGCGTCGTCGCCATCCGTCCGCACCTCGTCTGGGGTCCGGGCGATACGCAACTCGTGCAGCGCATCGTCGACCGCGCGCGCTCCGGTCGGCTGCCTCTGCTCGGCCACGGGGCGGCGCTCATCGACACGATCTACGTCGACAACGCCGCGAGGGCGATCACCGCCGCTCTCGAGCATGCCCCCGAGGTGCATGGCCGCTCCTATGTCGTCACGAACGGTGAGCCCCGGCCGGTCGCCGAGATGCTCGCGGGCATCTGCCTCGCGGCCGGCGTTACCCCGCCGAGGGTGCGAATTCCGGCATCCGTCGCCCGCACCGCCGGCTCGCTCATCGAGGCGATCTGGCGCGTGCGCCCGGGCCTGGACGAACCGCCGATGACCCGGTTTCTCGCCGAGCAGCTGTCGACCTCGCACTGGTTCGACCAGCGCGCCGTGCAAGCCGACCTGCGTTGGCAGCCCAGTGTGAGCATCGATGAGGGGCTGCGCCGGCTCGCGGAGTCGTACACGCGCTGAGCACGCTCGTCGGCGGCGGTCAGCGCCCATCCCGGCGGTGAGACCAGCGCCTCACGAACTTCTCACCCTCGACGATCACGAGCACCGTCGACCCGATGAGCGCGCAGGCGAGCCACTCCAGCGCCGTCAGCGGGGTGAGGCTCAGCAGGTTCGCGAGCACTGACCAGTTCATCGCGACCCATTGCAGGGTGAGGGCGCCCAGCGACGACAACAGCAGGGGCTTGTTGCGGAGCGGGTTGAGGCGGAACACCGAACGGTACTCCGCTCGCGAGCTCATCGCCTGAAAGAAGTTGAACAGCACGAAGGCGGTCAGGGCGAGGGTGCGCGCATGCTCGAGTTCCAGCCCGCTCCACAGCGCCCAGGCGAAGGTCAGCAGCACCCCGGTGGCCATCCAGGTGCCGGTGATGAGCATCCGGAACCACAGGGTTCGCGAGAGCACACCTTCCGACCGGGGTCGCGGCTTGCGGGTCAGTTCATCGCCCTCGGCCGGCTCCAGGGCGAGGGCGAGGTCCTGCACGCCGTTCGTGACGAGGTTGATCCAGAGCATCTGCACGGGCAGGAACAGCAGAGGCTGGTCGGCGAGCACGCTGAGCGCAACCGCGACGAATCCGCCCACTCCCGTGGAGAGGAGGAAGTAGGTCGCCTTGCGGATCGACGCGAACGTGACCCTTCCCTGCTCGACCGCGTGCACGATCGTGACGAAGTTGTCGTCGGTCAGCACCAGATCCGCGGATTCCCGCGCCACATCGGTGCCGGACCGGCCCATTGCGACGCCGATCGCCGCGGCCTTGAGTGCAGGGGCGTCGTTCACCCCGTCGCCGGTCACCGCGACGACCTTCCCCATGCGTTGCAGCGCGCCGACGATGCGCAGCTTGTCCTTCGGTGTCACCCGCGCCGCGACGCTCGTTTCGTTCAAACGGGCCGCAAGGGCGTCGTCGTCAAGTTCGGCGAGCTCAGCTCCGGTGAGCGCGGGGGCGTCGGTCGGCAGCCCGAGCCGTCGGGCGATCGCCGTGGCCGTCGCGGGATGGTCGCCCGTGATCATCTTGATCGCGATCCCGGCCCGCTGGCAGTCGCCGATTGCTTCGAGAACCCCGGGCCGCGGAGGGTCGGTCATGGCGGAGAGTCCGAGGAAGGTCAGTCCGGACGGCGCCGGGAGAGGATCGCTGAGCTGCTCGTCCGCAGGCAGCACCCGGGCCGCGGTCGCGATCACCCGCAGGCCGCTCGAGGCCATCTCCTGGTTGGCGGCCTCGATGACGTCGCGGTCGAATGGTCGGGTGCCATGCGCATCCGCGAGGTCCACCGACATCTCAACGAGAGCGTCGGGGGAGCCCTTCACATAGAGCACCCGGCGGCCGGTGTAGTCCGCGCGGACCGTCTGGGAGTATCCGATGTCCGGTTCATAGGGCAGGTGCGCCTCCGGCTCCGCCCGGCGTTCGTCTTCGTCGACCGTCTCGTGCCGTACCGCAGCGTGGGCCATCGCGGCATCAACCGCGTCGCCGGAGAATGCCAGGTATTCGCCCTCGTCGCGGGTCGCCTCGTTGGTGAGCGCGCCCGCGCGCAGCACATC